>OGRU01002676.1_pt1 | contig 11347 bp, 10 predicted proteins | sample 1553541 | NCBI WGS metagenome assembly OGRU01 (sample SAMEA2580068, study PRJEB22360) | human gut metagenome | biome: human gut; feature: human-associated habitat; material: faeces | place: Denmark | collected 2008/2010
CAGCCGTGGCAGTCGCTTCCGGCTCGCTTGCGGCGCTCTCCTCCGTCGGTTTCGAGCCGCAACCCGCGAACACAGTCAGGCTGAGCAGCAAGGCGCTGCACAGCGCAAATATTCTCTTTTTCAATTTTATCAACCTCCATTTGTTGATTTCTGCTATTTAGTATAGTCCGAAACACACCGGATTGCAACAAAAAAATGCACAAAAATTGTCGGGCAGCACCAAAATGCCGATACCAAACTGCACAACAAGCGCAAAGTTGAAAATGTGAAGAGCTTATATAGCAAAATATCCCCCGCTCTGTACAGAACGGAGGATACTTTAAACTTTCATGTATTTAGTCTTCAAACAGGTCTTTGATCTTGCCGAAGAAGCTTTTACGCTTCTGATAGTTCTTTTCGTCGGCATTCTGTTCAAATTCCTGTAAAAGCTCTTTTTGGCGCTTGCTCAGGTTTTTCGGCACTTCAACGGTCACGCGCACGTACTGGTCGCCGCGCCCTCTGCCGTTGATGCTCTGAATACCCTTGCCCTTGAGCTTGAACACGTCGCCCGGCTGCGTGCCCTCGTGTACGGTATAGCTCACCTTACCGTCGAGCGTCGGCACCGTGACTTCCGCGCCGAGTGCAGCCTGCGTGAACGTGATTGGCATATCGCACCAAACGTCGTTGCCGCTGCTCGTGAAAAGTGCATGCGGACGAACTGTAATTTATACGTGCAGGTCGCCGTTCGGACCGCCGTTGGAGCCGGCATTGCCCTTGCCGCCGACATTCAGAATCTGATCGTCATCGATACCCGCCGGAACGGAAATCTCGATCGTCTTCTGGCGGCGGATCTTACCCTTGCCGTCGCACGTTTTGCACGGGGTATCGACAATCTGGCCTCTGCCGTGGCAGCGGTCGCACGTGCTTGTGGACTGCACCACGCCGAACGGTGTGCGCTGGTTGATGCGCACCTGGCCGGAGCCGCCGCAGTTCGGGCAGGTTTTGGGGCTTGTGCCCTTAGCCGCGCCGGAGCCGTTGCAATCCGGGCAATTTTCGATCTGGTGGTAGGTCACATTTTTCTTGCAGCCCTTTGCCGCTTCCTCAAACGAAAGGGTGACGCTTGCCTCTACGTCACTGCCGCGGCGCGGTGCGTTCGGGTTCGCACGGCGTCCGCCGCCCCCGAAACCGCCGCCGAAGAAGCTGTCGAAAATATCGGTAAAATCAAAACCGCCTGCGCCGCCGGCATACGGATTTCCGCCGCCCGCGCCGCCACCGAAGTTCGGGTCTACGCCCGCGAAGCCGAACTGGTCGTAGCGCGCCTTCTTGTCTTTATCAGAAAGCACCTCATACGCTTCGTTGACTTCCTTAAACTTCGCTTCCGCATTTTTATCTCCGGGATTCAAGTCCGGGTGGTATTGCTTTGCAAGCTTGCGGTACGCCTTTTTAATCACATCGTCTGTTGCGCTCTTATCGACCCCAAGCACTTCATAATAATCTCTTTTGTTGTCCGCCATCCGCTGTCATCTCCTCGCAAACTCCAAAAGGCAAGGGACGCCTTTCGGCTCCCCTTGCACTTTTGAACGTGTCATTTATAAAACTTAATCGACGTCCTTGTAGTCTGCGTCGTAGACGTCACCGTTCGGGTTCTGGCCGCCCTGCTGCGGGTTTGCGCCCGGGGCTGCCTGCTCGCCCTGCTGCGGTGCACTTGCCTTATACAGCTTCTCACTGACCGCGTAAATCGCCTTCTGCAGCTCATCCATGCCGGACTTGATCTCCTCGACCGTGCCGTTCTGCATGGTGGTCTTCAGGGCTGCAACCTTGTTGTTCACTTCGGTCTTGTCCGCCTCTTCCAGCTTGTCGCCGCTCTCGTTTACGAGCTTCTCTGCCTGGTAGCAGAGGTTCTCTGCGTTGTTCTTCGTCTCAACCTCTTCACGGCGCTTCTTGTCTTCCTCTGCGAACTGCTCAGCCGCCTTAACAGCCTTATCGATGTCTTCCTTGCTCATGTTGGAGGAAGAAGAAATCGTGATGTGCTGTTCCTTACCGGTGCCGAGATCCTTAGCGGAAACATTTACGATGCCGTTTGCGTCGATGTCAAATGTAACTTCAATCTGGGGGATGCCGCGCGGAGCCGGAGCGATGCCGTCGAGCTTAAAGAGACCCAACTGCTTGTTATCGCGTGCAAATTCACGCTCGCCCTGCAGAACGTTGACCTCAACCTGCGTCTGACCATCAGCCGCCGTGGAGAAAATCTGGCTCTTCTTGGTCGGGATCGTGGTGTTTCTGTCGATGATCTTCGTCATCACGCCGCCCATGGTCTCAACGCCGAGAGAAAGCGGAGTAACGTCAAGCAACAGCAAGCCCTGAACTTCGCCGCCGAGAACGCCTGCCTGAAGTGCGGCGCCGATTGCAACGCATTCGTCCGGGTTGATGCCCTTGAACGGCTCTTTGCCGATGAGCTTCTTAACCGCTTCCTGAACAGCCGGAATTCTGGAGGAACCGCCGACCATGAGAACCTTGTTGATCTCACCGATAGAGAGGCCGGAGTCGCTCAGTGCCTGACGAACCGGGCCCATGGTCTTCTCAACGAGGTCTGCGGTGAGCTCATTGAACTTTGCTCTGGAGAGCGTGAGGTCAAGGTGCTTCGGGCCGGTCGCATCCGCCGTGATGAACGGCAGGTTGATGGAAGCGCTCGTCATGCCGGAAAGCTCGATTTTTGCCTTCTCTGCCGCTTCCTTAATACGCTGCATAGCCATCTTATCGCCGGAAAGGTCGATGCCGTCGGAAACCTTGAAGCTGTTGATGATCCAATCCATGACGCGCTTATCAAAGTCGTCGCCGCCAAGGCGGTTATTGCCGGCCGTAGCCAGAACCTCCTGTACGCCGTCGCCCATCTCAATGATGGAAACATCGAACGTACCGCCGCCGAGGTCATAAACCATGATCTTCTGGTCGTCTTCCTTATCGATACCGTAGGACAGTGCTGCTGCCGTCGGCTCGTTGATGATACGCTTTACATCGAGGCCCGCGATCTTGCCCGCGTCCTTCGTTGCCTGACGCTGTGCGTCCGTGAAGTACGCCGGAACGGTGATAACTGCGCTCGTAACGCTCTCGCCGAGGTAAGCTTCCGCGTCGCCCTTCAGCTTCTGGAGGATCATTGCGGAGATTTCCTGCGGGGTGTAGCTCTTACCGTCGATCGTCACCTTGTGGTCTGTGCCCATCTCTCTCTTAATAGAGGAGATCGTGCGGTCCGGGTTCGTAATCGCCTGACGCTTTGCGACCTGACCGACCATGCGCTCGCCTGTCTTGGAGAATGCCACGACAGACGGGGTGGTTCTTGCGCCTTCTGCGTTTGCGATAACGACCGGCTCGCCGCCTTCAATAACCGCTACGCAAGAGTTTGTTGTACCAAGGTCAATACCAATTGTCTTTGCCATATCAATTACCTTCCTTTAACTCAAATGAGTGTGTGAATTCTGAATTACTATATAAATGGATATTTGCTGATTTAGTTTGCTACCTGTACCATGGCGTGTCTTACGACCTTATCGCCCAGCATGTAGCCCTTCTGGAACACCGCCGAAATGACGTTTTCGCCAAGCTCGTCGCTTTCAATGTGCGCCACCGCGTTGTGCAGCGCCGGGTCAAACGGCTCGCCAACCTGACCGACTTCTCGGATGCCAAGCTTTTCAAAGCTCGCCTTAAATTGGTTTGCAATCATCTCAACGCCTTTTTTCATATCCTCTGCGGAGACATTTTCCTGTGCCAGTGCACGGTCGATATTATCGGCCACCGGCAAAATCGCGTTGATTGTATCGGAAACGGCGTTATTGTAAACGGCGTTCTTTTCGTTTGCGGAACGCTTGCGGAAGTTATCGTACTCGGCAAGCACGCGCAGGTGCTGCTGCTTGTGGCTGTCGAACTCCGCCTGCAAGCGGTCGTAATCCTCTTTCGGAATTTTCTCGCTCTTCTTTTTCTTTTTCTCCTTTTCCGCAGCCTTTGCAGATTCCTCTGCCGGCTCGGTATTCGCTTCCTGCTCGGGTTCCTGAACAGGCTTCTTTTCCTCTGCCATCTGGCAACGCTCCTTTCTCTATTCTTCCCGCATGATGCGCGTAAGCATTTCGCCTACACGATCTGCGACGTATGCTGTTTGTGCCGCGACGTGTGCGTACTGCATCCGCATCGGGCCGATCACGGCGACCGCGCCGGCATCTCTGCCGTTCACGCTGTACCGTGAGCAAATGACCGACGATTCCGCCAAGGCGTTCTGCCCGGTCTCTGTGCCGATCTTGATCTGCGTGCGGTTCTGCTTGCCTGCGAGAAGTTCTGTCAAAAGCTCCCGTCTTTCCAGAATATCCATCACCCGGCGTGCACCGCCAAGCTTGTATTCCGGGTAGAACAGCAGGTTCATCTGACCGCTTACGGAAATTTCCGTCTGCATCGTTTCAAGCGCCACTTCCAAAAGCGCCGCCAGCGCCGGCGACATCAAAATTGCCATATCACCCAGCGAGATTGCAAGGTTTTGCACAAATGCCCGGTTGATCTCCGCCACGTCGCGCCCTGTCACGCGCTCGTTGAGCACGCGGAAGAAGATGCGCATAATCTCGTTTGAAAGATCAAAGTCGCAGTGAAACACCTTGTTTTTCATGGTACCTGCGCTGCTCATCATAATGAGCATTGCGGTGCGGCGGCTCGTCTGCACGAACTGCACCGCCTTGATCTTTGCATCCGCGCCGCTCGGCGTGGTGCTCAACGCAAGGTACCGTGTAGAAGCCGCCAGCGTTTTCGCCGCGCCACGCAATAATCGTTCCGGGTCAAACGCGCTCTTTGCAAGCATCGCGTCTATCGTAAGCTTTTCGGCTTCCGTTAACGTTTTCGGCTGCATCAGCGCATCTACGAACTCGCGGTAGCCCTCCTGTGAAGGCACACGCCCCGCAGAGGTGTGCGGCTGTTCCAAAAGCCCCAGCTCCGTAAGCTCTGCCATCTCGTTGCGCACCGTTGCGGAAGAAACACCTGCTTTTTCCGCAATGGACTTGGAGCCCACCGGCTCGCCCGTGCGAATGTATCCGTCTACGATCGAGGCAAGTATATTTTGTTTGCGTTTTGTCAGTTCCATACTTGCACCTCTCAGGTTTTAGCACTCTATGTTCCCGAGTGCTAACCCTTGTCTATACTATACTGCAAAGGTCAGGAAATGTCAACACCAAAATTTGTAAATACTTTGTGAATGTACGAATTCTTCCCGGTCGGCATCCGTTTTGAAGCTTCTTTTAGCATTTCCGGCTCCACAGTGCCAAATTCCTGTTTATATATAAAGATACCGAAAAAAAGCGCCTTCGCCATAATTTCGCTTTTTGTAATAGAATTTCAGGATTTTTTGTGCAAATTATTGACATTTTATAAAAATTGTATTAAACTGATAGCCCGTGTTTCAGTTTCTGTGTTCGCTTTAGCCCGAAAGTCCGTACCGTTAACGGAAAAGAGGAGTATACCATGATTCAGGCAGAACATTTACAAAAGACCTTCCGCGTGCGAAAACGAAACGCAGGCTTTAAAAACGCCGCAAAAGCATTTTTCAGCCGCGAGTACGAAGAAATTCACGCCCTAAACGATGTTTCGTTCCGCATTGAAGACGGCGAGGCCGTGGGCTATATTGGCCCGAACGGCGCCGGAAAAAGCAGCACCATCAAAATTCTCTCCGGCATTTTAACGCCGGACAGCGGCACCTGCGTCATCGACGGGCGCGTGCCGTGGAAAGACCGCCGCGCGCATGTTTCGCAGATCGGCGTTGTGTTCGGGCAGCGCAGTCAATTATGGTGGGACGTGCCCGTCATTGATTCATTCGAGCTTATCCGCGACATTTACGCCGTGACCGAAGAGGTTTACAAGCGAAATTTACGGGATTTAACCGACCTTCTGAATTTATCGGAGATCTTAAAGACCCCGGCGCGCAGCCTGTCGCTCGGGCAGCGTATGCGGTGTGAGATCGCCGCCTCCCTGCTGCACGACCCGCGCATCTTGTTTTTGGATGAACCCACCATCGGGCTCGACGCGGTATCGAAGATCGCCGTTCGCGAATTCGTGCTTGATATGAACAAGCGCCGCGGCACTACGGTCATTTTAACGACGCACGACATGCAGGACGTGGAAGCCTTGGCGCAGCGTGTCCTGCTCATCGGCAAAGGGCGCATTTTATTAGACGGCACACTCGACGATATTCGGCGCGGCGGCAGCGGGCAGATTGACGAAACGCTCGCGGCGCTCTACAAACAGTTTGATATTTGAGGTGCGCCGTGAAACTTAAAAAATACATTTCGTTTTTCCGCCTGCGCTGTGTGACGGGCTTGCAGTACCGCGCAGCGGCATTGGCGGGTATCTCCACGCAGTTTGCGTGGGGCTTTTTGATCATCTTCGCCTACCACGCGTTTTACCGCAGTGACCCCACCGCTTTTCCGATGACCTTGCAGGCGACCGTCAACTACACATGGATACAGCAGGCGTTTTTAGCCATGTTCGCCTCGTGGGTCTTGGACGGCGACATTTTGGAGGAAATCACCTCCGGCAGCATCTCGTATTCGCTGTGCCGCCCCGTCGACCTCTACGCCATGTGGTACACGAAATCTCTCTCCGGTCGTATTTCCAAGGTTGCATTGCGCGCCGTGCCAATCTTAGTCGTTGCGGCGCTTCTGCCCGCAGGCTATAACTTGACCGCGCCGACAGATTTACCCACATTCTTTCTATTTTTGCTCACCATGGTGCTGGGCGCATTGAACAGCACGGCGTTCACGCTGCTCATCTATGTCCTCACCATGTATACCCTTTCTTCCACCGGGTTGCGCTCCCTGCTGCTCACACTGGCAGATTTTCTCTGCGGCGGCGTAGTGCCGCTGCCGTTCTTCCCGCCCGCACTGCGCAGAATCTGCGAGCTGACCCCCTTCGCTTCCACAAGCAACGTGCCGTACCGCGTGTACAGCGGCGACATTGCCGGCACGAACGCCGCTTTCGCCGTAGGCTTACAAATCTTCTGGCTGCTCGTCCTGGTGCTCGGCGGTCACACCCTCATGAAAAATGCGCTGAAGCGGGTAGTGATTCAGGGAGGATAAACGGAACGGCAAGTCGTTCCGCTGCCCGGCAAATCGTTCGTGTTTTGCAGTATACAAAGAAAGGGGTCATCTATGAAACTATACTTTGAATTTCTGTCTATCCATATCAAGAAAGCAATGCAGTACAAGGCTTCGTTCTTGCTTTCCGTACTGGCGCAGCTATTTATACCGCTCACATGCTTTTGGGGCGTGCAGTTCATGTTCATGCGATTTAAGCAGGTGGACGGCTTCACGTACACCGAGGTTTCGCTCTGCTACGCCATCGTGCTGTTATCCTTCTCGCTCGCGGAGCTGTTCTTCCGTGGGTTTGATACGTTTGACCGCATGATCGGGAACGGCGAGTTCGACCGCGTTCTGGTGCGCCCGCGCAACGAGGTTTTCCTCGTCCTGTGCAGCCGCATGGATTTAGAGCGCTTCGGCAAGGGCATTATGGCGATTTTCCTGCTGATCTGGGCGCTTCAAAACTGCCCAATCGATTGGTGTGCCGCGCGCGTTATGACGCTCATTTTCATGATTTTAGGCGGCATCGTGCTTTTTGCAGGCGTGTATTTGATCTTCGCCGGGCTATGCTTTTTCACATTAGAGGGACTCGAGTTCATCAATATTTTAACAAACGGTATGCGCGAGCACGGGCGCTACCCGCTTTCCATCTACGGCAAAGGCGTGCTGACGTTCTGCACCTACATCGTGCCCTACGCGCTCGTGCAGTATTACCCGCTGATGTACCTCATCGGCCGCCACAACGATGCCCGCGCGATGCTTCTGCCCGTTATCGCCTGCGTATTTATTATCCCGTGCTATCTCTTTTGGAAATTCGGCGTGCGCCATTACCGTTCCACCGGGTCGTAACAATATTATGAAATGAGGTTTTCCCATGCCCTTTGATTTTAAGAAAGAATACAAAGAATTCTACATGCCGAAAAACAAGCCGGAGATCGTCACTGTGCCGCCTGCAAACTACATTGCAGTGCGCGGCACCGGTGACCCAAACGAGCCGAACGGCGCGTATCAGCAGGCCATCAGCGTTTTGTACGCGATCGCCTACACGCTTAAAATGAGCTACAAGACCGACCACCGCATCGAGGGCTTTTTCGAGTATGTCGTGCCGCCGCTTGAGGGCTTTTGGTGGCAGGAGAATACGGACAGCATCGATTATGCCGATAAATCTGCTTTCCACTGGGTCTCCGTCATCCGCCTGCCGGATTTCATCACGCCGGATGATTTCGCCTGGGCCGTGCAGACCGCCGAAAAGAAGAAAAAGCTTGATTGCAGCAAAGCGGAGTTTTTGACGATCGACGAGGGCCTTTGCGTGCAGATCATGCACCACGGCGCGTTTGACGATGAGCCCGTATCTGTGGCGCTGATGGACACGTTTCTCACCGAAAACGGCTATATAAACGACTTCACCGCCGCGCGCCTGCACCACGAGATCTACCTCAGCGATGCCCGTAAGGTCGCGCCGGAAAAGTGGAAAACGGTCATTCGCCATCCCATCAAAGAAGCGTAAAGGAGCACACCCCATGAAAAAACTCATCACCCTGCGCGGCAACAGCGGCAGCGGCAAAACGACCATCGCAAGAGCTTTACAGGAAAAGTTTGGCAAAAACACCATGCTACTGTCCCAAGATGTCATCCGCCGCGACATCTTAAAGACGAACGACGGCGCGGGCACCCGCGCAAACGACGTGCTCATCATGCTGCTTGAGTACGGCCACGCGCACAACGAGCTCGTCATTTTAGAAGGCATTTTGAACAGCCAGTGGTACACCCCGCTTTTCGATGCCGCAAAAGCGCTCTACGGCGAAAACATCTGCGCGTACTATTTTGACCTCCCGTTTGAGGAGACGCTTCGCCGCCACCAAACGAAGGACAAGCGCACGGAGTTCGGCGAAAGGGAAATGCGCAGATGGTGGAACGAAAAGGACTACGCCCCCGCATTAAACGAGCAGACCCTCACGCCCGACATGATGCAGGACGAGATCATCGACCGCATCTGCGCCGATTTAGAGCGCCTCGATACATAAACCGCACATATAAATTCGGAAAGAGCGAGGTTCTCCCCGCTCTTTTTTGTATATTGTGTTATATTCTGCCCGAATTTCTATCGATGCAAAAATAATTCTATAGCATTTTGTTCGTATCTATGATAAAATAGACACAGTGATAATTTTTGTAAAGCTTAGAGGGGCATAATGGACAAAGAGGAGTGAATTATTTTCCTCCCCTTTACAAACCGACATCATGGATTTAACAGGGCGGCGCTACAATGTAAGACCGAAAGCACGCACCTGATTTTAAAAAGAAAGTAAGGTCTTCACATGAAATCAATTTTTCACGCACTCAACCGGCTCAAGGTCTTCCGCGGGCTGACGGAACAGGAATTCGCATGGGTGCTCTACGACGTGGGCAACTCCGCGTTCACCATGCTCTCCTGCTCGCTCATCCCTATCTGGTTCAAGAGCCTCGCCATCGGCACTGCGCCGGGGCAGATCAACTCGCATCAGGCAACGGCGTATTACTCCATCGCCGTGGCGGTCGTCACCGTTGTCGTGGCGCTTTTAGGGCCGATCTTCGGCGTGCTCGCCGACCACAAAGATAAGAAAAAGGTGCTGTTCACCACCGCGGCAGCGCTCGGCATTTTCGGCTGCATTTTAAACGGCTTCATCACCGGTTGGATGCTGTTCCTCATCCTTTTTGTGTTCACGAAGATTTGTTACAGCGCGTCGCTGACCATCTATGATTCCATGCTGAACGACATCACCAGCGAAGAACGCATGGACGAGGTTTCGTCCTACGGCTTTGCGTGGGGATACATCGGCTCGTGCATCCCGTTCCTCATCGCGCTCACCGCCTATGTGCTTGGGCCCGATATGCTCGGCATGCTGCCGGATATGCTCTCTAAAGGCATCGGCTTCACGGTGACTGCCGTGTGGTGGCTGCTCGTCACCATTCCGCTCATTCGCGGCTTTAAGCAGCGCAACTATGTGGAAACCGAGGGGCATGATATCCGCAAGGCGTTCGCAAAAATCTTCCACACCCTCAAAAACATCGCGACGCACGACAAAAAGGTGCTGTTTTTCCTCATCGCATTCTTCCTGTACATAGACGGCGTGGGCACCATCATCGATAACGCCATCAATATCGGCACAGACCTGAACCTCAACACGGTCGGTCAGGTCGTCTTCCTGCTCGCAACGCAGGTCGTTGCGTTCGGCGGCTCGCTCGTCTTCGCAAAGCTCTCGAAAAAACACAACACCGTCACGCTCATTCTCGTTTGTATTGCGGGCTATTTCGGCATCGCACTGTACGCGCTCATGCTCAGCAGCCTCCTGCACTTCGCGATTCTGGCATTTTTCATCGGCTGCTTCCAGGGCTCCATCCAGTCGCTCTCGCGCTCGTATTACTCCAAGATCATCCCGGCGGAAAACTCCGGCGAATACTTCGGTATCTACGATATTTTCTCAAAAGGCGCGTCCTTCCTCGGCTCTGCGGTCATCGCAGCCGTAAAGCTTGCAGGCGGCACCATCAACGTGGCGGTGGCATGTCTCGCAGTGTTCTTTGCGCTCGGCTTCCTCTTCCTGCGCATTGCAGATAAGCAAAAAGCCATTCGGTAAGGAAGCACCAAGTTTTACACCATTCGCTCTTCACACCCGTAAAATATCGCTGTAAATTTTAATAGGACATGCAAAAAGGAACGGTGTACAAACCGTTCCTTTTTCCTTTACTCTTCATAAACCGGCTCAAAATCATCCGTTCCGTGCCCGCACAACGGACATGCGTAGTCCTCCGGCAGCGCGCTGCCCTCATACACATACCCGCAAATTTTGCACCGCCAACCGACAATCTTCTGCTCTCGCTCGACCTTCTCCGACTTCGGCTTCAGCTTATTCTGGTAATCCGCATAGGTCAGCGGAGCGCGGTCGCTGCACACCTCGGCTTCCGTCACCTCTGCAATGAACAGCGTATGCGTGCCGAGGTCAACACTGTGCGTCACCTTGCCGCTGAACCGCGCGCAGGTGCTCCAGTTCAGATACGGTACGCCACTTTCGTCTGTCGGCATCGGCAGGCTGTCCAGCTTATCGACGTCTCGACCGCTCTGCATACCGAAGTGCTTAATGGTCTCAAACGAGCAGCTGTCATCCAACGCGCTCAACGTAAACCGCCCGCTTTCCTTAATAAGCGCGCAGGTGTAATTCGTATTCAGCACGGAAACCGCCACGCGCACAGGGCTCCCCGCGACCTGCACGCCGGTATTCACAATGCAGGCG
>OGRU01002677.1_pt1 | contig 11345 bp, 2 predicted proteins | sample 1553541 | NCBI WGS metagenome assembly OGRU01 (sample SAMEA2580068, study PRJEB22360) | human gut metagenome | biome: human gut; feature: human-associated habitat; material: faeces | place: Denmark | collected 2008/2010
GGCTGCCGGCGATGACCATGGCTCCGGTGGCCAGCAGGCAGGCCAGAGCCGCCCCATCCCGGCGGGTAAAGCGATAGACAGAGAAGGCGGTCCGGCCCGGCAGGCCATAGCCCCGGCAGCGCATACTGTCGGCGGTGATGAGGCCGCTTTCCAGGCTCCAGGTGATAACGATGGAGAACACACGAAGGGCGCTTCTGACGCGCCGGGCCGGGGCGCCGGTCTGGGTATCACGGCCCAGATGCCGCTGGGCCTGCGCCACGGCACGGAGCCGCCGGACAAAGCGGGGCACAAAGCGGAGGATCATGCTCAGCAGCAGGGACAGCGCCGGGATGACGCGGCCAAAGAGGTACACCACCTTGTCCGAGGTGATGACATCGGTGACGCAGACGAACCACAGCGCCACGGCGCTGAGCATGGCGCCGGCGGCCAGACCGTAGAGCAGGCTCTCCAGCGTCAAAGGATTGCCGGAGGGCAGGTAGGCCAGAATGGTGACGCCCTGGTGGACAAAGGCGGGGTTCACCGCCGCCGCCAGGAGGGCCATAGGCAGCAGCCACAGCAGGTGGCGGCGCAGGCCCTTGCCGCCCAGCAGACGGGCAACATACCACCCGCCGCCCAGCGTCGACAGAACCAGGCACACCGGGTGCATCAGCAGCATCGCGCAGGCGATGACCAGGGCGAAATAGGCAAAGCTCACCGCCGGATGGCAAGTGCGCAGCGTATCGTCCATGGGATCACCTCCTGCATACATGATGTCTTAACCTTTTGATTATACCCTGCCGCCAGGGGATACGTCAATCCTGCGTGCGGAAAAAGGGCGGCAAAAGCCGCCCTTTTGTCAGCCCATGTAGGTATTGCCCACGTCTGCACCCATATTACAGGTGTAGAGCCACTGAATACTCTCGCCGCCGGAGAGCGTATAGCTGTCCGCGCCATAGCTGGGGAAGGTTCCCCCCACGCAGTACATCCAGCCGGAGCTCCTGCCCACATTTTTTTCGAACAGGCCGTTGATGCCCCTGACATAGCTGCCGCTGGAGCTCACCGGGATACCCGCGTCACCGCAGGCCCGCTTCAGTACGGACATGACAGACTCACCCTCGGTGATGGTCACCGTGGTGGACAGGATCACGCCGTCGGCGGGGATAAGGCCCTTCACGCCGTCGGAGCACTTGTCCATATTATTGAGCACCGTGGCACAGGAAATGTACAGCGATACGGACGCCGCCGGCGCAGGGTCAGGTGCAGGCGCAGGGTCCGGGTCCGGCGCAGAAGGCTGCTTCTGTTCCTGCTGTTTCTTCTCTTCTTCCAGCCGCTTCTGCTCCTCCAGGCGCTTGGCTTCCTCCTGCTTTTTGGCGTCCTCCTCGGCCTTTTTGGCATCATCAGCCGACTTCTGCTTGTCAGGCTTCTTATCGTCCGCGGTCTTATCCTCAGTCTTTGCCGCGTCCTGCTTGCCGTCAGCCTTGGTGGTGCCCGTTTCAGCTGTGTCGTCCTTCCTGGTGTCCGCGGTCTGCTCCTGCTTTGCCGTGGGAATGTTGCCGGGGGCGGCCGATACGGTCTTTTTTCCGCAGGCGGCGCAGGTCAGCAGCAGGGACAGTGCCAACGCCAGCAGCCAAAATCGGTGGTTTTTCTTCATATCTCTCATTCCTCACAAAAGCGCCATACGCAGAGGCGCTTTCGCGCCCCTGCGTCGGCTGTTCTGTTGTTACTTGGAAACGCGCTTCTTCCGGGTCAGCACCACAACGGCTGCCGCCGCCCGGACCCCGCTGGCCAGCCACAGCACCATCTGACTGTCGTCCGCCGTGTTGGCAGAGTCCTTCTTGCCGCTGTCGGCCGTACCGCTTCCGCCGTAGTAGTACCCGGAGGACACCGTCTCATAGGAGACGATAGCGAACGCGGAGGCCTTGTCCGTCTGGAAGGTCAGGACATAATTGCCCTTGGTGCCGCCCAGCGTAGCGGACAGCTCGGCAGTGGTCACATTGCCGCTGCTATCCGTGTGGCTGCGCACCACGCAGACGCGCTTGCCCTGAAGGGCCGCGTACAGCTCGTCGGTGATGGGGATGGTCACGGTGACGCTGTGGGGCAGCTCGATAAGCTGCGCCACGGTCTTGATCTCGTTCCCTTCCGTCTTGACCAGCGCCACAGTCACGTCTACGACCTTCTCCAACTGCGCGTTCTTGCGGGATTTGTCGCCGCGCAGGGCGTCCAGCTTCTCGGCCAGCTTGTTCAGCTCCTTCTTAACCTCGTCACCGGCCGTCTTGGCCGCCTCGGTCAGGGCGCTCTTGCCGCCGTCGGCGGCCTTCTGCTCGTTGGTGAGCTGGAGCGTATCCGTCACGGTCACGGTGATTGCACCGTCGCTCACTGCTGCCTTGATGTCCGCCAACTTCTCATCCGTAACAGGTTTGTCGGTCTTGATGGTCAGGCCGCCGCCTGTGACGATCGTGTTGTCCTTGCTGTCCACCTTGATGTCATCGCCTTTGACGTTGGCCATCGGGTTCTTGACGCCGCAGACGGTGCAGACGCCGTTGACGTAGGTGTGCTTGCCGGTGGCGGGAATGGTCGCGCCAGCTGTGATGACAATGCCGCAGCGCTTGCAGTAGGTATCCGCCTCATGGCCGGAGGCGTAGCAGGTGGCCGCCACCGCCGCACGGGTGGCCTCATCGTGGCCCAGGGCCGCGATGACCCAGCTGTCCTTGGCGATCTCAGTTTTTCCCGCCGCGTCGCTGAAATACTTGTGGCAGCGAGAGCAGGTCCAATAGGCACTGTTGCCTGCCTCGGTGCAGGTAGCAGCCTTGCCCGCCGTGGCAGTCATACTGTGCCCCAGAGACGGGACGATCATCGTCTCCTCCGTGCCGCAAACGCTGCACTTACGGGTGCTGATACCGCTTTCGGTGCAGGTGGCCGCCTTGGTCACCGTCCACGCGCCGAAATTGTGGCCCGTCGCGGGAACAGACTTTTCCTCCACGGCGCCGCAAATGGAGCAGATCCGGCGGCTGACGCCGTCCTTGGTGCAGGTGGCGGCCACGGTCACTTGCCACTCGCCGAAGCGATGGGCGCAGGCGGCGTCGGTCATATCGTAGAGGGCGTTGGCCTTCTCAGTAAAGCGCGCATAGGCGGCCATGGCGCAAAGCGCCTGCTCCGTGGCCATCTCGTTGACGGCCTTGTCTGCGAACTGATGCTTAAAGCCGCCGTTCTCCGCCACGCGGTACTGCAGGAGGTTCCCCAGCACGCTCAGGGTCTTCCCCTCCACGGTCTTGGTAAAGCGCGCGTCCGTGTTGGCATCCAAATTCAGGGCGGAAAGGGCGATGACCACCTGCGCGCAGCTCTCGGAGGAGTCGTAGCCGCTTCGATACTTGCCGGAGAGCCAGTTGAGGGCTTTCTCCACGGCCGTGTTCACGGTTTCATTGCCGCCGTCCTTATAGTAGGGTGCCAGCGCCTGCAGCGCCATGGCGGTCATGTCCACGTCGCCGACGGGTTTTGTGTCGGCGCTGGCTCTCCAGCTGCCGTCTTCGTTCTGCTGTGCAAGAACAGCCTGCACCAGCCAGGAGGTGTCGGAGGTGTAATTGCGGCTGTTGAGCGCCAGCAGACCCATGACGAGGCCGTTGATATCCGTGTTACTGGTATCGGTGACCTGCATGATATCCTTGTTCTGCAGCGCCTTCAGCAGGTTTTCGCCGCCCACGTTGGCGGGGTCCTTGCCGATGGCGGTAAGAGCCAGGGCAATACGCTCATTGTCGGTGATGACGGGGGTGTTTTTATCATCGGGAGCCCGGAGGATGCCGTCAGAGCCGATGTTCGCCTTTACATAGGCCACGACCTTCTCATAATAGGCCGCGATATATGCCTCGGACAGAGGCACCTTGGCGCGAGCCTGTCCCAGTACCGCCCACTCGCCGAAGAGATAGCTGACGACCGGGGCGCTCACCGCGCTTTGGATATACGCCTTGGCGCCGGCATACGCCTCATCGAAGCCGGGCACTTCCGCACCGGGCACGGCGGGATCCGTCGGATCCAGCGGGATATAGGTGTCGGTAAAGAACAGGCGCAGGGTGTCGCCGTCCTTGAGATAGGTGTTGTCCAGCGTGGTCTTGGGCAAGGTCTCGGTGCCGCCCTGTAAGGTGAGGCCGAACATCCAGCCGGAGGACTTACCGTCGCCCTTCTCCTTGAGGGTGTGGCCCGCCGCATCGGTGATGCTCTTGATGTAGGCGCCGCTGCCGGTATAGGTGTACTTGGCACTGTCAAGGCACGCCTTCACAGCGTCCCAAGCGGTGGGATCCTCGTTGGCCTTGCCGGTGAAGGTAAAGCCGGAGATTCCCGTGAAAGTATGGCCGTTCTTGTTGTAGCCGTCCACCTTGACCTTCACGGTGAGGGTCTGATTTTCGTTGGGGTCATTCTGCCCCGTGGTACCGGGCACCGTCAGGTCGATCTGGATGGGCTGCTTGTAGAATTGGGCAAAGTTCTTGTAGCGTTCCTTGCTCTCCTCGGTGCCGTTGATGCCGAACTTTTCCCAATACTGGGCGTACTTGGTGTAGGTCAGGACGCTGTCCAGCGTAACTGTCGTATTGTACTCCGGCTGGTGTACACGCAGCAGCTCATTCTCGATGACGGAGGGTCGGGAGGATCGGAAGCAGCGGTACTTCTCCGTATCGAGCCAGCCGGGGATATCGTCGGCCTCGATGCCGTCGAAGGTCATATTCACCGTGCCGCGGACGTATTTCAGCGTGCCGTCCTCGTTTTTGCAGATCTCCGCGAAGGGATACAGGTCGGAGGTGACCTTGGTCTTAACCGTATTCTTGTTCTTGATACCGTCCCAGTAGGCGTCCTCGGTCCGCGCCGCCGTCATAAAGTCGGCAGCGTCATCCAACTCCTGCTGGGTAAAAGGCTGAATGGTGAAGCTGAACTCCTGCCGCGCCAGCAGAAGGCCAGAGCTGCGGGTGGTGATGGTCACCACATACTTCGCCTCCACCGGCTTCTCACCGGGCAGTGGGCGGTAGACCATGGCGTGATACCCGTTGAAGTCCAGCACATCCGGGGTGAGGCTCACCATCGTGACCTTCTGGTTATAACTGTCGCTCATGATGCCCTTTTCCTCCAGAAGAGCGGGTCTGGGCATCTGCATATCGTCGCTGACGGCGGTCGTGTCCACGGGCTTTGTCTTGTCCACAAAGTCGCGCAGGAGCCCCTGATACTTCTCCGCCAGAGCGTTTTGCATCTCGCTGGTCACGCTGCTGTCGAAGGGCGCAACGGTGGCGTCAAAGAACACATCGGCATAGACCTCCACGCCGTTGTCGCCGGTGATGTGCGCCAGCGTGTAGTCATCGAAGGCGTCATAGGTCACGCGGGCGATCAGCCGGAACTTGCCGGCCTTCTCGGGCAGCGGCGTGCCGTCGGCGGGCTGCAGGGGGCGGTTGACGGTTCCCACGCCGGTGCCGTTGGTGATGTAGAGCCACTCGGTGTTCCGGGTGCCCCACTGCACCTTCACATCATAGCGTCCCGCAATGCTGGAGGGAAGCGTGAGGTTGGAGGTGATGCGGTCGTTCACGGTGTAGAGCGTCCAGCCCGCCACCTCGCTTTGGGTGGCCCCGTTGGTGTTCTCGCCGCGGATGAGTTCCCAGTTCAGGGACCCGGCGGCGCTCTCCAGCAGTTTCTGCACCGCGTCGGCGCTGCGCCCCACGGTGGCACGGAGGGTGATCTCCTTGGTGACCCCGGCATAGGTGATGTTGAACTTCAACCCCGTGTACTGCACGGTCTGGCGGGCGGTGCCGTCGCCGGTGAAGTAGGTGATTTTGCCGTTGTCGGCAATGTACTGTACCTTGGTACCGTCAAAGCCGTTGGCCTTGGCGCTGCCGTTGACATAGGTGATCTCGGAGTTGTCCGCCACATCCGCATAGCCCTGCTCTGCCAGCAGGCGGCGGAAGGCTTGGGTGATGTTGGTTTCATCATAGAGCCCCACGCCTTCCAGAGGCTGCACGGCGGTATTCTTGCGCGTGAACTCGGCGGCAATGTCCTCCAGCGTCTGCGCCTTTTCCGCCTTCTCGGACCAGAGGCACAGCGTGAAGGTCTTGACCTTCGTAGCAGCGCCGCTTTGGAGAGTGGCGGTGAGGGTCACCGTGACCTTATCCGCCGCAGGCGCGGTGAGCGCGCCGGTGGCGGTGTTCACCAGAGCGTTATCCGCCGTCCATGCGAGGGAAACGGTCTTCTCTCCACTGCCCTCCACGGGAACGGTGACGCTCGCGGGCAGGGTCAGGAAGCCGGTATAGGTCTGCGCGATCTCCTCTTCCTCCTCCGGGTCGCTGCTCACCGGGGTAAGGCCGCGGAGCTGATAGACGCCGGTGGCATCGGCCTTCAGAAGGTCTGCATTCTCGGCATCGAGCCCCAGTTCCTTATAGAAGTGCTTTTGCAGGGCGTTCAGGAAGTAGTCGTGCAGGTCCGTGACCGCTTCGCCGGGCTCTTCGATGCCGTATTTCTCACAGAGGTCGGCCTTATCGTTATAGTCCGTAAGGTCATAGAATCCCAGCACAGTCTCGGCGTACCAGTCGGCCTTGGCTTTCTTGGCGGCGTCGGCGGCGCTCATGCCGCGAAGTTCCAAGGCGTTGGCGGCGGCGGCAGCGGCCTTGAGGTCGGCATTGTCCACGGGGGTGCCGCCCTGCCAGGGCAGCACCGGGAAGCCGCCGTTGCTGTTGCCGCTGTCAAGGTGCATCCCCATCTCCGCCGCAAATTCCGGGGTGCGCATATAGTCCGCGGTGCGGGCAGTCATACCGCTGGTGGTGCCATCCGCCGCGGCCTGTGGTGCGACGGTGTCCAGATAAGCGCAGTTGGTGATGGTGGCGCCGGAGTTCACCTTGCCTACCACCGCACCGAAGCTGCTTTCCGGACCGGTGACAGCACCTACAGTGTAGCAGTCTTTCATAACAGCATTACTGCGCGCACAGCCGACAAGTCCGCCAAATCCGCCAGCGCTAACACTCTTTGCGTTAGTGTGGACGTTCCCCGCAAAATAGCAGTTCTCTACGGTACCGTAAGTATAACCCACGATACCTCCCGCGCCATTTTGCACCGCATACCGGGAGTACTTGAACAGAATATCCGCTGTGCTCACACAGCCACTAATGACATTGCCTGCCACACCATGACCAACAATACCGCCAACACCAAAGATCACGTCATCGCCGCCTTTGATGTAACCACTGACGAGGCAGTTTTCAATCCGGCCTTCACTCTTATCCGCAATACCTCCGACATTACTTGTACCGTCAATGGCGCAATCCACACACAAACTCTTGACAGTTCCATTGGCGCTCAAATAATAGACTAATCCGCCAGTTCCTGCCAAACCACTAACGGTGTAATTATCGCCGTCCAGGGTGCCGGCAAACTTATTACTGTCGGTACCGATGGCCGTCCAAGTCTTGCCGTTGAGGTTGATGTTGGCGGTGAGCTTGCCGCTGATGGTCGTGCCGTCCTTGTTGACCGCATCGGCAAACCATGCCAGTTCCGCGGCGGTGCCGATCTGATAGACGCCGTTTTTGTCTTGGGTGGGTGCGGTCTTGGCGGTGCCGTCCCAGCCCTCACCCGCGTAAGTTAAGGTGAAGGAGAGCGTCTTGTCCTCGGCGGCGGTGATGCTGCCGTGAACGGGGATATAGTCCGCCTTAGTGACGGTATAGGCATAGGTCTCGCCGAGGTAGAGTTTGTAGCCGCCGTCGGTCTCGGGCTTGATGGTGCCGCCCACGGGGTGGGTTACGGTCACCTTAGCGTTTTCCGCCGGAGTTACGGCAAAGGTCAGGGTGCAGGAGGCAAGTTCGCTCAGCGTGACGGTCTTGTTCACATCGGCATTAACGGTGATGCTCCCCGTCTCGGTCTCGTAGCCGAACTTGCTGACGGTGTAGGCATAGGTACCGGCGGCAACGGTGTATGCGCCGTTTTTGCCGGTGATCTCTGCGCCGCTACGGTCCTTCAGCACCACCGTTGCACCGTCGGGAGTATTAAGGGTGAGGGTATAGAACGGAACTGCTGCAAAATTCTTCAGGGCTGCGTAATAGTAACTGGTATAACCATCATAACTAATGGTCAGCACATCACCCTGCGTAAGCTCCACTGAAAAATCTTTCCAAGAAGTTTCGCTGTAAGCACGCTTGACTTGTGTACTGTTCTTCTTTATGGTGAAATAATAGTATTCATCCGGCTCATCATAATACCAGTCGCCTTCCACATACCCTGCCGCATTGGCGATATAGCTGAACGACAGCTTCACATTCTTTGTAGCTGTGAGAGCCAGTGTGGTCGTTTCTGTGGTCTTGAGATAGGAGTCCTTGCCAGCACCCTCTATGGTAAATTTCCCCTTGTCACCGCTGACGGTAATACCCTGGCAATTGGCAAAGAAATCCTCAAATATCGCCTTTTTTGCCAGCGTCACTGTGATATTCACCTTATCGCCATTCACAGAGAATATACCGCCGGCATTATCGCAGCCATCGCAGGCAACTGTATAAGCGTAGCTGCCATTGGACAGACTGCAGCCTGTACCATCACCGGTATATACCGCCTTACCGTTGGTTTTGACGGTCACTGTCGGATCCGCCGTGATCCCTGCGGGGCGCGAGATATCAAACGCCACGGAATAGGCCGCAGATTTGGTCAGCGGCACCGTCTTTGCCACATCTGCAGCAACATTGATCGTTTCCGTAACAGTGTCATACCCATAAGCCGACACCGTGTAGGTATACTCACCTGCAGAAACGATGTATACACCATTCGTACCTTTAAGTTCTGCGCCTGTGCTGTCCTTCAGTGCAACGACCGCATCAGCCTCTTCAGGCTCCGCTGTCAACTTCACCTCATACAGGGACGAAACTGTGAAATCCTTGAGCTTGACATAGTAATCACCTGAGACATACGTCTTTATAAGATTCAGTCTCAGCGTATCGCCCTTTTTCAGATCAATGGTAAAGTCCTTCCACTGAGTACTCCCCCATGACCGCATCTCTGGATTATAGCTGTTGTTTTTTACGATCGTAAGAGCTGCGTAAGAAGAATCATAATTGCAGCCCCAATACTTAAAGCTAAGCGTCACATTGGCCTTTGCCTTCAGCGTAATCGTAGATGTACTGCTTGTATTTCCTTGAACCGGATTGCTGGAGCGCAGGCAAAGGCCGTCGCTGTCGGTCATGTCCACCACATAAGGATAGGTGGCATCATTCGTCACCTCAACACTGTTAACAATACCAGCGAAGAAGTCATCAAACTCAGGCTTCTTAATGACCTCGATCTCAATGGAATCCGTTTTTTCCTTGTAGGTCACAGTCACCGTCTGCTTTCCCGGCGCGGTGTTGTCAAATCCCTCCACCGTGAAACCCTTGGTGATGACCTCGCTACTGTTATCGTCATAGGTAACTGTAACACTGAGCTCCAGTTCATCGCCGGTATAGCACGTCGTTTTAGCCGACTTTACGGAAATAGACACGACGTTCTTTTCCACCACTGGCTCCGGGTCCTTCAGCGTAGGATAGCCGCCCCCATTGTACTGGAATGCGCTGCCAAGGGTGGCGGCAAACTCCGCAGACTGCATCTCGGCGGAGGATTTGGTACCAGAGTTGCTAATCTTAACAGTTGACGGTACCAGCGCCGTTACGGTTTCACTCGGCGCATAGCAGTTAACAATACGGCATGGCTCGTCCGAAGAATAGGAACTAGATGATACCGCTATTATTGCACCGTTCGTTTCAACGGAACCAACAGTATAGCAGTTCTCCACCAGAACGCCCTTCGTTCCTCTACCGAGTATGCCTGCGCCATCACTTATATCCCCCTGATTATAGCAATTCCTTATTATGTGAGTTCCTACAACATTTCCTGCAATGCCGCCAACTTGCTTTCTTGTACCACTCACACTTCCCATATTCGCGCAGGAAGAAATCGTAACAAAGCCACTGCCGGGTTCACTATAGCCAAGAATACCACCAGCACCTTTTCCCCCCTTGATGCTCGCTGTATTTTTGCAGTTCTCAATAGTTACATTGCCATCCGCAGTACCCGCGATACCACCCACATTGTTTACTTTGCCGGAAATACTGCCTGCGGTGATCACATTCTTCACCACGGCGCCGCCCGCCAGTTTGCTGAACAGGCCGACATTGGCCGTAGAAGCGGTGATATCCAGCGTCACGGTGTGGCCGTTGCCGTCAAAGGTGCCGATAAAGTCGTAGGCATACGGCTCAGTGACAATGATATCCTTCGTCAGCGTATAGATGCCGCTGGCGTCCATCGCCGCAAACTCCTTCGCGGAGCTGACAGTTCCTTCCGCCAGCGCCAGCGCCGCGCCGCCGCTGCGGGTCATTTGGGGCGCAGGCGTTTCCGGAGCAGGCTCCTGCTGCTCCTGCGTCTCCTCATTCCCGGCAGGGACGGTGTTCTCCGTGTCCACCGGAGCTATCTGTTCCTGCTGGGTCTGCTGCTCCTGATCCGCGGCCAGCGTGTCGGCCAACACGGAGGTGGGCAGCAGGCTGACGACCATCACGACGGTCAGCAGCCAGCTTATGACTCTCTTCTTCATGTCTCTTTCTCCTTTATGTAAATTTTTTGTCGACGTGAGGGGGTGGGCGGGGATGCGGCAACATCCCCGCCCCACTTATGGAAAAGCACGCGGCCAATGGCCGCCTCAGCTTGACAAAGGGGACTTGTCTGCACAGTTTCACGGTGCAGATGGAAAGCGCACGGCGCCTCAGCTTGACAGTCGAGTTTTCCGCACCGCTTCGCTGTGTATGGCAGCGTGTCAGCCTGGCAAGGGAAATGTTTTTCATGCAGGGCATGAAAAACGGGACAGAGTGCACTCTGTCCCGCGAAAATGAAACGCTGCCCGGCGCAAAGCCGGACAGCGAACGCAATAGATACGACCCCTGCACCACGGAAAGACGTCGCCGCCCCCGCCGCCCGCCCAAAAGGGCCGGCCGCGAAAAAGGTGGTGCAAAAAACACCGACCTCCCGTTCAGGAGGTCAGCGTGGTACATCTACATGGTGGTACAAGATTCCCGCACACGGAGAGCGCGCCCGCTGCAACTTTGTCCTACACAATGCAATTCTCCTGGCTCGCGCCGCGGGGGGCAGACATCCCTCCTCGTTTGCAGCCTACCTTCTCATGGGCTTACCCACAATGGCGGACTTTCGTCCCGGCGGCTTACGCCGCTTCGGTGCATCCTTGCGCTCACAGTACCGGTCGTGCGGGGTTTGGCTACCCCTTTCCTTCTATGCCGACGCCTGGCCCGTGGTGGGCTGTACGGCCGCCGGCGACATTGGATCAACAGACTGTTTATTTACTTGTCAGCGACATTATATTACAGGAATTGGCCGTTGTCAACCCT
>OGRU01002680.1_pt1 | contig 11332 bp, 7 predicted proteins | sample 1553541 | NCBI WGS metagenome assembly OGRU01 (sample SAMEA2580068, study PRJEB22360) | human gut metagenome | biome: human gut; feature: human-associated habitat; material: faeces | place: Denmark | collected 2008/2010
CCGACATGCCGCACGTTGAGGAGCTGATGCAGCAGGAGTTTGCGGGCAAGCTGTCCATCTGCCGCAGCGCACCTTTCTTTATTGAAACAATGCCCCTCGGCGTCGGCAAGGATACCTCGCTGGAAATTCTGCTGCGCGCCAAGGGCCTGACCCCCGCCAATCTGATGGCCTGCGGTGACGGCTGGAACGACCTGCCGATGATACGCCTGGCCGGTATGGGCGTGGCCATGGGCAACGCCCAGCCGCCGGTCAAGGCTGCGGCCAACTACCTGACCGCCGATAACGACCACGACGGCGTGGGCCTGGCGGTGGAAAAGTTTATTTTGAATGAGGAGACCTGACCTGTGAATCTGATCGTTTTCGATTTGGAATGGAACATCGGCTACCAGCCGAAAACCTTCCTCTATCACGGCACGGAGCTGACGCTGCGCGGTGAAATCATTCAGATCGGCGCGGCCCGCATCAATGACCGTGGCGACGTGCTGGATACGTTTGAGGTCAACCTCAAGCCGCACATTTTCCGCAAATTGCAGCATCATATCGCCAAGGTCACGGGTCTGTCCCAGGGCGACCTGGACGCGGGCCTGCCGATGAAGGAGGGCCTGCAGAAATTTCTTGACTGGGCGGGCGACGATGCCGAGCTGGCCGAGTGGGGCCTGGACGACGTGCCGGTTTTAAAGCAAAACCTGTTCCTCGTCGGGCTGGATGAAAGCTGGCCGAACCGCTGGTACGACCTGCAGCGCATCTTCCTGCAGGCTTACCCCCGCAAGGAGGGAGAGGGCCTGACCCTGGAAAGCGTTGTGGACCGCCTGGGCATCCCCAAGGAAGAACCGTTCCACAACGCACTGGACGACGCGCTCTATACGGCCAGGGTCTGCCGCAAGCTGCCGCTGGCCGAGGGCCTCGCGACCTATCCGACGGAGGAGGAGCTGCTGACCGAGGCGCTGCTCGGTGCCGAGAACACGGGCCGCGATGTGCAGCTGTTCATGAACCGCATGGAACACGACGACTACCGCAGCGTGCCTGAGCTGTATCAGGCCGACTGTCCTGAGTGCGGCGCGCCGCTGCAAAACGACGAGGTCTGGCTCAAGCGCGGCAACACGGGCTACTTTACCAGAGCAGTCTGCCCCTACTGCGGGCACTGGTATCTGCGCTTTAAGCTGAGCCGCCGCGACGGCCTGCATTGGAGCTTTGCCCGCTGCATCGACCCGGCTACCCCGGAGTACGATGCCAGATGGGACAAGCAGAAGGCAGCTCTGCTTGAGCGCATGAAGCGCAAGCAGGAGCGGAATATAAAAGAGTGATGGACCCCAAGCTCCGGCTCTGCGGGCCACCTCCCTCGTAAACGAGGGAGGCTTTTTAATTTCCATCCTCCTGCTCTTGACAAATCCGGCGTTCTGTCTTATGATTGATGAAAACGTAACACAATTTTTACAAAATTGCAAATATAGCAATAAGAGGTACAAGATGGATACAGAACGCTGGCAGATCTTATTAAAGGCAATCGACCGCGGCAGCCTGCGTGCGGCGGCGGAGGAGATGGGTTTTACGGTCCCCGGCATCAGCCGCAGCGTGGCAACGCTGGAAAAGGAGCTGGGCTTTGCGCTGCTGCACCGCGCCAAAAGCGGCGTGCAGCCCACCGCGGAATGCCGCCAGCTGCTGCCGTCGGTGCGTGAGCTGCTGTTGGCGCAGGAGCGGCTGGAACAGACCGCAGCCAAGGTGCGCGGCGCAGACTGCGGCACCATTGTCATCGGTACGGCGTATAACTGCTACTATGAGTGGGTCACCCGGATGATGGCGGCGTTCCGCACACGGCACCCCGGCGTGGTCATCAAGATCGTCAACGGCACCAGCAGCGAGCTGGCCGAGATGCTGCTGGATCACCGCACGGATTTCTGCCTCATCAGCCACCGTGACTCGCTGCCGGTCTGGCTGCCCATCCGCCAGGACGAGCTGATGGTCCTGCTGCCCAAGAACCACCCGCTGGCGGACCGTGAGTCCTTCCCGGTGGAAAGCCTGAAGACCGAGCCGTTCATCGACAGCTACCCGGGCATGGAGACCGACATCACCCTGATTTTTGACAAGCTGAAGGCCCGCCCCGACGCGCGCTATTCCACGATGGACATCACGGCGACCTATGCCATGGTGTCGGCGGGCTTGGGCATCAGCGTAAACAACGCCATCAACCACCAGGACGGCTATCCCGGCGTCGTGGAGCGCCCGATGAATCCCCACCAGATGATGGAGATCGGTCTCGCCTGCGGCGAGAACCTCGCCCCCGCCGCCCAGGCGTTCCTGGATTTCGTGAAGGAGCGGCTGCCGGAATAAGAATGCCTTCCCCCGCGGGCGGGGGAAGGTGGCCGAGGCCCCGCCCGAGGCCGGATGAGGGGGCGGGTCTATGTTATATCCCGCCAACGGATGATGGCCGTACACCTGCCCCTCATCAGTCAGCGGTCAGGGCCGCTGACAGCTTCCCCCAAGGGGGAAGCCAACAAAACAAAAACCGCCGTGCAAATCCATGCACGGCGGTATATTTTTGCCTCAATACGTGATAATGATGCCCTGATCCTGCGCGTAGAAGCTGCACAGGCCGGAGCAGGGCACGATCTTCACCGGAGCGCCGGGCCACTTGGCCTCAATGCCGTGGTGCAGCAGCTGGGCGGCAGTCTGGTTCCCGCACTCGCTGATCAATACCGGGTGTACGCCGTCATAGCCGTCCTCGTCCATCTGCTCCAGAATCTTTGCCAGCACGCGGGTCTCGCCGCGGGTCTTGAAGTAAAAGTCGATCTTGCCGTCCGGCGTGCGGCGGCCCAGAACGCGCATGTTCAGGCGGCCTGCGATAAAACCGACTACCCTGTTGACACGGCCATTCTTGGCCAGATTGTCAAAGCTCGCCAGTGCAAACAGGATGTGGGTGCTATCGGCAAACTTTTTCAGCGCAAAGCAGATGTCGTCAAATGCCTGATCCTCGCCGATTAGCTTGTTGGCCAGCTCGGCGGCACCGGCCAGCGCACCGGAGCAGCTCAGCGTGTCCAGCACAAAAATTTTCTTTTCGGGGTGCTCCTCCAGCACCATCTCGCGCGCGGCCATGGCGGCATTGTAGCTGCCGGACAGGTTGCTGCTGATGGTGAAGGCAAACACGTTGTCCGCCTGCAAAAAATATTCGGCCCATTCCTCGGGGCTTGGGCAGGCGGTGGTGCTGGCACCGTTGTAGTCGGTCATGGCCTGCAGCATCTGCTGGGTGTTCAGCGTGGCAAGGTCAACATACTCGCGTTCACCAACGCGGATTTTAAACGGTACAAGGGCAAACTGCACGCCCGGTGCCGGGTTTTCCAGCTCGCGGATCTCGCAGGAGCTGTCGGATACGATCATCCATGCCATGGGGCAGAACCTCCGTTCTGTGATGATTGGTCACGTCTATTCTTACTCTTATTATAGGGGTACAGGAGAAAAGCGTCAAGCTAATTTTTGCAAACGTCCCTTTTTCGGTCTGTAAAATTTGCTGTGGCCACTTGTACCCGGTGCGGTTCCGGCGTATAATAGCTATACATGCTTGATTGCGTAAAGAATAGGAGCTTTTATGGCTGATTTTTATACCTACCGCAATGAGGTCGCAGGCAGGCGCCGCAAGCGCAGACTGTTCCTGATCCTCATCGTTGTTTTGGCGGTGCTCTGCATCGGCGTGGGCTACTTCTGGTCCACCCGGCAGAGTGCCCCGGCTCAGACTTCCCCGGCGGAATCCGCTACGCCGGAGCAGGCCGCATCCGCTGCCGCGCCCACCGAGGCCCCCTCGGCAGCACCGGCAGACATTGCCGAGCCGCAGCGCATCCTGCCGGGCGTCGATACCGCCGCGTGGGACAAGTCCGAGGCAGTCGCGGCCACGATCGACACCGAGTACCGCAACACCGATCACCGCATGGTGGCCGTCCCGATGCTGGGCACCGTGACGAACGACTATTTCAACACCGTCACCTTCGCGGGCGACAGCATCGCGTCGGGCCTTGGCATCTACGATACGGGCTACCACAATGCCCACTACGCCACCTACGTCAGCGCGGGCGTGCAGACCTTTGTCAACAATGTCAGCGTCAAGAACGCCGTCACCGGTGCGAACGAGACCCCGATGGAAACCATTGCCGCCAGCCAGCCGGATTATCTCTATATCCTTGTCGGCACGAACAACCTCGTCGTGCAGGGCAGTGAGGACAGCTTTATCGCCTACTATGAGCGCCTCATTGATATGCTGCGTGAGCAGATGAACCCCGGCGTGACGATTTATATCCAGTCCATCCCCGGCGTACAGGAGGATGTGGTCGCCTCCAAGCCCGGTCTGGACAACACCCGCATTGCCACGGTCAACGACCTGCTGGCCAACATGGCGCTGCGCAAGGGCTGCTACTATATCAACATCCGCGAGGCCCTGACCAACCCCGCCGACGGCAGCCAGATCGACGACTACGCCACGAAGGACGGCGTCCACTTCAATGCCGCGGGCTACCATGCCTGGGCCGAATATCTGGCCACCCACACGGTCTGGAACCGCCGCAGCGTCTACAGCGGCGAGAACCCGTACTACATCTACGGGACCTGAAAATAATTTTCGAATTGCACAAATCCCCTGCAAAGTGTAAAAAGAACCTTGCAGGGGACTTTTTTTGTACATTTGTCCGAAAAAACGCCCGATTTATGTCGAACTTGTACAAAACGAATAGGCAACATACGAAAATTTTAGCAGAATATTACACAAAAGACCTTGCATTTCCCGTAAGAAACAGGTAATATAGAGACAGAGATTATATAGAGTCGGTGTACTGTATCCACTACAGCACCGCTCAAAAGGGGAGATTACGTTGAAACAGCGCAAAGAAACGCCCAAAAGCTCCGATCTGCCCATTTATCTGTTCAAGCAGGGCAACAATCAGGAGGCCTATCGCTACTTCGGTGCGCATCTGTGCGAGGAAAACGGCGAGGCCGGCGCGGTGTTCCGTGTCTGGGCACCGCACGCCAAGGCTGTTTCCATTGTGGGTGACTTCAACAGCTGGACGCCCGGCGAGCACCCCATGGAAAAGGTGACGGACGGTATCTGGGAGCGCTTCGTTCCCGGCATCAAACAATTTGATGTCTACAAATACTGCATCACCACCCCGGCGGATGAGCTGGTCTATAAGGCTGACCCGTATGCTTTCCATACCGAGACCCGCCCGTCCAACGGCAGCAAGGTCTATGATATTGAGGGCTACACCTGGGGGGATGCCGCCTGGGTCAGTGACGAGGAAAAGCGGGATGTCATCAACAGCCCGATGTCCATTTACGAGCTGCAGGCCGGCAGCTGGAAGATGAAGGACCCCGAAAACGGCGTGCCCTACAACTATGCCGAGCTGGCCGACGAGTTGATCCCGTACATAAAGGAAATGGGCTACACCCATGTGGAGCTGCTGCCCATCACCGAGTATCCCTTCGACGGCAGCTGGGGCTATCAGGTCACGGGCTATTTTGCCCCGACAAGCCGCTACGGCACGCCGAAGGACTTCATGGCCTTCGTCGACAAGCTGCATCAGGCGGGCATCGGCGTCATTCTGGACTGGGTCCCGGCCCACTTTCCGAAGGATGGCTACGGCCTGTACATGTTCGACGGCGCCCCCTGCTATGAGGACCCCAACCCCCGCCGCGGTGAGCACAAGGAATGGGGCACGATGGTCTTTAACTACGGCATGAAGGAGGTCGAGAGCTTCCTGATCTCCAGCGCCATGTTCTGGGTGGACCGCTATCATGTGGACGGTCTGCGCGTCGATGCTGTCGCCAGTATGCTCTACCTCGACTACAACCGCAAGGACGGCGAGTGGGAGCAGAACGTCAACGGCGGCAAGGAAAATCTCGAGGCCATCGCCTTCCTGCAGAAGCTGAACACGGCTATCCTGGGCCGCTATCCGCATAAAATGATGATCGCCGAGGAATCCACCGCCTGGCCGCTGGTCACAAAGCCCGCGTCCGACGGGGGCTTGGGCTTCAATTTCAAGTGGAACATGGGCTGGATGAACGACATGCTCAGCTACATGAAAACCGACCCGCTCTTCCGCGCCGGCAACCACGGCAAGGTCACGTTCAGCTTCTTCTATGCGTTCAGTGAGAACTTCGTGCTGCCCATCAGCCACGACGAGGTCGTCCACGGCAAGTGCAGCCTGCTGAACAAGATGCCCGGCGATTATGAGGAAAAATTCTCGAACCTGCGCACCTTCTTCGGCTACATGATGGCCCACCCCGGCAAAAAGCTGCTCTTTATGGGCCAGGACTTCGGCCAGTTTATCGAGTGCGACAGAGGTGCGGGCAGCACGATCCAATTCGTATTCTTCACAATGCGGGTCGACTTCAAACTTCATGGAAAATTCCAGACGTTTTGCTGTTCGTTCGTCTTCCGTTACAGCATCCCGGTAAGCTTTGAGTTCGCACATTTCGAGAAGCTCTATGTGAGTGCCGAAAGTGAAGGATTGCCGGGTAATGTCGGTGTAAACGTCCAGCATACCGCAATAATAGTGTCCGAGAATACCCATCCGGTTGTTACGCATCCCTTGTACGGCCCTTACCGCATCGATCCAGTTTTCGATTTCGTTCCATACGTATGGTTCTTCGAGGTAACCGGTCAGGATGTCGTATTTGATGCCGGCACGGTTGAATACGCAGGCAAATTCCGGAGTGGAACAGGCTTGGCAGTGAGCCAGCCATTCGCCGGTCATTTTTCCACGGTCGCCTAATCCGTTGATATAATCGTAATTTATGGCGGCGGCGGGGTGTATGTTGGGCAGGGTATTGAACACCTTGATGCGCTGGGCGATCGGAAGGATCGTTGAGGAAAGGGCATAGGTCGAAATAAAGATGAAGAGGATTTCTATGTCTTCACTTTTTAAAACTTCTGCTGTCCGGGCTGCCTTTTCCGGGCTGTCTACCATTCCCCCGTCAATCACGGTTGCCTGTAAGCCGGACATACGTTCTTTTATCATTCTTTGGTAATCCGTCAATCGGGAGAGAAGCCCTTCGAATTGATTCCAATCCGACTCCGATCAGTCCGACTTTAACTTCCTTTTTTGTTGTATTCATGGTATTCTTCATTATTTATTTTTCTTCACTTTGAAAGTATAAGTACCGGAACCTGTTGTTGCTACGACATACCGATTTCCTTCTTGTTTGCAACTGATTCCGGGGACATCTTCCAATCGTACACCGCTTTCGGTTATTTGTTTCGTGTCGGCAGACGGGAGATAGACGGAGGCTTTGCTGTTTGCCGGTACTTCCACTCGGATGATAAATTCTTTATCGTTGTCTTTCCAGTCGGAAACAATCTGTCCGTAAGGCGATTCGTAGGAAACCTGTGCGTCGCGGACATCACCGACCGGTTCGGGTTTGATGACAATATGCTTAAACCCGAAGGAATCTTCTTTCTGACGGATGCCTCCTAAGCCGCTGAACAACCATTCCATCAGATGACCCAACATAAAATGATTGTTCGATACGAAGCCGTATGCCTGCCAGGATTCGGTGAGAGCAGTAGCTCCGTGTGCCAGTTGCCAACCGTATCCCGGTGTGTCGTACTTGCAGTTCATATCGTAAATGACATCCGAAGCGCCACCGGCTTCAAGGGCACGCAAGACATAGCGGTAGCCGACGTCGCCTGCCGTCAGGGCGTTGTTGCGTCCGCGGATATCGGCTATCAGGTTATCGAATACCTGCTGCCTGTTTTCCGGAGTCGTCAGTCCCATGTAGAGTGCGACGGCGTTTGCCGCCTGGCTGTTGCGGTCGTAGGTACGGGTGGACGGGTTCCAGAAAGTCCGGTTGAAGGCTTGTTTGATCCGGGCCGCCAGTTCCTGGTACTTGCGTGCATCGTCCGGCTTCCCTAAAAGGTTTGCCATTTTCTCCATCAGGGTGACGTCGTAATAGTAGATAGCCGTTGCCGTTACGCCATTGGAGGTCAGTTGCGATTCTCCCGGACTTTCCGGACCGATGTCGAACCAGTCTCCCAAGCCGTAGGCGATAATATGGTTATCGGCTTTCGAGGAAAGGTAGTCGATGTAGCGTTGCATATCCGGATAATAGGTTTCGATCGGGCGCGTATCGCCATACCATTGGTAGATGTACCAAGGGCTGATGACAAATGTGCTTCCCCATTCCGGCGTATCCTTGAAGCCTCCTTCGAATTCGACTAGTTCGGGAGCAATGGTCGGTATCATGCCGTTGGCTGCTTGTGTGGAGCGCATATCGTTGAATGTCTTTTCGTACAGGCGTGCCAGGTTGTAGCGGTATTGTACGGAGTATTGCATCAGGTGCGCTTCTTCCAGCCAACCCAACTTCTCACGATGCGGGCAGTCGGTCAGCACGCTTGCCATATTGCTGCGGATCGCCCAGTCGATCAGTTCGTATGTCTGATTGAACAACGGTTTGGAACAATGGAAACTGCCGACATCTTCGGCCGAATAGCAAGTATGAAGACCGGTAATTTCCGTTATTTCAGGTAGTCCGTCCGGATTGGGTTGTCCGGCGGGAACAGCACCTTCGACCTGCACGTAACGAAAACCGTAGTAGGTAAACTGGGGTTGCCAACTTTCAATACCTTTTCCTTTCGGTGTGTAACCGAACCAGAAAGGAGCGCCGGACGCGCTTTGGTTTACGGTACTGTCCGGATTCAGCAGTTCGGCCGGATAGAGCTTAACCGGATGCGTGTCCTTTGAATGCAGGGAAAGCCGTATGATGCCGGAAAAGTTTTGTCCCAAATCGTACACCCATTGTCCTTTCCGGGTCTTGAAAAGACGGACGGTGGGGATTCGGTCACGTACGGTCAGCGGTGCGGAGCGTTGGGAGAGGAGCCGGGTTTTCCAGCCTGTGTCGAGGGCTTTGTTCCAGGTACGGTCGTCGAAACCGGGTTGCATCCATCCGGTCTGTTCTTTCGTGGCATCGTAATCTTCACCGCCGTAAATACTGCTGTAGGTAACGGGGCTTTCGGTTGTTTTCCAGTCTGTACCGGTTACGATGTCCTGCGTACTGCCGTCTGCATATTCGATTTGTATTTTCATCAAGAGGCGCGGAGCGCCATATGAAGCAAGCAGTTTGAAATAACGTTCCCGCGGGATATTGAAAAAGCCGTTTCCCAACATGACGCCTATTGCGTTTCCGCCTTGCTTTAGCTGTCCGGACAGATCGAAAGTGACATACAGCGCACATTTATCATATTTTGTCCATCCCGGATCGAGAAAGTTGTTACCCACCTTCTCTCCATTCAGGAACATATCGAAATGTCCGAGTCCGGAGACATAGGCGGTCGCTCGTTTTACCGGTTTTTGAGGTGTGACCCCCCAGCGTTTCAAATATTCGCCAACCGTACGGATCGGCATACATACCGATCTTTTTGCCTTTGAGTTCCCGGTCCACGTTGGCCAGTCCGTGCAGCCCTATCGTGACGATTTCGTCTTTCCTGTCTTTTTCCAGTGCAATCCATTTGGCATTGCTCCAGTCTTTTTCCGAAAGAAGCCCCATGCCGAAGGTATGGATACAGCTCCAGCGGGAAGGGCTGTCCTCCTTATCCCAACTCCTTACTTTCCAGTAGTAGGTCTGTCCTGCTTTCAATTCTTTTCCTTTGAAAGGAACAAGGATCGAGGCGGAAGAAAGCGTTTTTCCGCTGTCCCAGATATTTCCATTGCCGGCCTGTAGTTTTTCCGGAGAATCGGCCACTAATATCTGCCAGGCCGATTGTTCGAAGTTCCGTTGTTGTGCCTGTATCTGCCAGCTGAAACAAGGTTGTCCTGTTTCGATTCCTAACGGGTTTTCTTCCTGTTCGCATCGCAGGTTATAAACGGAATGTGTGTCCGCTGCCTGTAGAAAGAAAGGAAAAACCATACATAAGATACAAATGTTTAAAAGTCTATTTTTCATGCTGCCGTCCTTTTTTGAAAAAGGTGCCATGCTTTTCCGGAAAAGCACGCACCCTCTTTTCGTGTATGTTTAATGAATTAATTCAAAATCTTCCATCAGCCCGTAATCCATCATCTGGTATTCTTTTCCGGATATTGGTTTGTCTACGTTTTTCCAATGCCAGGGAGATGCCAGGCCGGGAGCCGGATTCCGGTAATGCGGGCCTAACAGGTTCTTCAAACTGCCGATCACATGTACATCGATCGTGTTGCTGCCTTCTTTCAGGTAGGATGTTACATCCAGTTGCCAGGGGTCGAAGGCGATCATACCGGCTTTCTGTCCGTTGACGTATACTTCTGCTACCGTCCCGTTCCATTTGTTCAGTTTGACGGCATATCTGCCTGTAAGGTCATCGAGGGTATATTCTTTGCTATAGCTCATATCCCATGAGTAGAACGGTTGCTTTTGTTCTTTCCAGCTACCCAGTGTGAACGATTCCTGTGGTGCACCGATGCTCCATCCCTCTTGTTCGGGTACGACCGAGAAGTTTCCGATGATGTAGACCGGTTCTATCTCTGCAAAAATACGCATCGGGTTGATGCTGAGTTCTACCGTATTGCTACCTTTTTTCACCTGTCCGCCTATCGGATAAACGCCGAAAGAACGGTCCAGCCACCATTCACCTGGAAGAGCGTTCACGAGATTTCCGTTGATTTTTACGGTAAATAGTTCGGGGCGTTCGGAAACCAGTTTGATACCGGAATAGTCGAAAGCATCGTTTACCGTAAAATGATAGGAGGCCGTGAAGCCGCCATCCTTAAAGTGGTCGCGGTCGAGGATATTCCGTTTGTATTGTACGGAGGTATTCCAAGGATTGCCGTTGGTGAATCCGTGCGCTTTGAAGGCGATATCGGCGGCACGGGAGAAATGTTGTTTCTTGTAAGTCTTTCCTTTAACCGTAACATCGCAAAAGTCAATTGTCAGAGCATTGTCGCGTAAACGGCTGACGGTGGTCCGGCTTGTTGCCGTCACCGGGCTGCTTCCCGCTTTTCCGGGGCGTTCCGGATAGTTTTTAGGGTTCTTGTCAGAACAGTAAAGCAAGAGGCTTCCTGCCGGTTCGATTCGGAAAGATGTACTTAGTATGTCTCCTTCTTTTGAAGACGGATATGTATAGATTTCCCCGTTCAGAGCATCCATTTCCAGCATGGCTTTTCCCTGCGTCGAAAGGGTGCCGTCAACAACTTCATCCATAGAAGAGTTGACGAGAAAAACCAATTCTCCGTCTGCAAACTGGCGACGATGGTGATACAGGTTACCACTGTTGAAAGTAATCCTGAAGTTATCGGAAGAGAAATACCGGGCGATTACATCTTTGGATAGTTCCGGGAGTGATGTGACGGTTGTACCGGTCAACAGTCCGGCCAGTTCGTCATTGACA
>OGRU01002693.1_pt1 | contig 11296 bp, 10 predicted proteins | sample 1553541 | NCBI WGS metagenome assembly OGRU01 (sample SAMEA2580068, study PRJEB22360) | human gut metagenome | biome: human gut; feature: human-associated habitat; material: faeces | place: Denmark | collected 2008/2010
TTTGATATCAATATTTGCATAAGAAACATATGGTGGATTTCCAATGATAAAATCAAATTTTTCATGTATTTCCAGTGATAAAAAATCTGAATTTAAAATATTCCAATTCACCGACTTAAAGCCATATGATTTTGATATTATATCAAGATTCTTTATACATTTTTCATAATTTGTTTTATCAAATTCGATTGCTAAAAAATCGCGTTCTAATCCAAAAATAATATTTTCATCACTATATCCTTCTTTTTTACAATCTATAATATATCGATTTATCGCTTCACATAAAATTTGTCCATCTCCACAAGAATTTTCTAAAAAGGTTTTTCCATATAACTTTTCCGTATAGTTAACTTCATCAAGCATTTTACTCACTATATGTGTAGGTGTGAAGACATGACATTTTTCATTTACCATTATATTTCACCATTTTTAACTTTCTTTTTCATTAATACATTCTAATATATCAGTTATATCACACCTTATAAATTCACATATTTTCAATAAAATATCAGTTGTTACATTTTCATTGTTCTTCAATTTATAAAACGTTCCTCTACTTATTCCCGTTTTGTCAATTAAATCTTTGTGTTTAATATCTCTATCAATCAATAATTTCCATAATTTTTTATAACTAAATATCATAAGTAAATTTACCTCCAGTGTTTCAGCGTGTTTCCCTTCAAGAAACGTAACCGTGTATCAATCCTTCGCTCCATGTACTTTAATACACTTCAGAGCTACATTATGGCCTTAACTGACTTCTTGTTCATCCCGTTGTTCTTATGGTATTAGCAGTTATAACAACAGTACGGTGCTTATTAGAATTGCAAGCCATACAAGGTATACATTAATAATTTTTATTCCTACACTTAACACTGTACCTCACGATACAGCGTCCAAGGACTAGAAATTGTCCACTTTACCCGAAAAGTTACCAGGTTTGGAGTTTCACCTAACTAAATCAACTGCACCGAACTGGCGTACCATAACAAACTACTATAGTAAATAAATTAGATTGATTCATTTTATCATGATTTAATTTATTTTTATATACTTTTGTATCATTATATAAATTATATCCCTACTAAATAAGTAATATCAAATCTTTAGAGTTTTGCACAATGAATATTTAGAGGCTATCTTTGAGACGACCCCAGTATCTAATTTCGGATTATTCTTTAAAAACAAGCCGGGATTTTCCCAGCTTGAATCTCTATTCTTTGATCATGTCCATTAATACTTCTTTGATTTGAAGTTTATCGTCTGTTTGATTCATTAAATCTTTTAGCTTATTTAATTTAGAATCTACTTCTTTTGAATCAATATCCATCTTTTCGTGTACAAAGATCAGATTGTTGTCTGTCTTATGACATTCTTCCATTTCTAGAGCTAATTCTTCAAACATCTTTTCTCCAGGACGTAATCCAATTTCTTGAATTTCAATGTCTCTTCCTGGTACAAGTCCTGCCAATCGAATCATTTTATCGGCTAAATCCCAGATTCTGACTGGTTTTCCCATGTCTAACACAAAGATTTCTCTTTCGTTGGCATAGAATCCTGCTTGTAGCACTAATTGAGCTGCTTCTGGAATAGTCATAAAGTAACGCTTAATGTCTTTATGTGTTACAGTGACTGGACCGCCATTTTTAATTTGTTCTTTAAAGATTGGAATAACAGAACCATTGGATCCTAATACATTACCAAAGCGTACAGCAGCCATATGAATACCACACTTAGTATTTCTTGATTGCATATACATTTCTGTCATACGTTTAGTAGCACCCATTACGTTTGTTGGATTTACCGCTTTGTCTGTTGAAATCATAATAAAACGAGATATACCACAGTCACAACAAGCATCTATCACATTCTTTGTTCCAAAGATATTATTTCTTATAGCCTCTGTAGGACGGTCTTCCATTAAAGGTACGTGTTTATGTGCTGCTGCATGATAAACGACGTCTGGCTTATAATTTCTCATTAATTTGTAGATTTCTTCTCGTTCGCGAATGGAAACAATTAAAGATTCTAGTTGAATAGAATCATTCATTTGTTTCTTTCGTTTCATAACTAAGAATTCTTGTTTAAGCATATATAGTGTATTTTCATTAATATCTACCATAATCAATTTAGATGGATTAAAATGAATTATTTGACGACACAATTCAGAACCAATAGATCCACCGGCTCCGGTAACACATACGACTTTATTTGTAAGATAAGAACCAATCTGATCGACTTTTAAGTCAATACTAGGACGATTTAATAAATCCTTGATATCAATATCTTCAAATGAAATATGATTACTCTCATCATTTCCAACAAAGATACGCATGATTTTCGTTGGTATAGAAGTGGACGTACATAAATCTAAGATTTCTTGTTTTCTTTCGTCATTAACAGAAGAAATGGTAATAAAGATACAACGAACATTGTTCTCTTGACAAATACGCTCTACTTCAGAAATAGTTCCAAGTACTGGTTTACCACTTAGCATAGTCCCCTTTTTCTTAAAGTCATCTAAGAATCCAATTACATTGTATGGATAGGCCATATTATGATAAATTTCATTCATCAATAAATATCCACCATTACCAGCACCCACAATCAAACAATTATCCACTCTATCCACATCCACTATATAGCGTCTTGCCATTCTATATAGCATTCGTGCTCCTAAAAGAAATATAAAGCATAACAACTCAGCTAGTGCGATTAATTCAATACTAAATAGGTCTACTTTTAACACAAAATAAGACATGATTAGAAAACATACTAAACAACTTAAAAATGTTCGAATAATTTCATTTGGCCCTGTATATGTCCATAGTGACATTTGTGTTTTAAACAATCTTAAAACAATAAAGTGTAGAAACAACATGAATATCAGTCCAAGACTCACCATCTTTGTCAATGCGATTGTCTTTTCATTAATAAAGAAATTATTTTGGATCATGTATGCCACTAAATAAGAAAATATGACAATACATACATCAATCAGTGATATTAGAATTCCTCTATATTTTTGATAAATATTTGATTTATATAAACTATTCATAAGTAAAAAACCTCTTCTACAATAATTTATTATAACTTAAAACACATAAAAAGTAAAAAAGCCATCTCATTACGAAATGGCTAGTGGCATTCTATCCTGCATAATCCTCAGAAGAATCATATTCTGCAGGTTCTTCTGGCTGATAGTAATAATCATTATTTTCTTCATAAGATGGTTCTTCATATGTATAATAATCATCGTCTGTTTCTTCACTATTGTTATTCATCTCAGCAAACTCTTGAGCATTACCTACTGAATTATCTTCACTCGGTTTTTGAGAAAAACCAGAAGTATCTTTTACAGAAGATGCCTTTTTACCATCCAAGATAGCTTGAATCTTCCTTCTTGCGATATCATTCATTTCTTCATTTTGAATAATAACGGAAGCATAGCCTGAAGAAGCATAACAGAACCTAGAATCTGAATCACCTACAAGTGAATATGATTCAAATTTCCAATCTGGCATATTATTCAATTCATATTTGATAAAATCACTGATTTCATCATTCGATAAGTTTGTATCAAAAGCTACAGCCAATGCATCCATAAACTTACCATAGTTCGTGATCATCTTAGGAGAAACTATACGTTTGAAAATAGCTTTAAATACTTTTTGTTGATTACGCACACGCTGATTGTCACCATCCAAATAGGCATGTCTTTCACGTGCAAAGGCTAATGCCGTTTCACCATCCACATGATGTTGACCAACACTTAAACCAGGCTGTCCATTCGCATAAAGAATATCAACTTCTTCACCCTTTTGAATATCCAAATCAATTCCATCTAGTGCATCTACTAAGTTAACTACGCTTGAAAAGTTAATACGAATATTATAATTGATTTTGATACCCAATGCTTTTTCAATCGTTCTTTCCGTACACTTCACACCCATTAAACCAGAATGCGTTAATTTATCTTTACTATCTTCAGGACATGCATTATCCCCTGTTTCATCACATACCAAATCAACATAATAATCACGAGGAATACTCGTCATTAAAATACGACCTGTTTTAGGATTCACCGTCAATAACATATTGGCATCACTACGCGTATTACTATCCTGTAGAGATCCATAAGAATCATTTCCACTGACTAAGATAGTAAACGCATCTTTAGTAATATTACGAACAGAATCACTCGGGTTATCTGTCTTGTCTACTTTTGTATATTCTACATTTTGATAAATTGTTTTCGAATCCGTTTGAAAACTAAAATACGCCTCACTCTCATGAAGAATATCACGATACTTTTCATTTAAACAAATCGCATCGACTTTATCATCATAGAAAGCCGTCATTAAATCATCTAATGAATCATAATCCTTTGTCTTATAAGATATCTTCTTCTTATCTAAAGAATCCAACATACGCTGAGTTGCTTTCTTATCCACACTCAACATTATACCAATTGTCTTTTTCTTCAAATTATTCTCGTTCTTGATTGAAGAAGCTTTCTTAACAACAATCGAAGTAGTTGTTGCCTTACTATCCGCAAGGCTTGTTACGACATCAAACGTATCCTTTGTCTTATATAAGAAATAATTTCCATACGCAAGTCCTATACACATACATAAGGAAATAAATCCTAAAATAAAACGACTAAAAAATTTCTTAGCCTTAAATCTCATCAATATAGCCAAAATTAAAGCTAATAATATAAATACCAATGAAACAAGTATGATTAATTTAAAAGGCAATAAATCCAAACGAATCATTTGAAAAATAAATGCACCTAACGCAATAAACATAAATACAGTTAAAAACTTGCTGATAGGACGCTTATTTTTCTTCTTTTTCTTTTTCACATTCTGCGAAAGTTTTACATCCTTTTTAGACATATTAAAATCTCCTATAAACTCTTTTGTAGCTCACAATTACATATTATATAATAAATGACCATGAGTTGGCAAATTCACACAAAGAGTGCGAGATTACATAAACCTTTCACAACGAAACGCAAAGCCTTTAAATCCACTCTGTTTTGCTTCATATAAGTTCTTTTCATAGTTCAATAAATTAGCTTTATATTTATATTCCAATGACTTTGATGAATAATCATTCAACACATCAAAGAATAATAAAAACAATCCAGCTAGTACTAACACACAAGCAGAAAGAATCAACCATATTACTGGAACAATCAAATAAATAACATTCAAGATAAGAACAGCAGTAAAACAACTAAAAGCTGAAACAAGTAATCCTATATGACATCTATGATACTTCTTGCTTAGTTCTTCAAACTTACGAACATTCGTATGAATTCTATTTTGTATATAGTCTGTAGTTTCCATTTAAAACACCTCACTACACCAAGTATACACCCATAAAGCAAAAAAAGAGCAAGGAATATATCCTTACTCTACATCATCCGCTGATTTACCAGCAAGAACAGCATTGATTTTATTCTTAGCCGTTGTTACTGTACTTTGATCTGGAACCATTACATAAGCCGCATCACCAAGCTCAGCACACATTAATGTATCTCCAGTACCATTTACCATATATTGTTCCATTTTCCATTTAGGATTGCTGTTTAATTGATATTTAATCAAATCAGAAATTTCCTGACTTGACATTGTAGTCGAGAAAGTATCTGACATACTGTCCATAATAGAAGCATAGTTTGTTACAATCGCAGGGCTAGTAATCTTATCAACAATTCCCATTAGAACTTGTTGTTGGTTCTTAGTACGTTGACGATCCCCTTCACTATATGCATAACGCTCACGAGCATATCCTAATGCTTGTTCACCATTTAAGTGGTTAACACCTGCATGTACACTTAATCCTGGAGCATGTAAGAAGTTACTACATTCATAACCTGGTTCAACATTTACATCAATACCACCTACGGCATCAACAATATCTGTTACTGTATCGAATCCAACTTTAAATGTATAGTTAATTTCAATACCTAATAATTGTTCAACTGTACGCTTAGTTGTGTTAGTACCATGAATACCTGTATGCGTAATCTTATCTAAAGCACCCTGTTGACATCCATCACCTGCATCACATGCAGTCGTTACGTAAAAGTCACGAGGAATTGAAGTTAATAAGATAGTACCAGTTTTAGGATTCACGGTAGCTACCATAATTACGTCACTACGACCATTTTCATCAAATCCACCACGAGTATCTGATCCAGAAATCAAAACATTGAATGGTGTTGTAGTAATATTACTTACTGCATTGGCCTTATCTGTATTTTCTACTTTATATGAAGTTTGATAAACAACTCGAGTATTACTATCAAAGTTTGCGTAAGCTTCCATATCCGTAATCTGACTACGACTAGATTCACTAATGACAATTGAATCCACTTCTCCATTATAGAATGATTCTAACATTTCAGTCATACTACCAAATTCTTTTTGTTCCATTGAAATTCCAGAATTAGTTAATTCCTTTAAAATCTTTTTAGAACCAACAGTATTAATATTTGCCAAAGTTCCTACACTACGACCAGCAAGATCTGTTTTCTTTTTCATATCACTTGATTCTTTAACTACTATACTCACTGTATTTTTAGAATGTTTAGCAACATTCGTCATACTTGAAAGTAGTCCACCAGTCTTTGACATGTAATATCCACCTAGACAAGATCCCAAAGAAACAGCTAAGGTAAAAATGATACAAATGATTTTAGATACTACACCCTTTGTTGCGAAGCACAACAATAAGATGAAGATTAAATCCAATAATACAAATACAATTGTAATTAAGAACAAAAGCTTTGTAGGTAATACATTTAATTTAATGATATTAAACAACAAATACATTGTTGCAGCAATCATTACAATGGAAAAAATAACCCCAAATACTCTTCCTATATTACTTTGTTTTTTATTTTTTTTCATAATAAAAATCTCCTATACTTTAAATATAATACTACAAATATAAAAAGCTCTCAAGTTTTGAATTACATGGCACCTTCGCCATAAAGAACTTGTTTCGCTGTTTTAAATAATAAAGTAATATCCAACCAGAATGACCAGTTTCTATAATAATACTCATCTAATAATAAACGGTGATCAAAATCTACCTCACTTCTTCCATGACTTTGCCACATTCCAGTAATACCAGGTTTACATGCGATGACATCATAATAATAGTCACCCATATCCTCTTTTTCTCTAGGTAAATATGGTCGTGGACCAATTAAAGACATTTGACCTAATAACACATTGATAAATTGTGGAAACTCATCTAAACTCTTTTCACGTAAGAACTTACCAGCACTTGTGATGCGTGGATCATTTACTAATTTTTTATTCTTTGTATATTCTTCTCGAATGGCTGGATCTTTTTCCATTAACTCTTCTAGAATCTTATCAGCACCAATTACCATAGTACGGTATTTAAACATTTTAAATTCTTTCCCGTTTTTTCCTATTCGATTCTGTGTAAAGAAAATAGGACCCTTATCTCCTTCTTTTCGGTTTTTAATGAAGACAAAGATTGTTAATGGTGTTAAAAGTAACAAACCACATAGTCCTGCACATATATCCATAATTCGTTTTAAAGTATAAGATAAACAATGTTTTAAACCACGAGAATTAGAAATCATTAAAATACCATCAAAATCTTCTACATTTGTATCAAAAGTTACTAAGCCATTAACTTGTGGTAAATATTTTATTACTGCTACTTTATTCTTAAATACTTCAAATATCGCATTTAAATCTTCACTATCCAATTCAGGAATTGCAATTAATACAGTATTAATATCTTTTTCCTTGATTACAGAACAAATTGAATCTAAATCGTATGTCTTATTTATATCTACTATTTGTTCCTGTTGGACATATTTAACTTTATTTGATTTATTACAATTCACAAAGCCAATCACATCTAATAATGAATACCCATTTCCAGAACAAATATATTCTAATTGTTCTGCAGTGTGTCCAACACCAACAATCAGCGTATTATGTTTAAACCATTTTCTAAATATTTTATGAGAATATCTAGAGTTACATCCTGCAAAAACAAATAAAACACAAGTTAATAAAACAAATCCAAAGAACTTCTTTATCGTCCAAGTACTAATTGGAAAAACAAGAAAACTTCCAATAAAAAAACCAATATGGCTTAGTATAATTAAACGTATTTCATCATACATTAATAAAACTCTTCCTTGATATCTTCCAATCAATAATTGCATTAAAAAATATAATATACATAATTTCCAACACGTTTCTAAATCGTATCCAGAAAACTGTATAATAAACATAAAAAATACAAATTCAATCGTAATTTTTAAAGTTCCAATTCTAGACATAATATAACCCTTTCACTATAACTCAATTTATTCTACTAAAAAAAAACAAAAAGAACAACAATTCTTTTTGTTTTGTCTGTATATTATGCCTGTACTGATGACAATACAGTAAATGTAGCCGCATCAACCACACAAGTATTATGAATATCTTGGAATGTAAACGTAACTGTATATTGTTGTGTTGCCTCATCTAAAGTACAACCAATATCTGTTACATCTTCTTGTCCAAGTCCTGCATTCGCTAAAACTGCATTAATTGCTGCTTGTTGATTTTCATCAAAAGAAGTTGATGCCTTTTCTTCTTCTTTTTTTGTTTCTGGTTCTTTTACAGGTTCAGTTGTAGAAACTTCTTTCTTTTCTTCACTATTACTTCTTTTATAATTTCTTTCTTGTATAATTCCATCTTTACCAATCTTATACTCATAAGATCCAGTAGTTGTATCAAAGCTTACTGTATAGTATTTCTTTTCTTCTTGAACAGATACATTCGAGCATTCTTTTTTAGTGGCATTTGCATCATCTCTTGCCACTTCTAAAATGTCGTTTTTAGTGATTTCTAAATTACTATTGCCACATCCAGTTAATAATAGAGTTGAAGCTAAAATAATAAAACTATTTCTTTTTCTTCTTTTTACCATTGTCTTCTCCTCCATAACCATATCTGTAGCCATAACCATAATTACTGTCACTTGCTGATTCTACTTTGTTTAATACTACACCCATGACGTGACCACCATTTCTTTCAACATCATTAATGGCAGCTTTTACTTTACGTTTATCAGAAGATTTTGCATCAACTACATATAAAACTCCATCACTTACATTACATAATGGAATGGCATCAGATGCTACCGCAACTGGTGGACAGTCAATAATAATATATCCAAATTCTTGACGAGCTTGATTTAAGAATTTAGCTAATCTTTTAGATCCTAATACTTCACTAGGATTTGGTACTCTATGACCTGCAGTAATGACAGATAAAGGATAACCTCCATCATATTGTACATCTTGTACTCCTTCAAATGAATGAATACTTACGCCTTCTCTAAATTCTGAAATAATATTTGTTAATCCTGAACGATTTGAAATTTGAAGTGTTTTATGAACTGAAGCATTTCTTAAATCACAGTCAATTAATAACACATTTTTATATTTAGCTGCCATAATACGAGCTAAATTACAAGCTATAGTACTCTTACCTTCATTAGGTATTGTACTTACTACGTTGATTACTTGAATCGCATCATCCATCTGACTAAATTCAATATTTGTACGTAATCCACGATAGATTTCATCCACATCAAATTGATTTCTTTTCTTTCTTGCCATTTCTATCTCCCAAAGAAACCAAATAGTTTCTTTTTCTTTTCAACCTCAATATTTAATATTTCTTTATTACTCAATAATAACTTAGGATTCTCATAAAATAGGATATCCGCATTCTCAGAACCAATACGCTTAGAAACAACTGAATATACATCACTCAATTGTTCGATTCGATTTCCACTTGCTCTATGTGTATCTGTGCATACGACATCACAATATCCTTTGTCCAATAATTCTAATGCGTTAGCTTGGATTTTCTTTCCATTTACACCAAGAATCGAAGTACGATTCAATTGTAGAACACAACCCATATCAATCCAATGATCAATGATTGAATAGTCTAAACCATCATGGAAATATCTTTCAATATGAGCTAATACAGGAACAAAGCCTTTCATCTTCAATTCATATAAACATTCATCTCTATAATCAATCGAATGAATATCACGAAGAACATTATATTCTACAAGCATATAATGTGAACTATTTAAAGTAGGGTATAAATCCAATTCCAATCCTTCAATGAATTCACTATTCATCATCACTTCCCCACCAAAATAAATAGGGATCGGACTCATCTTTCTTAATTCCAATTGACGAGTCACCATTTCATTATAGATATGAACATCTAATTGGCCAGGAATAAAATGCGGTGTACTACAAATACCTACTATACCATCATCCTTAGCTAACTCTAAAGCTTTTACTGCATCCTCAATACTAGGCATACCATCATCAATGCCCCAAGCAATATGAGAATGCAAATCTATATACTTAGCCATTATAGTTCAGGAATCTCGCAGAATACAGGAATACCCAAATATTTTTCTGCCTCTTCCTTCGTACGTAAACGATTATCAAACAAGAATCTCAATGTTGCGTAACCACAACCTAATACAAAACCAACCATAGTAGCAAGTAATGTATTCTTCTTAACACTCGGCCCACTAGGAACATAAGACAATTTAGCCTTATCAACAACCTCAATATTACGAACATTCAAATTCTTCTGCATTGTACGAATAAACGTACTTACTGTATCATTAGCGATATCCTTAGACAACTTAGGATCTATAGTTGTAGCTGAAATTGTAATGATCTCTGTGTTTGACTCATTCGTAACACACACAAGCTTTTTAACACTATCAGCACTCTCCAATCCAACATCCTTAGCCACTTCAGACATAATGTTATTCTGCGTTAATAAATTCACCGCATTCGTAACCAATTTACTATTCGCCATCTGCGAATTATAATCCAAAGAACCACTCTCACTAATCTGTGGCGTTAAATAAATTGAAGTTGAAGCCGTATATGTTGGAGCAATCAATAACTTAGTTCCAAAAAATCCGCCTGCACCAAATACAACAGAAAGTAAAATAATTAATTTAATATGTTTTAAAATGGCACGGGCTACTTCAAGAAGATCAATAACATCTTCATCATCTTCTACATTAGCTACATTCATATAAGCATCATTACGAGAAATTTTCTTATAAGCCATAAACCCTTATCCTCCTACTTTTCAATATGAAGCATGATTTTTAAAATCATATTTCAAAACCAACATTAAATATACCATAAAAATAACATTTTTTTAAATAAATTCATTTTATA
>OGRU01002701.1_pt1 | contig 11262 bp, 10 predicted proteins | sample 1553541 | NCBI WGS metagenome assembly OGRU01 (sample SAMEA2580068, study PRJEB22360) | human gut metagenome | biome: human gut; feature: human-associated habitat; material: faeces | place: Denmark | collected 2008/2010
CTATAGAAAAGCAAAAGGAGGTACTGATGATAAATATACGTTGATCTATTTATTGTTGTTGCAAAAGTTGATTTTTTCATTTGTTAGATTCTATTTTACACAACCTGTTCAAGGTATAAGTTTTCTAATGGCTTTTTTTGTTTATAAAAGAGTTAAGTGTTGAAGTAATAAGAAATATAAATAGTAAATAAGCGTGTCAGGTCTAAGGAAAAATATAATATATCAATTTTTATACGAATTATTGATAATTTTTATTCCTTTGTTTACAATCCCTTATGTGTCAAGAATTTTAGGTGCAGAAAATATAGGTATTTTTTCTTATACATACGCTATTGCAAACTATTTTGTATTGTTTGCAAATCTTGGGATTAAAAATTATGGAAGTAGAACGATTGCTATGGTCAGGAATAATAAAGAAGAAATGAATCAACGATTTTCTGAAATCCTCTCAATACATGTTGCTTGTTCAATAGTTATTGTATTCATGTATTTTGGGATTCTACTTTTTCTGATGGATAATAATCGGGATATTTTTTTTATTCAGAGTATTTATATTTTGGCTGCTATCTTTGATATTAATTGGTTTTTCTTTGGAATTGAAAAGTTTAAGTTAACAGTTGGGAGAAATACTCTTGTGAAAATTTTGTCTGTGGTTTTAGTTTTTGTTTTTGTTAAGACACGAGAGGATCTTTGGATTTATGCACTTATATTAGCTCTTTCTACTTTTGTTGGACAATCTATAGTTTGGTTTGCTTTAAATAAATATGCCTCATGGAGTAAGCCATCTTGGTTTGACATAAAACAACATATTCGGCCTTTATTTATGTTATTTTTGCCAATTTTGGCATTAAGTGTCTATAAGTATATGGATAAGATTATGTTAGGATTTATATGCTCAAATGTTCAAGTTGGTTTTTATGAGAATGCTGAAAAAATAATAAATGTACCAATGAGCTTGATAATGGCATTTGGTGTAGTTCTTATGCCTAGAATTGCAAATATGGTCGCAGGTAGGGATAAAGGGGAAGTTGTTAAGCTTATAAATATTTCAATGGAAGCGATTATGCTATTAGCTATAGCCATATCGTTTGGATTGGCAGGCATCTCGTTTGTGTTAGCTCCTGTATTTTTTGGTTATGAATTTGAGGAATGCGGAATTCTTATAATGGGATTAGCTGTGACAGTTCCATTTATGGCTTTTGCCAATGTAATAAGGACTCAATATTTGATTCCCTATAAAAAAGATAGAATATTTGTTGTTTCTTTGTTCCTGGGTGCTGCCATTAATTTGATTGCTAATATAATTTTAATACCATATATGGCTGCCAGAGGAGCTGTAGTCGGAACTATTGTAGCAGAAATTGTTGTGTGCATATATCAGTCATATTCTGTTAGAAAAAGTCTTTCAATAAAGAACTATATGTTGAAGTTTGTCCCATTTGTGGTGGTTGGAATAGTAATGTTTATTGTTGTTTTTCAAATAGGAGAAATAATGGATGCGGATATTTTTACGTTGATATTCCAACTTGTAACAGGGATATTTATTTATGGAGTAGGTGTGCTTTTACTCGTATTGAAAAGAAGAACAGAATTAATGGTCTTGTTGAAAAAAAATATAGTGAAATGATATTTGTTAATTGTTTATATATTATGAAGCAATTTGTTCAAGTTAAATTACCTTTGATATATCAAATAGTTGCCTATGCTAAATATTATAAGGCTTTTGTGGAGAATAAAAAATTGTCTTTGCGGGTCGCTGGAATGTCCAATGAGGGTTTGAAAGACTATAATGCATCCCTTTATAAAATTAGGCAAGAAAAAGCATTAGATTGGGGTAACCTAAAAACCTATACGGAGAAGATGCAATGGGCAAAATTATTTGATAAAGATCCTAGAAAAACATTGTGTTCTGATAAGTATAAAGTAAGGGATTGGGTTTCTGAGAGAGTGGGAAGTGAGTATTTAGTTCCATTGCTGGCTGTATGGGATAGTTATGATGATATAAATATTGATATATTGCCAAATCAGTTTGTTCTTAAAACAAACCATGGATCTGGGGATGCGGTGATTATTCGCGATAAGAAAGCCATTACATTAGCTAAAAAAATAGAGCTTAGGAGAAAAATAAAGTTCTCTTTAGAGACTGATTATAGTTGTCGATATTGTGAGATGCACTATAAAGATATATCGCCTAAAATTATTGCGGAAGAGTTTATTGATTCTGGTAGTCATGATCTAGTTGATTATAAATTTTTATGTTTTGATGGAGTTCCTTACTATTGCTGGGTTGACATGGATAGATTTACAAATCATACTAGGAATGTTTATGATTTGGAATGGAATCTTCAGACTTGGAATCAACGCTCATATGGCAATTATAAGGGTGTAATAAATAAACCTAAAAATTTCAATATGATGATTGAAATAGTGAAAGAATTATCTCAAGGTTTTTCTCATGTTCGAGTAGATCTCTATAATGTTGATGGAAAAATCTATTTTGGGGAAATGACATTTACTAATGGTAGTGGATTTGAAGAAATTACCCCTCTTAGTGCTGATTTGATGTTAGGCAATTTGTGGAAATTAAGGGGAGTGGATTTTTGATAAAAATCTTGGAATAATATTCTTGAAGAAATGTATCTATTGGTTTGCTATCCGATTTTAGTCTTGATGCTGGCTGAGATCCGAGAGAACTTGAGATTACGACAGTAAATCAGACTCTTCTGGAAGATGGAGAGTTAATGGTACGGATCTTGGAACATGGCTTCGTTTGGTTGGGTACTGGTACGCACGGCTTATTAAGCGAGGCTTCTAATGATATCGGGGTAATCATGTGTACAATGTTTATTAAATGTAATTAGAGAGATGGATAGGACTGGAAATCGAAATTTAGACTAAAAATATGAAAATAATCGAGACAAGTATCGCGGAGGTGGTAATTATTGAGCCTCACCTTTTCAAAGATAAGCGAGGGTATTTTTTTGAATCGTTCTCTCAACGTGAATTTGAGACAAAGGTACGTACCGTGAATTTCGTGCAAGATAATGAAAGTAAATCTTCGTATGGAGTACTTCGTGGTCTCCATTTTCAAAAGCCTCCTTACGCACAAAGCAAGTTAGTACGTGTTATTAAGGGAGCAGTACTTGATGTAGCTGTGGATATCCGTAAAGGTTCTCCCACCTTTGGTCGATTTATTAGTGTAGAATTGACAGAGGAGAATCACTGGCAGCTTTTTATTCCACGTGGTTTTGCACATGGGTTTAGTGTGCTGACTGATGAAGTGATTTTTCAGTACAAATGCGATAATTTCTACTTCCCTCAAAGTGAGGCTGCTTTGGCTTGGAATGATCCGGATATCGCTATTGATTGGGGTATTCCGATGGATAAAATACTGCTTTCGGACAAAGACAGAGATCACGTTCGGTTGAAAGATGCAGATTGGCTATTTGACTATAACGAAAACTTATATAAATCGTGAATATATTGTAACAAGTGCAGCGGGTAGCTTGGTAAAAAGATAGCTTTGCTGCCAGCTAATAGCGAAGATCGTTACGTGTTTACGGATATTGATTAACTTGATTTCACGAATTGGGATAGCTACCGGATACTAAATTTGAAGATGGTATTAAGAGATGGTACTTGGATAATCGTGAATGGTGTGATGCTGTTATTAATGGCAAATATCAGGATTGTTATGTGTAAATGTGTAGAAAATATTAAAAAAATAAGAATAGTATGAATAAGCAATACAAAATAGCAATAGCCGGTACCGGCTATGTTGGTTTATCAATCGCCACTTTGTTATCACAGCATCATGAGGTGGTTGCTGTGGATGTTATTCCAGAGAAGGTGGATTTGATCAATAATAAAAAATCACCTATTCAAGATGATTATATAGAAGAGTATCTAACTAATCATAAATTGAATTTGAAAGCTACGCTAGATGCAGAAATGGCTTATAAAGGTGCTGATTTTGTGGTGATAGCAGCCCCGACAAATTATGATAGTCAGCGAAATTTTTTTGATACATCCGCAGTCGAGGCTGTGATAGAACAGGTTCTTCGTTGTAATCCAAATGCATTTATGGTCATTAAAAGTACGATACCGGTTGGTTATACGGTTTCTGTGCGTGAGAGGTTTAATACAAAGCATATTCTTTTTAGTCCGGAGTTTTTGCGGGAGTCTAAGGCCTTGTATGATAATTTGTACCCAAGCCGGATTATTGTGGGTACGGATTTGTCTGATCCGGACTTGGTAGATGCAGCTCATGTTTTTGCCGGGTTGTTGCAAGAAGGTGCTATAAAAGAAAATATAGATACCTTGTTTATGGGTTTGACAGAAGCGGAGGCTGTAAAATTATTTGCGAATACGTATCTCGCATTACGTGTTTCTTACTTTAATGAGTTGGATACGTATGCGGAAATGAAGGGACTGGATACTCAATCGATCATAAATGGTGTGTGTTTGGATCCTCGTATCGGAAATCATTATAATAATCCCTCTTTTGGCTATGGAGGTTATTGTTTACCGAAAGATACAAAACAGTTACTCGCTAATTATACGGATGTACCCGAAAATTTGATAGAAGCGATTGTGGAAAGTAACCGGACTAGAAAAGATTTTATAGCGGATCAAGTACTTCGTATGGCAGGTTATTATGCTTATGGTAAAGAAAATGAATGGAGTAGCGTGCGAGAACACCCTGTTACAATTGGGGTGTATCGATTGACAATGAAGTCTAATTCGGATAATTTTAGACAGTCTTCTATTCAAGGAATAATGAAACGGGTGAAAGCAAAAGGAGCTACTGTAATTGTTTATGAACCGGAGTTGTCGGGTAATACTACATTTTTTGGGTCGGAAGTCGTTAATGATTTGGATCTCTTTAAAGAACGTAGTGCGGCTATTATAGCTAATCGATATGATGTGGAATTGGATGACGTGAAAAATAGGGTATATACACGAGACGTATATAGGAGGGATTGATCTAAATAGAAGGGGATATTGGTATTTATCGATCACTGAAGGATATGCCAGTAAGTACTCAAATTTTCTCCTGCATGTTCTACAATCATTTCTACAGTTTCATATTATTGAGCTCACTCGTTAGATAATGCTCCTCTTAAAACGCTCATCCAACATACTGTATTCCAATCTCTGCTTCTGCTCATATTTACTGAAGGTTATATCCGTTTTGAAGAAAATTATTGCGATGGCACTACTATTCAGGCGGATGCCAACAAGCATAAGGTTGCCTGGAAGAAACCCCCTTCTCGCTATCTTGAAACGGATTGACTCTATACTGCTTGAAATCGATAACCTTATCAAAGAAACGAGTGGTATGGTGAGGATGAACAGGAAATCCTTGGCAAGGTGGATTCCATCCGGAAAGGCCGTATACAGGAATCCATATCCCATCTAAATTCCATCATTAACAAAGAAAGCCCGAAAAGTAAAAAGTCCCGTACTGCTTGATTCATACGGATGAAGTGATGGTTGTAAATAAAAATAGATTTACCTCTACTTTGCGAAACTACGAGTGCCGGGATTGTTCCAGATACCCGTTAGCTGATTAATGCGGAAATAAACGGCAATAGGGAGCAACAGAACGATACAGGTAAATCAAAAGCCGGAAGAGTACAAGCTACAAATGCGATAGCAGCTACTGACGGATGAAGGAAAAAGACAATGAATAATCGATCACGTGATATTGAAACATGTTTTGGAGACATAAAATAAAATATGCTGTTCCGCAAAGTACACCTAAGGGAATTAAAAAGGTAAAAGCCGAATGCATTATCATCGCGATAGCCCATAATTTAAGAAAAATGAATGGTGCTACCGAAAAGGAGGTTGCCTGAAGAGGCTATGGGAAGGAAGCAATGGTCTTGTATAATAAAAAAGTGATAGTGCTTGTGCGCTATTTAATACGGTAGATATGAAGTTTGCTAAATTTTTTCAATGGTGCTTTTCTCAAAAAGCATTGCCTTATTGGTGTGTGTTGCTACTGGATTGTATAACTGTGATTCTGTCTGTTTTTATCGTTCTTACACTGAAATATGGAATTTTATATGTCGTATCCAATGTCTCTTCATTAGTAAGTACACTCCTTGTATATCTATTGTGTTATGTTATTGGATTCAAGATATTTCGCACATATTCGGGAGTGTTTCGATATTCTTCTTTTGTTGATTTACAGCGTGCAGGGTTTGCAGTCATGTTGGGGTTATTTCTAATAATAATTGTTAGGATGATATTCTCCGGCAAAGCGATACTGACAACTATGCAAATAGCCGATGTTGTTTTGTCCGCATTCCTCTCCATCATGCTTTTGTGGACGCTTCGTATAGTGGTAAAATATCTGTATGATTCTAATTACTGTCAGGAGCAACCGGAACGCGTCTTCATTTACGGAGTCAAGCAAGGAGGTATCGGATTGGCAAAAAATATTCGGAATCAAGATCCGGCCAAATATATTCTTGCAGGATTTGTATCTGAGGCATCAGATATTCGGTATAAATCTCTACTGGGAGTGTCTGTTTATGCCAATGATAAGAATTTAGTTTCTGAGATGAAGAAAAAGCATGCAAACATACTCTTCGTTTCACCATTGAAAAACGAAATTCTTCGTAATAATTTAGAAATGGTGAATCGTCTTATTGAAAACAAAATAAAGATTTTCATAGTTCCGGAGGCTCAAGAGTGGGATGGGAAAAGTGAGTTTAATCATACACAACTAAAAGAAATTGAGATTGAAGATTTATTGCCTCGAGAGAAAATAGAAGTGGATATGGAATCCATAGGACGCGTGTTACAGGGAAAGAAGATTTTGATTACAGGAGCGGCTGGCAGTATAGGCAGCGAGATGGTTCGTCAAGTCGCTATCTATAACCCGTCGGAACTGATATTGATAGATCAAGCTGAAACACCTCTGCATGATATAAGATTAATGATAAAGCGTTGCTATCCAGATGTTCTTGCTTATACACTGATTGGCGACATCGCTAATCAATTCCGCATGGAAGATATATTTAGGCAACACTGTCCGGATTACGTGTTTCATGCAGCTGCATATAAGCATGTCCCAATGATGGAGGATAATCCGCAAGAGGGTATACAGAATAATGTAAATGGCACCCGGATCGTGGCAGACCTTTCTGTAAAATATGGGGTGAAAAAATTTGTCATGATTTCAACTGATAAGGCTGTTAATCCGACAAATGTAATGGGATGTTCGAAGCGTATCTGTGAAATTTATGTTCAAAGTCTTGATAAAGCTATAAAGGATGGAAAGGTGAATGGTCATACGGAATTTATTACTACCCGTTTCGGAAATGTACTGGGATCAAATGGTTCTGTAATTCCCCTATTTAAGGAACAAATCAAGAATGGCGGTCCTGTCACCGTAACCGATCCGAATATAGTCCGTTTCTTTATGTTGATTCCAGAAGCCTGTAAACTTGTATTGGAGGCTGGAACTAAAGGACACGGAGGTGAAATTTTTGTCTTTGATATGGGTAAGGCGGTGAAAATTGTAGATTTAGCTAGGCGAATGATTCAATTGAGTGGAGTAGATATCGATATAAAGTTCACTGGGTTACGTGATGGAGAAAAATTGTACGAAGAAGTATTGAATAGTAAAGAAACTACATTGCCGGCATTCCATCCTAAAATTAAAATAGCTAAAGTGAGGATGTATGATTATGTGAGTGTTTGCAAATCGATTGAAGAATTGGTAGAACATAGCTATGAAAATGATGATATGCAAATTGTGAAAATAATGAAGAATATAGTCCCTGAATTTAAGAGTCAACATTCAAAATATGAGGTTTTGGATTTGTGTTGATGTGGGCTTGACGGATTTCGGCTGATTATAAGTAGAAGTGATATGGCTACTATCAAGAAGAGATGAAAAATGCTGTTGGGGGGGCGTATCGGATTTGGCTTTCCACTTGGGTTCGTGAATGTAGAACAGGGGATTGAAACTATTCACAAGGAAGTTGATAAACGTTTCCTTTAATTATATTTGAATGAATTCTGTTGGAAGTTCGGTCGCAGGTTTTTAGGGATTCTAATGATTTACGTTTTGATTTGTTTGATTGACTGTAAGTATTTCTGCTATATACAAATCCTACATAAAATGGAGGTTAGCGTCCCCCAAAGACATGTGGCATAATTGAGACTAAATTTAGACCTTTGTCGTTGTAATCCCCAATCCTATAAATATGTATAGTAACAGCGATTTTGAACGTTTCTTCCTTCGCTACAAGTCCGAAGCGTTTACGTATCTAAAAACAATTGTGTTAAAAAATAATATAGCAGCCGGGATTGCTCTGTAATAGGAGTGGTTCCGGCTGTTTTTATAGTCAAAAATTCTATAAGTCTTTAGCTTAGCGGTAATTTACTAAATGTTAAAAATAAAACAAAGGAAAGATAATTCCCAAAAACATGGAATTATTTCTGTATTTTTGTGCTAGAAATTAAGAATAAACCGATGGAAATATCTTTCGATGATAAAGACTTAGAGGAACTTATTTTTACAGGAAAGAATCGTAAATATAAAAAGCTCTCTAAGGATAAGGTATTTATGAAAGCCTTGGTTGATGTGTACAACTATGTGAATGCGGTAAGTTGTGTCAAGGATTTGAAACCGTATAGCTTCTTGCATTATGAAGTGCTGAAACATATAGGTCTAAGTTCTGTTAGAATAATGAATGGAAGGGTTGAACGTCTATTATTTGCAGAATATGAAAATGGAATCAGAATAACCATAATTGAATTAAATGAAACGCATTATGGAAGAAAAAAATGAAAGGAGAGTGCCGTTTATGGCAACTCATCCGGGGCAAATTTTAAAGAATGAATTGATAGAACGAGGGATTTCTCAAAAGAACTTCGCAAAGTCTGTTGATATGCAACCCTCCCATATTAGTGAAATTATTAAAGGGAAAAGAAGTGTGACGATGATGATTGCCGATAAATTTGAAGCTGTACTAGGAATACCTTCTATTTCATGGGTGAATCTTCAGACGCAGTATGATTATGACACCAAAGCTATAGAAAAACGTGAATTGAAGGCAATAGAAGCAAAAAATATGATAGATGATTACAACCTTTCTTTTGATGTTAAAACTATAGCGGAAAGGCTGTTGATTAATCTTGAGAGACCTTTTGTGGATTTTCTAAATGAATTAAAAACTATGTTGGACTTACCGGAACCGGCGGAATTACAATTGGCGGCGTGTAGGTTTAAAAAGTCATTAAAAACAGGATTGGATGATAGGATGCTTATGACATGGGTTTTACTTGCAAGATATCAGTCGGGTAAGACTGAGGTCAAAGGGACTTATGATAAGAATAAAACCGAGGAATTGATTTCTGAGTTGAAGCCTGTATTTAATGAAAATAAGGATACTGTAAAAAGGGTACAGGGGATATTTTCAAATTATGGCATAAAATTCAATATCGTTCAGAAAGTTGAAAAAGCATCTGTTGATGGCTTTTCTTTTATGGATAATGGTATTCCATCTATTGTTCTCACAATGCGGTATAATATGATTGACCATTTAGCTTTTGATGCGCTGCATGAATTAGGACATATTGACTTACACTTAAACGGTGGTGACGATTCAAGAATTAGTATAGAAGGGTATGAGGAATCTCCGGAAGAAAAGGAAGCAAATCAATATGCTGCAAATGCGCTGATACCCGATAAATTATGGAATACAACTCCCAAAGTTAGAATGAATCCGTTTTTGATACAGCGTGATTATACGAAATGGGCGATTGACAATAATATTAATAAGTGGATTGTGCTTGGAAGAATTTCTAAAGAGACGGGAATGTATAGGTTTAAGTCCGATAGCTATAGAAAAGTTTATTAATGGATTTTTTGTGTAGCTGCTGTCCGAATTTTCGGGTAGCGGCTTTTGTGTAAAGTAGCATCCAAGTTTTTGAGGTAATTGAACAAAATTCCATATGGATTTTTGGATAATACGCAAAAAAATACTATTTTCGCAGGGAAAGAATTTGTTATGATAGCAAGAAATAGTTATAAAGAGAAAATTCAATCGGCATTTAGATTAGTGCCGATTGTAGTGTTGATAGGTGCCCGGCAGGTGGGGAAGACATCTATAATGAAAGCATATCCTACGAAAGATTTTCGTAATGTTTTGTTCCTGAATGGGCAAGATGTGGAAGTGGCCGCACGTTTCCAACAGTTCAGTACTATTGAGCAGTATTTGAAAATTTATCTGAATGCAGAATTAAATGGCTTGTTACTGCTTGACGAATTTCAGTTTATACAGGGAGTTTCTACTATGTTGAAACTGCTGACTGATAAATTTGATAATTTGCGTATTCTTTGTTCCGGTAGTTCAACTCTGGATATCCTTCAAAATATCGAAGAATCTTTGGCTGGACGTGTACGTGTGATAGAAGTTCTTTCACTCTCTTTTTCTGAATATCTGTTGTTTAAAGATGAAAAGCTTTGGCGCCTGCAACAAGAATTGAGAGATGGGAATGACGATGCTTTAGTGGCTCCTTTGCAACAGGTCTATGAAGAGTACTTGATTTATGGCGGACTTCCGCGCACTGCTTTGACCGAGAATCCGCAAGAAAAGGTGGAATTGCTGAATGACATTTATCAGACTTACCTGCTGAATGATGTACGGCACTATATTGCCAATGAGCATTTTGTCAGCTTTAATAAACTACTTCGTCTATTAGCTGTGCAGATAGGGAATCTTGTAAATGTAAATGATTTGAGCCGTGAAAGTGGCTTACCGTATGCACGATGCGAGGAATACATCTATTTACTCCAGAAGATGTACATCATAAAACTGATAGAACCTTATTTTACCAATAAGCGTAAGGTTATTGGGAAAATGAATAAAGTCTACTTTTGTGATTTAGGATTGCGCAATATCATTTATAATAGCTTCAATGAGATAGCATTCCGAACTGATAATGGTGCCTTGTTTGAGAATTATGTGCTGTTAGAACTTTGGAGAAATAGACAGGCGTCGGATACAATTTACTTTTATCGTACACAAAGTGGTACGGAAGTGGACTTTGTGCTGGATGGTCCTATGAGAAAGTTGGCTGTGGAGTGCAAGTTTAAACGTTTACAGAATCCCGTAAGTATTCCTTCGTTGGTTAATTTTGCTGATGATGAAAAAATTAAGTTACGTTATATAGCTAATATTAATCTGGATACAGAATATAAGGGAGTGCATCTGACGCTGGGTATATTAGTGGGTA
>OGRU01002703.1_pt1 | contig 11258 bp, 14 predicted proteins | sample 1553541 | NCBI WGS metagenome assembly OGRU01 (sample SAMEA2580068, study PRJEB22360) | human gut metagenome | biome: human gut; feature: human-associated habitat; material: faeces | place: Denmark | collected 2008/2010
CTTAGTGTCCAACTTTTTGGGGACAGCTCAAAGATGCCATGTTCTTTTTATTAATAGGTAAAGTAGTTATACAAGCCATTGTACATGCCCTGTGCCAATTTTTCCCAATAAGCAGGATCTTTCAGCAAAGCGACATCATGTGGGTTACTAAGAAAACCACACTCAATAAGTACACATGGAATTTCAGTTTCACGCAAAACAGAGAAATTACCATATTTTACATACGCCGGTTCACCGGTTGCACTAGCCATCGCAGAGTTCATGACAGTACCAAATTCATTGCGCATGTCAACCTGCGCTGATGACGTCAATCGCGCACTATCTGTATAGATCCAGGTACCAATACCAGTTGCAGTGGATGTTGCACTGTCGCCATGAATCTCAATGAAAGCGTCAGCATTTGCCGAATTTGCAATAACCGAACGCTGATACAATGTCATGTTAATCGGATTTTCGTCCTCACGAATCATGATAACCGTTGCGCCGGCTGCTTCAAGCTTATCACGTAATTTCTGTGCCACGTAGGTATTAAAATCCACTTCGTCAAAGCTTGGGTCGACGGTGCTGACCGCACCACGGTCAATGGCACCGCCGGTACTGTAAACACCGTGGCCAGCAGACACGACAATCGTCTTGCCAGAAAGACCTAACGTACCCGTTTTGTGCTTGGCAACTGCTGTAACGGTAAAGGTGCTGCCGTTGATATCCAAACGGAAATACCCCTCATTTGTCACATTTGCAGTCATACGCACAGCATTACTTCCATAGTTTTCTACTTTGAATCCATTAAATGGAGACAAGTTCTCAGCTGGCATCCAAGTGGAGGTATCAATATGTGCACCATCAATCTGCATAACCACCTGATTACCATTGTTGCTGACAACAGACGCTGTGCCGCTGCCAATATTGAAAGCAATACTTGATTGACCAGTACCAGCGGTTCGACTCACAACGGTCAGCGTGCCATTGCTATCTCCCGTCGAAGGCTCATCACCCTCACCTGGATCTGGTGTTGGCGTAATCGGCGAACCTGAGTTACTGCCAGAATACAGCGTTGTGTATTCGTTAGTAATATAGGCATCTTCACCGTTTGCTGTTTTTATTTTATACCAACCATTGCTCGCAACATCAATAATCTCTAAATAAGTGCCACTTGTTACGGTACCAACTACTGGATACGAAGTACCAGGTCCCTGACGCAAATTGACGACGCTGCCATCGACTTGATCCACCTTGATCAATACGGTTCCTGACGAAGAAACGTAGACCGTGTTGTTGGCCCACAACACTCCTGCGCCTAATGCTTCGCTAATGACGCGAAGTGGCGCCATCGTACGATTACCGATAATGGTGACAGGTACATCCAAACTATTCGTGGTTCCATTAAGCGTATAGCTATACTGTCCTTCGGTCAGTTTTAATGTAGTAGACCCTTTGGTGATGGTGGCTGTTCGTGTTGAGTTATCCCATACAACGGATGCATTCAAATATTCTCCAATGACACGAACCGGAACCATTGTTCGTCCGCTGATTATTGTTGGCGATACATCAGACGGAACATTTTGTCCATCAATGATGATCGCTACATCAGCAGCTGCGGCAGGTTCTGCATCCCCAACTGCTTGCACAGATAAGAAGGATACCGCAACAAGAACTAATAAGGCTATGTACTTTTTAAAAGTTTTTTTCGTCATGCTCTCTCCCTTTCGTTAATATTTTGTCGTCATTCGATGACGATTTAATTATCCCATAAAGCACTATGAAAATCGTTACAAAGCAATAAAAATACCGAGCGTTAACGCTCGGTATTTTTCACTCTGCTCAAAGTTTGACAACATTTGCAGCTTGATCGCCACGTTCACTTGAAACAACGTCAAACTCTACAGCCTGACCTTCTTCAAGAGTTTTGAATCCATCGCCCTGAATAGCGGAAAAATGTACAAATACATCGTCGCCGCCTTCGATGGTGATAAATCCGTAGCCTTTTTCATTATTAAACCATTTTACGTTACCAGTCATTGTTGACCTCCAAAGAAAAAATTAGTATCAATAATAAACGGAGATCACATTTCACATATTGTAACGACATGCACAACAACAGATTACTTGCCCTTACAATATGTGAAAGAAAAATCCAGTGTTTGATTACTCTGATACCTGTATGTAAGTATACCAAACGTGCACTATTCTTGACAAGAACTTTACAAGCTGCTGAATCAGATTATTGCCGAAAACAGAAAAGTCTGCAGCAAAAGCCACAGACTTTATTTTATTTCTGATAGCGAATCTGAAGCGCTGGCTCTTCCTGAAAAATTTCATCAAGAAGTTTCTTCTCCTGATCCGATAACTCATAAGCCTCCAGCAGGTCCGGACGACGCTGTAAGGTACGTCTCAAAGCCTCTTTTTTCTGCCATTTTGCAATGTTTTCATGATGCCCACTCAAAAGCACTTCCGGCACTTCTTTGCCTTCAAAAACTCGAGGTTTAGTGTACTGTGGGTACTCCAGCAAGCCATTATAGAAGGAATCGTCCTCAAAAGACGCTTTCTCTTTTATAACGCCAGGCTTTAAGCGAGCGATTGCATCAATCATAACCATTGCCGGCAGTTCTCCGCCGGTGAGAACATAATCGCCTATGGAGTATTCATCGGTGACGTAGTCACGAATGCGTTCATCAAATCCTTCGTAATGACCACAAACAAAAGCCAACTGATCATGCGTTGCTAAACGATTCGCATCAGCCTGTGTGAAGACTTTTCCCTGCGGGGAAACCAGTATAATCGGCACATCCTGGTCAGCAGAAATGTTATCACGTAGTGCGTCCACAATGGGCTGCGGCTGTAAAAGCATACCTACCCCTCCGCCATAGGGTGTGTCATCAACGTGCTTAAATTTATTGGCAGCATAATCTCGAAAATTGATTACATCAATCTTCAACAGATTTTTTTCTACTGCTTTGCCAATCAAGCTGGTAGTCAGCGGACCTTGAAACATTTCCGGAAACAAAGAAAAAATTTTTATCTCCATTAGTCCACAAGTCCTTTCGGTAATTTCACGTCCATACGTTTGTTTTCCAAGTCCACAGAAAGAACGACCGACTTTAAAGCAGGAATGTATAGATCCGGATAAATTGAGCTGTCCAAAACATACACATCATTTGCACCTGGCTGCAGCACATCTTTCAAAACACCAATTGGTCGATCATCTTCGAACACTTGCAAACCAATAAGGTCATCAATATAGTAAGCGCCTTCTTCCAAAGGCATTCGATCGCTTTTATTGATGGCCAAATGCTGATTTTTAACTAACTTAGCGGCATCCATGTCATCAATGCCTGCTAACTTTACCAGTACATTCCCCTTATGAAATCGCACAAATTCAACATCATAAAGTGTATAATTCTTTTTTCGATCTTCCAAATACACCTGTTCTAGAATTTTATAACGTTCAGGATTATCGGTCAAAGGTTCGACTTTTAATTCTCCTCGAACTCCATGCGCGTTAAGGATTTTTCCGATACGTGTTTTTTCCATGGCTTACTTCTGACGAATTTCTTTGATAATATCGTTTTCAATGACAAGTTCATATCGCGTATTACCACTAAAAGAGTCGCCAACTTTTACGGTCGTAACAAACTCACCATCTCCAGCTTCTACTTCGCTGCCCATGATCAAGTCATCGACCGCTTCCAGAGCTTTGTTGAATTGTTCTTTATAGATTAAGATCTTTTCGCGTTCGGCATTGAGCTGTGCACGGATGGCTTCTGTTTGAGGATGCGCCTTTAAGGTAAGTTCCGTCATAGTTTTACTCATTTTTTTATCATAATCTGCCAACTGCTCGTCAATTTCATCAATTTGTTTTTGAATTTCTGCTGCAGTCTTTTGCTTGTAGCCATCGGTCACAATTTGTTTGAAGGTTACTTTACCCAGAATTTGTAATTCTTCCATATAAATACCTCTTTTCTTTTAAAAAACATTATAACAAAAAATCCAGACTCAAACGAATCTGGATTTTCTCATCATTCAACAATGTCTACATATACTTTCTTATGCTGAACATTGCCAACGGCTTTCATGATTGTACGAATCGCATTAGCGATGCGCCCGTGTTTGCCGATAATTTTGCCCATATCATCTGGTGCAACAGACAGCTGCACGGTCACAGACTCTGGTGTTTCATCAATTTTTACAGATACGGAATCCGGCTCATCAACCAACGACTTTGCAATGTGCAAAACCAAGTTTTCCATACAAATCATCCATTTCTTATAAAATCAATTAGCGTACACCAGCTTTTTTGAGCAAGCTACGAACGGTATCGGAAGGCTGTGCGCCGGTAGCCAGCCACTTCTGAGCAGCCTCAACGTCAACCTTAATTTCAGCAGGATTTACATTTGGGTTGTAGTAACCGATTTCTTCGATGGTACGACCATCTCTTGGAGCACGGCTATCTGCAACAACGATACGATAGAAAGGTTTTTTCTTTGCACCCATTCTTCTCAGTCTGATTTTAGTTGCCAATGATGTCACCTCCTTATATTAATAGTTATTTCAAGCCTAGAAATGGCAGGCGCGCTTTTTTGCCACCTTTGCCACTTGCCATGGCTCCAAATTGCTTCATAAATGTTTGAGATTGTTCAAACTGCTTGATCAACCGATTCACATCCTGGACTTTAAGTCCACATCCAGCCGCGATACGTTTTCTGCGACTCCCGTTAATTATCTTCGTGTTACGACGTTCTTCTGGCGTCATAGAAAGAATAATCGCACGGGTATGGTCCATTTCCTTTGCGTCAAGCTTTACGTTCTTGAGCATTTTTTTACTTACACCTGGAATCATCGAAATCATAGATTCCAGATCACCCATTCCCTGCAACTGATCCATTTGATTCAGGTAGTCTTCCAAAGTGAACGACTGCGTTTTGATCTTTTCCTGAAGTTCCGCCGCTTGTTTCTGGTCAAATTCTGCCTCAGCTTTTTCAATGAGGGTCAGGATATCGCCCATCCCAAGTATGCGTGAAGCCATTCGATCTGGATGGAAAGGTTCGAGTGCATCGAGCTTCTCACCCATCCCGGTAAACTTGATAGGCTTTCCTGTTACACTTTTAACGGAAAGTGCTGCACCGCCTCTTGTGTCACCATCTAATTTCGTCAACACAACGCCGGTAATATCCAGGTTATCATTAAAGTGTTCCGCTACGTTTACCGCATCTTGACCGGTCATTGCATCAACAACCAGCAATATTTCATGCGGTTCAACGGATTCTTTGATCGCCACAAGTTCCTGCATGAGAACTTCATCAATATGCAAACGACCAGCTGTGTCGATGATCACAACATCATTGCCATGCGCCTTAGCATGAGCAACGCCATCAGTTGCAATATCGACAGGTGAACGTTCTGTGCCTTCTTCAAAAACAGGGATCTCCAACTGCTGTCCCAAAACAGACAACTGCTGAATGGCTGCTGGACGATACACATCACAAGCCACCAAAAGCGGTCTCTTGTGCATCTTATCCTTCAAGTAGCGCGCCAACTTCCCTGTTGAGGTCGTTTTACCAGACCCCTGCAGCCCAACCATCATAATAATGGTTGGCGGTTTTGAACTAATCGAGATCTTCTTTGTTTCGCCACCCATCAACTGTGTCAATTCGTCATGAACGATTTTCACGACTTGTTGCCCAGGGGTAAGGCTTTCCATTACATCAGCGCCCATGGCTCTGTCTTTGATATTACCTACAAAGCTTTTAACGACTTTATAGTTAACATCCGCTTCCAACAAAGCCACACGTACTTCACGAAGCACATCTTTAATATCTTGTTCGCTGATTTTACCTTTACCTTTCAATTTCGCAAAGGCATCTTGTAGTCTTTCGCTTAATCCATCAAGTGCCACGATTAATCAGCCTTTCTGATTGTTTTTAGTTGTATCAATACCTCTTCGAAATCATTCGATGACCATTCTCCTGTCTGCAACCCAGTTTCAATAGCCTTAATTGCATGATCCAGAGCATCGTCAACCTCTATCGAACGTTGAAAGACACCCAAAGATTTCTCAAAAGATTCCAACGCCTCTTCACAACGCGTAATGCTGTTGTGAACGGCCTGACGGCTTGTCCCGACAAGATCGGATATTTCCGCAAGCGAAAGGTCATCATCAAAATAGTATTGAAACAACTCCCTCTGCTTTTCTGTCAACAGCTCGCTGTAACAGTCAAACAGACAGATCATTCTATTTCTGTAATCCATAGAAAATGACATGTTAGCACCTCTGTCAACCTTTTCGACTTGACACTCCGATACTATATCTCATTTCTTAGTCTTTGTCAAGATTTTTTTCGTCAGTACTGCCAAAACCACCTGTTCTTGATGCAGAAGCTTGGTCGTCATTTGTTAATAAATATGGCAGAAAAATTCCTTGAGCAAATGCCTGACCTTTTTCTACTTTGAGAACCGCTTGTTTATCTGGATGGTCATTATAAAGAGCAATCATAATGTGGCCTTCGTTATCTGCGTTCTGATAATCAGAATCAATAATACCTACCGTATTCATTAATTGCAATTTATGTCTAATACCCTGACCGCTTCGCGGAGCCAGGATCAGTACCACGTCCTTTGGCATGCAAGCGCGCAAACCTGTTAAAATAGTGATTTGTTCACCTGGATGAAGAGTAAATGCATACGGTGCAAAAAAATCATACCCTGCGGCACCAGCTGTTGCCCGCTCCGGCAAACGAATAGCTCCGTACACTTCCGCAGGCTGTTCGAGACGCTCTTCATTTCTATGACGCCAGTCGCCCAAAAACTGCGGCCAAGAAATTTTTTCAAACTTAATCACGGTAATCGGTCCTTTCTTTGATGATAGTCTTTTCCTGTATTGAGAATACAGTGCATATTGTATAAGCGCTTTCAAATCTTTGTACGGTGTCAAGATGAATTTTTTTCTTAATATCCATTGAAATACGCCATCTCTACTATTATAATAAAAAATGCGCATAAATTAAACCTAAGGAGAGATATGAATGGGTCGTATTCATAATATTGAAGGAAAGAAAAATAAAATGGATAGTCTGCGTTCTACCGCATTCACCAAACACGCACGCAACATTACTGTAGCTGCTCGTCAAGGCGGCGGTGACCCAGCCTATAATGCTGCTTTAAAATTAGCTATTGATAAAGCTAAAGCAGACAACATGCCAAACGATAACATCAACCGTGCCATTAAAAAAGGTATTGGTGCTACCGATGGCGAAAAATATGAACATATCACTTACGAAGGTTATGGCCCTGGCGGCGTCGCTCTGATCATCGAATGTCTGACCGACAATAAAAATCGTACCGCCGGTAACGTCCGCCATCATCTTGATCGTTGTGGCGGCAATCTTGGCACCGACGGCTGTGTAAGTTTTATGTTTGAACGCAAAGGAGCCATCGCCATTGAAAAAGAAGCATGCCCAATGAGCGAAGACGAGCTGATGGAACTGGTTCTGGAAGCTGGTGCTGAAGATTTTGCCATTGAAGACAGCCATTATGAAATCATCACCGCTCCTGAAGATTATGTTACCGTACGCGATGCTATTGATGGCGCAAATATTCCAGTTCTTTCTGGCGATATCACCATGCTGCCATCAAACTACACAGAAGTGCCTGCCGACAAAGCAAAGAGCATGCAAAAGCTTCTTGATGCCCTCGAAGAAGACGACGACGTACAAAACGTATACAGCAACATGGCTCAATAATAAAAAATGCAGTCCGATAATAGGACTGCATTTTTTATTTCTTTATTCCATTTTTTGCTTTGCCGGACGAATGAAAAAGGTACAAATCAATGCAATAACTAAAAAGATTGCAATATAAATATAGTCTGTATTTACGGCTTTTACTGCTGCTTCAAGATAAGCTAGCGACCCTTCATCCGGAGTTCCCGTATTTCCAGATGCTAAATAATAACGCGTCAAGTTCATGCTTAACAGCACCGTTAAAATATTGGTCGACACGGTTTGTACAAGCTGTCGTCCCCAGTTATACATGGACGAAGCGTGTCCCGATAATTCACGTGGCACAGCACTCAACCCATAATTTGTCATCGGCATCTGCGACAGTGAAATGCCAAAAAAACGCAAACCAAAGCAACACATTACAAATACCAAATTGCTTTCAAGACTCAAATTGCACAATCCAAAATTTCCAACAAGCGCGCAAATAATACCGGTTGTAATCAAGCTTTTCATCAATCCTTTACGATGCAGGAAATTGGTTGTTGCATTCCCAATCAACATCATTATCGACGGACAGAGCAATAATAGTCCTGTTGCAGCCGGCGAAAGCCCCAAACCAGTCTGAAAATAAAACTGTGAAAGAATCGCATTGATCCCGAGTGTCAGCGCAATGACACATTGTAAAAGCATAGCAAAAGCAAACGCCTTATATTTCAGAACTCTGAAATTCAATAACGGATGATTCGTGTGAAATTGACGAACAACAAAAATTACCACAAGCAGCAGACCTATGACCACGCAGGTCCAGAAAGTTACTGAGCGCCAGCCCCATGTATCGCCCATCGAAAATGCCAGCATGACCAGTCCACTGCCAAGAGAGACTTGACCGCAGCCCCAAAAATCAATTCGATCAACATCCATATTAATGGATTCATTAGGGATGCTCTTCTTTGCTGCCCACAAAACCAAAAAAACCATTGGAAGATTGATTAAAAACAAGACATGCCAGCTGGAAACCTGCAGCAACAAACCAGAAATCGTTGGGCCAAGCGCAGTCCCGAAAGATTGAAACAACATGCTAGTGCCCAAATATTCCGCTTGTTTCTTCGCTGGCACGTACCTGTAAATCATCGCCATAGAGGATGGAATAATAATCCCGCCGGCGATGCCCTTTAAAAACCGGAACGCAACCAACATAAAGAAATTGATTGACAGAGCACATCCGAGCGAACACACACCCAGGGCCACCATAGCAATCAAAAAAACTTTTCGATAACTGTATCGCTCACACAAATACTCGCTCAATGGCATAACCATACCAAGAGGAAGCATATATCCTATAACCACCCATTGAACAGTATTAATATCTACGTTAAAAACAGCCATATATGTCGGAAGAGAAATTGTAACCGTTGAAGTATTAAGCATGGTTACCACGCCAGATAACAAAATGGCAAGCAAAAACACACGCGCATGCGCATCGTCAATTTGTACTTTTTGTACAGGTTCTGTCATGATCATCATCTTCTTTCAAAAAAATAACCGCCCACATTCGTGCGCGCTTCTTTTACAATGACTTCCCTTAAAAATATATTACAACATTTTGTCGAAAAAAGATACCTGATGATCCATCAAACAGTATGTTTCTTCATACAAAAAACAAAATCACGACTCGTTTTCCAAAAATAGAATCTATAAACGCATTGCTTATAGGTATCATTTTATTGTATTAACAACCCCCTACATGGTTACATATGAAAACAGAAAGATAATCGTATCATCCTCTTGTTTTTTTGAAAAGGCCTCCCTATAATTCGAATTGAATAAACGCGATGGATGGATGTTTTACTTCTTATCCATCTTTCACAGAAAGGGGAAATATGAAATGTTATTAAATGAAAAATCTTCTCAAAATGCTAATGGTTCGGTGCAAGTTACTGTTCACACTTTCCATCCATCCGAAAATAAAGGTGTATTAACACATCTTTCCAGAATCTTTAAGCATGACATTGTTGGCTTTTTCAGAGAGGTTCGCAATATCCTTCGTCAAACAGAAGGTTTGGAAGCGTATGCAACATGCAAACAAAGTGCTACCTGCTCCGATGCAATTGAAGAATACCATGTTCATATTCCTCCTATGTATGACGAAATCCTCACTGATAAACCAGTAGCTCCTACGCCTGGTTCTGCAACACTAAGCGCACTAACCAGCGCAGCACAAGCTGCTGGCGGAATTCTTGATGATGTCGGAAGCATGGAAGCATTCGCCAATCGTCACCAAAGCTTCCCTGGCGACCCAACAAAGTTTGACCCGAATCGTCCACAATCTCGTTTATTTGCTGATGTCGATAAGCGTATCAAAAGCAAGGTGACTGTAACCGAAGAATTAAAAAAAGAAGCCTAAAGCCTAAGTTAAAAAAATGCTCTCAGTTTTTGCTGAGAGCATTTTTTATTCGTCATTATTGTGCATCTTATACGTTTGCGTCTCGTTCCAATTTGATATCAGTGTGCCGTAACCATTCTTTACTTCAAGCATTTTTTCATAATCAAACACTGGGCTGGTCAGATCTCCAATAACAAAATCGGAATAATTGCCGAACAGAAGATAGGAATTTGGCTGACATTTTTCAAAAGAAAAAGCTTGCTTCAAAACAGAAAGATCCTTGCTTTCTTTAAAAAATTCAAATGTATTAAAACCACCCCTGTCTGAAATTAGCTTATCGTCGTCACCAATGTAATATTCTTTATTATCAAAAATAATGTTTTCGATCTGCCAGACGCCGCTATTCTTACGCAGCAAATACCCTTCGCGAACATCATTTTCCAACTGCCAGCCACGAGTATTGTTGTAGGGGTTGTATCCTGAAACACTGGCGTCACGATAAATGATGACTTTTGCATAATCATCAACGATGCTCAATTGATCAATTTGGCAGAGAAAATGGCCACTTGTCATTCCAATACCGCAATCTGGATTCATAAATAGCTCATAGAGATTTCTGGCGTTTGATTCTTTATAGATTCCATCATTGGTGAAATATTCACGTGGCAATACATTTAAGCGTCCCGAAAGAATCACGGAATAGTAATACTCATTCAAAGTCTCAACAAGGTTTTGAATGTCGTTCACATCTTCTTTGTCAGAAAAAATATTGTGCAGCCAAACGCTAATGGAACTTTTTGCAGAGATGTCCACGGTCATGGTTGAAAACTCTTTCATATAGACAAGATCGCCCATGACGCTAAACGAGCCATCGTTGTCCTTATGTGCCGGAATGGAAGCGGCCATCTCCGCACAATAGTCGTCGCGCGTCCACCAATTTGCGAGAACACTGCCGTCCAAAGCCCACGCCTGATACGGAAGCAAAAACAACCCCATAAAAACAAATATCACGGTCCATTTTTTCATGGTTCTTTCCCCTTCTATCTGCCATTAACAAACAATACAGGATCACTGGTCGGATTGCAGTGCGCGCCAGTTCTCAATTGTAGCGTCTGGATGGTCGCGTTCATAAACAAGTTTGTCATAGTCAAAAATCAGCG
>OGRU01002713.1_pt1 | contig 11222 bp, 11 predicted proteins | sample 1553541 | NCBI WGS metagenome assembly OGRU01 (sample SAMEA2580068, study PRJEB22360) | human gut metagenome | biome: human gut; feature: human-associated habitat; material: faeces | place: Denmark | collected 2008/2010
CCCATCTCGTGGGTGACGCAGATCATCGTCATGCCTTCGTGAGCGAGCTCGACCATCACGTCCAGCACCTCGTTGACCATTTCGGGGTCGAGCGCGGAGGTCGGCTCGTCGAACAGCATGACCTTCGGGCGCATGGCGAGCGCGCGGGCGATGGCCACGCGCTGCTGCTGGCCGCCGGACAGCTGGGAGGGCATCTTGGACGCCTGCGAGTCGACGCCGACACGGGTCAGCAGATCCATGGCGAGACGCTCGGCTTCCTTCTTGTCCATGTGGCGCACCTTGATGGGCGCGAGGGTAACGTTTTCAAGGATCGTCTTGTTGGCGAACAGGTTGAACGACTGGAACACCATGCCGACTTCGGCGCGCAGCTGCGCGAGCTGTCTGCCCTCCTGGGGCAGCGCCTTGCCGTCGATGCGGATGTCGCCCGACTCGATGGTCTCCAGGCGGTTGATGGTGCGGCACATCGTCGACTTGCCGGAGCCGGACGGCCCCACGACGACGAGCACTTCGCCTTTGTTGACGGTCAGGTTGATGTCTTTCAATACGTGGAGGTCGCCGAAGTACTTTTCCACGTGAGTCAGTTCGACGAGAGGTCGTCCTGTGGGTTCATTGCCCGGTACCAGCGGCACCACGGGGAGTATTGCTTCTTGTTTTTCTGACATATTGAGCAGTATAAACTATTGAAGGCACAACAAGTTCACATTCTCGTCCAATATGCGACTCGCCCGCGGCCGCACGGCGTCTTACTGCCGGGGCTTGCCCAGACCGGGGACGAATCGGACGCCGGGAATATCGGCGAAGATCGAGCCGTCGACCACCAGTTTGGACGGGCGGATGCCGGAGCCGAGATACAGCTTGGGAATCGACAGCACATGCTGGTCGACGAGCAGCGACCAGTCATCGGGCAGTCCGATCGGCGACATGCCGCCCGACTCCATGCCGGTCGCCTCGACGGCCGCGTCAATCGGCACGAAACTGACCTTGGACACCTCCAGCGTGTGCTTGACCACGCAGTTGAGGTCGGCGTGCGTGTCCGCGGTGACGAAAGCCGCGGCGAATTCGGGCGGCGCCTTGCGGGTCTTGTGCGTGTGCACGACCGAATCTCCAACGATCTCGCCTACGCGGTCATGCGTATCGATCATGACCTCGACGCAGGGCTGCTGGAGGAAGCGGAAGCACAATCGCTGCGCTCCATCGTCATGCGGGCGCTGCATGACACGCATGACGTCATCAACATGCCGGATCGACATGGCAGCGGCTTCGATCAGTACCGGCGGCTGGGGGTGGTCACCGTAAACAGACGCACGATGTTCAAACCGTATTCGACTCAGTACAATGCACGAAACACGTGCACGGCCTCCGACCGAGCGGCGACGCCGAGCTTGACCTTCGCGTGCCGCACCACCACGGACACCGTCGAATCCGCTATTCCCAGGCGCTCCGCAATCTACGCCGTCGAATAGTTGTCGGCATACAGACCCAACACCTCACGCTCCCGCTTCGACAGTGTCCGGGACCGTCGCGCCGATGCCGATACTATCGACCCATGTGCCTGTTCCGTGGTCGGGAAACCCGGGAACGGCCGTACCAGGACATTCCGCATGGCTTCGGCGAGTTCCTTCGGCGTCACGCTTTTGGCAATCAACCCCTGGGCGCCCGCATCGATCGCCAGCTGACGGTAATGATCCAACGAATACGATGTGATGCCAAGTACCACGATGTCGGCTGATGCAGCACGAACACGCCGGCAGATCTCGGGACCGGGAATGTCGGTCAGCGGCATATCCAGCATGGGCAATGCGAACCGGTCGTTATCCACGATTCCAATGGTGATCACGATCCCATTGCTGATGTGCTTTGGCCGTCATTGCGTTCCTAAGTGCGCGCCGAAACGACGACCGCGCGCACTTAAGAACGCAAACCGGGCCATTTGCGTCGCTATGTGCGCGCACTTGTCGTTTCGGCGCGCACTTAAGGACGCTATTGGACCAATCACCGTGCCGATGACCGCTCAGGCGCGGCCACCCCACGGCGTCTGGCCGACAATCCCCATATCGCGGGCGAGCCTGCGATGCAGTTCCTTCGTCAACGGAATCAGATCGCTTTCCAGCGGATAATTCAGAAAAACGCTGCGGCAACGGCATGTAATTCACCCGCAACCATATGTAGATTCGTCCATCCATCACGATCAGATTCGGTCTGTACGGGCTCATCTTCAGCAGTTCGACCACGTCGGCGGGCATGCCGCCCTGCTCGCTGGTGCGCTGAAACATCTTGCGACCCTGATAGATGGTCGCCCACATGAGTGGGCCTCGTGGCACCGTGCACGGGCATACCAGGAACACGATATCGGTGCCATAGCTGGGGTTCGCGTCCGATATGAACTGCATCACGTCATAGTTGAACGTGATCCAGCCGTCCTTGCCCCATGTCGTATGCGGCATTTCGCTACCGACCGTCCTCAGCTTGGAAATCTTGGCGAACCACGCCGGAGGGAAGTGCACGTCCTCGTCCAGCGGCGTCCAACCGCGAGCGAACATATCCGCCCGCCGCGCCTCTTCGATGGGATCGGGCTTGCGCCACGCATAATAGGTGTACCAGATAACGAACGCCGACCCCGATGACGATCGCCACGATCGACGCGGCCCATTGCGCGCCTGACCCGCCCAACCCGTCCGACTCCCGCCGGCCCGCAACAATTCACCCGCAATTCATATGGAAACTTGGTATGCCGGAAACGGCACTTTACGATATATATGAACACGACGTCAGGAGTCCCCATGAACGACAGCATCGCAGCCAAACCCACCGATGGCCCGGCAGACAGTACAGCGGCCGGCACAGATCCGGCCCTCACCGCCACCGCGAAACTCACCCCGCGCGAGAAGAAATGGATCATCTACGACGTGGGCAACTCCGCGTTCGTGCTGCTGTCCACCGCGGTGATTCCGATCTACGCGAAATCGCTGATGCCCGCGGACGGCAACATCGTGTCGGCCTGGGGCTACGCGCAGACCATCGCATCGCTGGTCATCGCGCTGCTCATGCCGCTGCTCGGCTCGATTGCCGACGTGCAGGGCATGAAAATCAAGTTCTTCCTCGGCTTCTTCGGCACCGGCGTCGTCACGTGCTGCGCGATGGCGCTTCCACTGACGTGGCTGCCGTTCCTGGTCGTGTATATCCTCGCGACGATCGGACTCAACGGCTCGCTCACGTTCTACGATTCGATGCTGATCGACACCACGCCGAACGAACGCATGGACAAGGTCTCCTCGCACGGCTACGGCTGGGGCTACATCGGCTCGACCGTGCCGTTCATCGTGTGCATCGCGTTGATTTTCGGCGGCCCGGCGCTGCCATTCGGCTGGACGACGACCGGCTGCACCCGCGCATCGTTCATCATCACCGCCGTCTGGTGGGTCGCGTTCACGATCCCGCTGATCTCCAGCTACCGTCAGGAGCATTACCGCGCCACACGCGACCAGCTGGGAACGGCCGTGCGCGGCACCTTCCGCGAGCTTGGCGGCACCTTCCGCAAGATAGTGAGGAACAAGCCGCTGTGGATGTTCATGCTCGCGTTCTTCTTCTACATCGATGCGGTGAACACGGTGATCTCGATGAGCACCTCGTACGGCGCCGAGCTGGGCATCGACTCGACTCAGCTGGTGGTGGCGCTGCTGGTCACGCAGTTCGTGGCGTTCCCATGCGCGATCCTGTACGGGCGGATGGCCGGGCGGTTCGGCTGCAAGGCGATGATCGTGGCGGCGGTCGTGGCCTACATGTGCATCGTGTTCTTCGCCGCGTTCTTCCTCGTGTCGGCCGCGCAGTTCTGGATCCTGGCGATCCTCGTCGGCATGTTCCAGGGCGGCATCCAAGCGCTGAGCCGCTCGTATTACGGCAAGATCATCCCCAAGGACCACGCCAACGAGTACTACGGCTTCTACGACATCTTCGGCAAGACCGCGAGCATTCTGGGCACGTTCCTCGTGGCCACCACCACGTCGATCACCGGCAACGCCTCCCTCGGCGTGCTTTCCATCGCCATCCTGCTGGTGTTGGCGCTCATCTTCCTGCTCCTGCAGAAGGACCCAACGCAAGCGTAATGTCACCCATCAATCAGCAACAGGAACGCCGAAGCAGCGATAAAACGGCAGACCCTACCGCCCGAGCCGCGACCTGAAACAATTTAGCCCTGCACAACGCACATATTTTGACAGGGTGGTAGTTGTCGCAAATTCTGCGACAACTACCATTGGTAAATCGAACGCTATAATCAGAAACTTTCAGATGCTGAGTTCCATGCAATACCCCCTGTGACCGCAATGCGGGCAGGTAAGCTTGCGTGTCTTGGGCGTGTGTGCGGCGAATACGAACTCTCGCATACCCGGCTGGAAGGTCTCATGGCAAGCCGGACATAGGTACTGCACGCGGGAGCGATAGTACTTCATCGCCGCAACAGTGAGCGCAATCGCCAGCAGAACGGCGACCGGCAGCGGCCACCATACGTCTGTCATCACACCAATGACGAGGCATGCAATTTGCAACAAAGTCGCGGGCAATGTGATTGCCAGCATGACCAAATATGTGGTGCGCAGGGAATGAGTGGTTGTGGTGTTCATAACGGTTGCCATGTCGGTTAATGTTGACGATACGAAGTCAGACGCCGAGACCGTCAGTGCTTTGCGCAGCTGCAAGCAGTCATCAAGACGTTGCTTCTGCTCGGCGATACCCGACTGCAAGGATGCCGTCTGCTGATCCAGCAAATCAACCAGCACCCGTTCCGGCCGCTCGTCCGACAGAATCGAGCGAATCTGCTCTAGCTTGAAGCCGAGTCCTTTGAGAAAAAGGATGACCCGCATCCGCTCGACCTCTGCAGTCCCATACAGCCTTCGGCCGCCGTCGCTGATCTCATTGGGAATCAACAGACCTTTGGCGTCGTAGTACTGCACGGTTCGCACACTCACACCAGTGAGTTTGGCGATGTCCCCTGTGGTGTATCGGCTGTCCGTTTCATCGTCCATCGACATGGCCCAACCTCCTTTCACCAAGCAATATGCCGCATTACGCAACGTCACAAGCAACATATGACGCAACGTCGACCACAAAACCTTCACATATAAGCGGACTGTAGAAAGACATCGACCATCGCAATTGTGCACTGGTTCACAGTGAATACCCCGAACCAGTTAGACGGCAGAACAGAATTACAGCCACACCTGTTCTTCAGGCTTTACCTCGCCGACCACATTGGCCACACGCATGGCATCATTCCGACTCAATCTACCGGTGAACCCCTGTAGATCCGACCGGAGGAACCGCACCAGCTGCGCGCAGCGAGCGGTCGTCAGATGGGTAAGCCCGGCATGCTCATACTCGGGCAGTTGCACATCGCCCGCCCCATGCCAAGTTGGATTGCTGGTCAGTTTCACAGCCACTCCACCGTCGTCGTCGGCTTGTATGACGATGGCGGCCACGTATGGTTGCGTGATTTCGTCGGATCATCCTCGAACCGCACCCGCATGCGATACACGTCGAAGACATGCAGTTGCTCCGGAACCGGCATCAATTCCGGAATATCATGATTATTCGCCATCGCGCCACGCCTTGGGCAGTACGGCAACACCATCGGAGCCCCGGCTCGGATTCAACACCATGGCGTTCGGCACTTCGACCACCGGATATCCCTGTTCGTCGACCCCACGGTACGTAACTCCATTGGCGGCAACATGTCCCGCGTGAGGCAGCACGGGTTCAGGCGCCCTCACCTCGAACGGAATACGACGCTGCGACACCAACTGCACGCTGGCCATATTCACGAACGTATTGAAATTCAATCCCATGGAATCAAGGATGGCGTTCACTTCGGCTTTGAGATCATCATCCATGCGAACAGTGGTAGTGCTCATAATGAATCCTTTCTAAAGCCAATTGTATTACTAATGACTTCTTTTCTCAATATAATCCGTAGGATGCTTAACGCTTTTGCATCATGACCTTGACATCGGGACAATCCCACGCGAAACCAATCTCTGCCTTTGCGCTCATCAGCTGGGGAGCTCACGGTCACACTCATGCGTCGCAGACCACGAGCCTCGCTCGGCGTGCTGTCTATCGCGGTGCTGCTGCTGGTCGTGGCGCTCGTGTTCCTGCTTCTGCAGAAGGATCCGACGCGAGACTAGAGACGCCTGCTAAGAGCGGGCCGCATGCGACCCGATGAAGGCGCGTACGGTATCCATGTACTCGTCCATGCGCACCAACAGCGCGAGATGACCGCCGTCACCATGTCGGCGTGCGACGCAGCATCGATCAGCAAATCGGCCATATGCCGCTGATACGGCTTGCTCAGCAACTGCTTGAGGACATCGCACAGGCCCTGCATCAGCCGCCGTTCGCCAGACGACAGGTCTTGCGTCTTGCGCATCACGGCCCACGCCATCAGACGCCGGTGCAGCGGCATCGATATCAGGCGAAGCGTCCGCTTCCACTTGCGATGGCACGCGCCAGTTCGGCGTTCGTCGCGAACCGCTCCTGATAATCGAAGGTGATGACCGAGCGGTCCTCGACGAACCGTTCAAAATGCAGGCAGAACAGTCGGACAGCCCGATTCCGCCCGGCAGGAGCACAATCGTTGCGCGGGCGGAGGGATTGCGATGATACCGGTATGCGAAGGGTTCGCCATCCGGCAATCGCATGGTTTGCAACGGATACCGCTCACGAGACGCGGCGAGATCATCCATCGGCCGTCCTTTCCTTGCTATTTCGTCCGCCCGGGCTGCCCGGCGCCTTGTCCGTCGTCGTTGCGCCTGCGATAATCCTTGACCAGCTGGATGATGAGGCTCGCTATGCCGCACAGCACGCCGCCGATCGGCCACGGCAGCCAGAACAGGCCCACGGAGCTCCAGTCGTCATGCAGCATCCACGGCCCCAGAAACAGTAGGCACAGGGCGGTTATCGTGGCCAGCGACATGATGATGCCGCATACCGCACCGGTCAGATTGTCGTAGAAATCATGCCCGGCTGCACGCTCTTTCTTGCCATCGGTATCGGCCTTCTTGTTGTAGCCGTCGATGTCGAGCATGCCGTGCCGTATTCCGCAGTAAACGAAACTGAAGACGGCGACCGAGTACAGCATCAGCATGATCGCGTTCGGCCATCCATCGCTGATGCCCAACACGTCATCGGCGTACACAGTCACCGCTATGCCGATCAGGATTGCCGCTATACCGCCCACGATGCCGACCACCAGCAGACGCGTCTCGCGGCTGCGATCCTCATCGGTGTAGAAATCCTCGATATACGGATGGCGGCGTTTGAACTCGGCGTGCGACATGCCGCCCGGGACCAGCATCGCCAGCCCGGCGATCACACCTATGCAGATGCACAGGAACGTGAGGAAGTCATTGAGCCGCGTCACGCCGAGGATGGAGTTGCTTGAATCGAACAGATTGCAGATACCGACCGCCGCGATGATCGCCGCAACGCCGCCGGAGATGAGCAGCGCGAACCGGCGGCGATGCTCGTCATCGAACTTCGCCATCCACCCGTTGATCGTGCGCGCCAGATACCGGGAGCTCGCGGACAGGCCGCCGGCGTGCACGAACTCGCCGCGCTCGACCTGCCAGTTCAACGCGAAATGCTGCATGATGCTGGCGCCGTCGCTGGAGACGATCGTATAGCCGTCCTCCACATGCTCGCGCATCTCGAACAGCATGCCGACGATCGACGATTCCGGCACCGACTTGTCGACGAGCGGCGCGACCCGCGCATAACCGGGAGTATCGAAGAAGTCGGCGTCGAAGCCCGGCCCGTCATGGCAGAACACGGCGATAAGGCGCTCCTGCACCGCGGCAGGCGCGTTTGCGGCCGCATACACCGCCAGATTGCCGCCTTTGGAATGGCCGCCGACCATGAGCGGGCCGTCCCGGAGCCCCGCGATGTCGGCCAGATACCGCGCGGCGGACTCCTGCGCGGCGACCGGACGACGGAACGCCATCGCGAAATCCTCCTTCCAGCCGACGATCGTGCTGTCGGTGCCGCGGAACGCGACGTACGATGAGCCGTCGCCGACGTCGAACACGCAGGCGGAGAACTGCTTGGTGGTCTCGGGGTCGAACTCGTCCACGTAGCCGCCGACGCGCAGATCCCGCCAGCGCGGGCTTTCGCACATCGCCCGCAACAGGTCGACATTCATCGACGGCGACCACACCTTGCCGAACATGTCGTCATAGCATTCCGCGCGTAGCAGGTCCCTGACGCCCACCATGGCGAGGTCGACGTCCGTCGCCTCCGCATCGAGTCTCGGCACGTTGACGGGCATCCGCGCGTATGACAGCTGCGCGAGCGCCAGACTGTCGACCTCGTTGAACGGACGGTCGGCGAACGTGTCCTCGTTCGCGCGGATGTCATCGACGATGTTCCCCATGGCGGCCTCCCGTGATGCCATCGATTCTACGCGCTCCCCTTCACACGCGACGCCCCGGCCGCCTGGCACGCGCCGACACGCACTACAATGGTCTGGTCACGTCAACATTACGCATGCATCCCATGCACGCCAAGCGGTTTCAAGCGCGAAGGAGAGCACTATGACGCACATCGACACCACCTGTGTCCAGGGCGGATACCAGCCAGGCAACGGGGAGTCCCGCACTCCCCCGATCATCCAGGCCACGACGTTCAAGTACACGTCGAGCGAGCAGATGAGCCGACTGTTCGACCTGTCCGAATCCGGCTACTTCTACACCCGTCTGCAGAACCCGACCAACGACACGGTCGCAGCCAAGATCTGCGAGCTCGAAGGCGGCGCGGCCGCGATGCTCACCAGCTCCGGCCAGGCGGCGAACTTCTTCGCCCTGTTCAACATCTGCAACGCGGGCGACCATATCGTGGCCTCGTCCGCGATCTACGGCGGCACGTTCAACCTCATCAACGTGACGATGCGCAAGATGGGCATCGAATGCACGTTCGTGAGCCCCGACTGCACGCCCGAGGAGCTGGACGCCGCGTTCCGGCCGAACACCAAGGCCGTGTTCGGCGAGTCCATCTCCAACCCGGCGCTCATCGTGCTGGACTTCGACAAGTTCACCGCCGCCGCGCACGACCACGGCGTGCCGATCATCGTCGACAACACGTTCCCCACGCCGGTCAACTGCCGCCCGTTCGACTACGGCGTCGACATCGTCACGCACGCGACCACCAAGTACATGGACGGCCACGGCTCCTGCGTGGGCGGCGCGATCGTCGACTCCGGTCGCTTCGACTGGATGGCCCACGCCGACAAGTTCCCGGGACTGACCACGCCCGACGACTCGTACCACGGCGTCACCTACGCCACCGACTTCGGCCCGGCCGCCTACATCATCAAGGCCACCGCGCAGCTCATGCGCGACTTCGGTTCCACGCCGGCGCCGATCAACTCGTGGATCATGGGCATGCACCTGGAGTCGCTGGCCGTGCGCATGGAACGCCATTGCGCCAACGCACTCGCCGTGGCGAGGTTCCTCGAAGCCGACCCGCGCATCTCATGGGTGAGCTACCCGGGGCTGGAAGGCGACCGCAACCATGCGCTGGCCGCCAAGTACATGCCGAACGGCACGTGCGGCGTGATCTCCTTCGGCGTGCCCGGCGGGCGCGACACGGTTTCCTCGCTGCTCGACCATTTCCGGATGATCTCGATCGCCACGCACGTGGCGGACGCGCGCAGCTGCACGCTCTACCCGGCAGGCACCACCCACCGCCAGCTCACCGAGGAGCAGCTTGAGGAGGCCGGCGTCGGCATCGACCTGGTACGCCTGAGCTGCGGCATCGAAAACGCCGATGACATCATCGCCGACCTCAGGCAGGCCATGGACGCCGTGCTCTGATCAATCATCGATTTCGCTCAGCCGGCTCGCAAAATCATTCTCGGACACGCTCTCCCGGATCCGCTTCGCGAGCCGGCACCAGACAGCGGGGAAGCCCAATCACGTCAGCCGACGTGGCGCTCGAAGCGGTGGAAGCCGGTGATGCGGTCGATCTCGGCCATGTCGTCGGCGGGGATCTGGAAGCCGGATGCCTTGAGGTTGTTCTCCAGCTGGCCGGGCTTGCTCGCCCCGGCGATCACGCAGCTGATTTCAGGATGCTGCAGGATCCATGCCATCGACAGGACCGGCAGGTTCGTGCCAAGCTCGTCGGCGACGCCACGCAGCCGCTCCACCATGTCCAAGTTCTCATCGATGAGCAGGTCGTTGATCTGGTGATCCCCCTGCCATGTGGCACGCGACCCGGCCGGCAGCGGCTGAACCACAGTGATCGGATACAGAATGACGCTTCAGCATGCCGCCGACCACCGTGGCCGACACGGCGCCGAGCACCGCGCCGGGCAACAGGGCGAGCGCTCCCAGCACCGTGCCGGCGGTGAAGATCGCGATCGCCATGATGAACAGGGTCTTCGTGGCGAACTTGCGCACCATGAACGGCGAGCTGGGGATCGACACCGACAGCAACAGCAGGTAGCCGGTGGTCAGGCATTGCACGACCGATGCGCTGATCGAGAATTCCTCCATCAGTGTGGAGTAGGCGTTGTTCAGCGACGTTTCCGACAGGATGCCGAGGAACGTCAGGATGGCCAAAGACACCACGACGATGACGAGTTTCGTGGCGACCGGCTCTTTGCCGCCGCGGGGCAGGCGTGCGGTTGATGTGCTCACTGTGTCCTTTCCTTGATTTCCGGTACCCGGATGCGGCCGGATGCGCGGCGGATGGGCTGCGGCCGCGGGATCGGGCCGGCCGTCGTCTCGGCGAGTACGTCGCCCAGATGCGCGTGGTACTCCTCGACGTAGGTTCGGCGCAGGTCGAGTTCCCGCGCCGTGAGCGTGAGTGTGACGGCACGGCGGTCGGAGGGGGCGGCGTGCTTGTCGAGCAGTCCGATGGAAGTCATGTCGTTGACCAGTTTGGTGACGCTCGGCGTGGTGACGCCGAGGAACGCGCTTACATCGCATTCCCGTGCGGTGCCGACCGACTGCCCGTTGGGTTCGTTGAGTAGATGACACCGTTCTCAGCACAGGAGCGGTATGATGCACGATCCGGCACGTCACCCCGTAAAGCCCGGCATACAGGGTACATACACCAGGCAAAACACGCCCGGCAGAATGGTCATACCGGCTCGATACCATATCTGCCATACTTACCCACCATCAAACATCACAGGAGATCTCATGACCACGCTAGCCATTGATATCGGAGGA
>OGRU01002715.1_pt1 | contig 11214 bp, 8 predicted proteins | sample 1553541 | NCBI WGS metagenome assembly OGRU01 (sample SAMEA2580068, study PRJEB22360) | human gut metagenome | biome: human gut; feature: human-associated habitat; material: faeces | place: Denmark | collected 2008/2010
TTACCTCAAGCAAAACCTGGTTACGTAATTTTAGCTGTCTATGCACATGGTGACCATGGTGGTTTTACTCGCATAAGTGATGGAAGCACGGTATATGATATATACATGTATACCGGTTATATAGGTGCCATATTTTACTATTATGTGACACCGGGAACATATACTGTAACGTTTCTCAACTGTACTGATTACGCAACCTTTAACAATCATAAGATAAATGTTGGCGCACTAATAGATTTCAAGGTAAACCAAGGCATAGCTGAATTGGTTTATCAATAAGAATATTCCAACAAAACCGACTATCGTGATTCTCGGTGCCATCCGTGGTATCTAGTATCTCAAACCCAGTAAAGAGGAGGCGGGTCTTTATGGCATCCGCCTCTTTTTATGTTATGTCCACTTTTGCCAATAATATCCTTTTATTAGCAAAACTGACATAAAACCATCTTTTTGATTAATATAAGATATTTACGATAACACACCCATCCCACGAACAAAGCAAAACAGCGAGAAGGAAGTAGCTATAAGTATCCTTTCTTGTTAAAATAGAGCGTTTTTTACACACAATAGGTGTCGAAAACCTGCATGACTAGTCACGTTAGGCAACGCCGATACTCGCATTGGGCATCAAGAGTAGTCAAGAATAGGGTTATAAGTAGTCGCGAATGGGCATTCTTACCCTGTTATACTCCTATCGTAACCCTGTTATTTCTCCCTTCCAACCCTCAAGATATGAATTACGATGAATAAATCCCGCTAGAACAAAAGGCCATTTTTCCACATCTTCGTATCAGACAAACAATTGCCATTTTTTTCTTCCATTTTCAAGACTATGCCGTACCTTCGCCCGAAAAAAGCGATTCTCCGGGAGTTCATTTTACAAATTGTCATTTTGCTAAAAGACACTAGGCTGAAAAAAAAGATACGTCAAGTATCCGTGAAAGATGATACATCTTACAACGATAAGATCATACATCCTATAACGGTAAGATGATACATCTTACGGCGATAAGATGCTACAACTGTACCTTACTGAAAATAAGTTCGTGCATTAAACTCCATACTCGGACGTTTTAAGCTGAATAACGTTGTGAATATTGCGGCGTTATTAGTTTTTTATTGGGCTGTGCGATGATATTTCACTATATTTGTCGCAAATATCGCGGCGTTTCTCCTGTTCTAATGTCGCATCAAGTACTTAAAATATGTAAGCCATTATGACCGGCCTCTGACTAAAGAGAATATTTGTGCATGGCAGGCCGCATTCTTCCCAACCGGTTTCAGTGAGGGCTCGCAAATAGAGATTGGCCGGTATCGCACCCATGAGGAGCATATCGTTTCCTGTATGTTTGGACGGGAGGAAGAGGGCATGCGAAACAGACGCAGCCGAAAATTCTCATTCGCATCCACAAACAGCGTCTAATCCGCATCTGAAAGTTCCTCCAAAATAGCACCTGATAATCAATTGATATCTCATCTTAATCCTTACCTTTGTTCATTGTTACCTATTTGTTAATCATAAAAGAGAAAGCCTATGAAAAAGAGAGTCTTTTTGATCTGGAGCATTTTGGCGATCGCCGTCATACCCCTGCTAGTCGGTTGTGGCGATGACGAGAAGCAGGAGGAAAATCAAGATTTCCCCTACTATGCGGACATCGGAGAAGAGGAGCAGATCGTCCTAGAACTGGACAGCGTACCTGCTTACATCTATGAATACTACCGGCAGTACGTATTCATCTGCTACTCGGAACATGCGGACAAGTACTTCGCCGACCCCGACGCCTATCCTGAGTTGAAAGAGGATATCGAGGCGCATCGCATAGGGGTAAGCTTCTCCGACATTAAGGATATTGTGGGAAAACAGGGCACTTCCTTGGGTAACAAGGTATATATCTCTGCCTCGATAACCAATAATCGCACGAAATATTTTCCTCCCGGCTATTTTATGGACATAGGCTGGGATCCCTTATACGCAGATGAGCCTAAAGCTTACCTTAAGAATATAACACGTAGAAATCAAGATTAATTTAAACAGACAATATTATGAAAACTAGAATTATATCTTTCTTATTACTGTTTATCAGCTGTAATGCTCTACAGGCACAGCTAAAAATCATTGGAGGTTCTGCAGTAGATATTACTCAAAGACCCTATCAAGCCGCTATTTTTGTCAATGGACAATTCAATGGAGGTGGAGTTATCCTTAATAATCAATGGATATTAACAGCAGCGCATGTCGTGTACGGTCACTCAGCCTCTTCCATTTCCGTTAGTACCGGATATACGAATCTTAATAATGACCCCAATCACAGTAGCGTAAGTCAAGTTATTATGTATCCCAATTATAATATTTCAAATTCTGCCATAAATGACATCGCACTAATCAAGCTTTCATCTTCTTTAGCATTTAGTTCGAAAAGAAAGCCTATAACCGTATCCAATTCGACATCTTACGCAAATGGTACGACAGCGACCGTTTCAGGATGGGGAAGACGTGCGGTTGGAGGATCCGCCTCTTTGAGCCAACTCTATAAAACAAACGTAACCATAATCGCTTGCAACAGTAACCAGCTAACTGCCGCAAAGTCCAATACTTCAGCATACAAAGGCGACAGCGGAGGACCTTTAACCATGTCTTCCTCCGCAGGAGATCTGTTGATAGGCCTTGTTCATGGTGGTAACACTAATAATCCAACAGGAGAAGATTCTTATTATACCAACGTCGGGCCATATTACAACTGGATCGTCTCCAATACATCTTTCTTACACACAATTTCCGGCGGCGATCTGATATGTAATAACGGGACATTCACGATCAGCCCCATTCCTTTTAATCACACATTAGAGTTAAGCCCCAACGTGAGTATAGTCTCTCAGTCCGCAGGTTCAATAACCCTTCACGGGGGAGGCCAAGGTAGAGGCTATATCAACATCCTAGTGAATAACAAAGTCGTAGGACAAAAGTTCTTCTGGGTAGGAGCTCCCGTTATTTCCGGCATTTCCTATAATCCACCTTATTTGAAAGCGGAGACATTCGGGATTAGCGCATCTATTACAAATACGCAGTGGACGATCGGTAGTAATAGTTTCACTAACAGCTCGGCATCTATATATTCGCCTTACAGCAGTGGAACTTATGCGGTATCTGTACGTGCGACTAATGCCTGCGGAACAAGTAGCACCTATACCACTCAAATAGATTTATCCCAAGGAGGTACTTACTCAATCATCCTAAACGCAGGATCTCGTAGTGTAACGGTTATACCCGTATCGGATGATTCTGGGGATTCAAATTCAGCTTCTCCCCTATCTTCTTCCACATCTACGATCTTCGCTCTGAAAATATCTGCAACCGAGATGATCTCACCACGCTGTGCGGCATTCGCACGAAGCTTCACCATGATCAACTCTCTGCAAACGGATTCTTCTGCTTTCAAAGCCTTGATATCCACAACATCCTCCAACTTACGGAGCTGCTTCTCAATCTGTGATAGGATCTGCTCATCACCGGATGAAACAATTGTAATCCTTGTAAATCTAGGATCTGCTGTCATACCTGCCGTGATACTGTCAATGCTGTATCCACGACGGCTGAAGAGTCCTGAAATTCTGCTCAAAACACCTGAATTGTTATCTACGAGCAGTGAAAATACCTGACTTCTCATATGTATCCTCTCTTTCTCACTTCAGGAAGCGAAAATATTATGCCTGACTAAGATGACTGGTTCGCTCCTTCCATGATTTGTATAAAACAGAGTGCGTTCTGTTTTTTACTTACTTAATATTAACAACTAGAACCGGCTTTGTCAACCCTCTTTTTGAGATTTTTCATCACAGACCAAATTCCTCCGCCAGTTCATTCAAATACATCCAGCGCTCTTCCTTCTCTTCGAGCTGCTCTCTTACCTTCTCCTGCTCTTCCATCAGCTCACGCAGTTTCACTGAATTCGTTGCATTTGCGGCAATCTGACGATCAAGAGACGCAATCTTTTCTTCCAGCTTTGCAATCTCCTCATCAATTGTCTCATATTCACGCTGCTCCTTGAACGAAAACTTCACCTTCTGACGCTGTCCATCCTTCCAGTTCTTTCCTTTCTTCTGCGTCTCCTCTTCCGTGGACTTTTCTTCCTGCTTAAGTTCAGACTTTCCTCTGATATCTTTGCTTTCCTCTCCGAATCTGCGTTTCTTCGCCTCTACATAATCCGTGTATCCTCCCTCAAACTGTCGGATCCCGCCGTTTCCATCCAGTTCAAAGATACGGTCAACTACATTGTCCAGAAAATATCTGTCATGCGATACGGTGATCACAATACCTGTAAATGAATTCAGATAGTCCTCAAGGATCGTAAGTGTTGGGATATCCAGATTATTTCCGGCCTCGTCAAACAACAGGACATTCGCATTCTCCGCAAGAACACCAAGAAGATAAAGCCTTCTCTTCTCCCCTCCGGAAAGCTTACCGATCGGTGCATACTGCATATCCGGTGTAAATAAGAACCTCTCCAACAATTGACTCGCACTGATCTGTCCGTCCTTTGTCGTCACATACTCCGCAATATCTTTCACGTAATCGATCACACGCTGGGAATCATCCATATGCTGTTCTTCCTGTGCAAAATATCCGATCTTGATTGTCTCGCCGATCTCAATCTCCCCTGCATCCGGCTTGAGTACACCTGCGATCATCTTAAGAATCGTAGATTTTCCACAGCCATTCGGTCCGATAATTCCAAGCCGCTGATTGCGAAGCACAATATAACTGAAATCATCCAGAATCTTCTTCTCACCAAAACGCTTGCTGACATGATGAAGTTCGATCGTCTTCTTGCCCATTCTTGTCTCTACAGAATCAAGCTCCACCGTCTGATCCGTCACAGGTGCTTTTCCTGCTTTCAACGCTTCCAGACGTTCCAGTCTTGCCTTCTGCTTTGTCGTTCTCGCACGACAGCCACGCTTCGCCCATTCCAGTTCCATCCGAAGGATACTCTGACGCTTTCTCTGACTTGCAAGCTCCATCTCTTCCCTCTGCGCCTTCAATTCAAGGAATCCGGAATAATCCGCATCATATCCATACATCTTTCCATGGCTCAGCTCCAGGATACGGTTCGTCACACGATCAAGGAAATAGCGGTCATGTGTTACCATAAGAACAGTTCCACGGTAAGATCTCAGATAATCTTCCAGCCAGGAAATCATCTCCTGATCCAGATGATTCGTCGGCTCGTCCAGAAGAAGTACGTCAAAGTCTCCTGCAAGTATCTTCGCAAGAACCACACGTCTCTTCTGTCCCCCGGATAAAGTGTCGATCTTCTGATCCCACTGCGTGATCCCGAGCTCCGTCAGATTACTCTCCACCTGCCAGCTCTCCGCATCTGCATCCTGAAGTGCGTAGGAACGGATATCCATCCCCTCCGGAAATGTCGGATTCTGCGGAACAAAAGCAATCTTCAGACCATTCTGACGAACAACCTGCCCCTCATCCGGCACTTCCTCTCCCGCAACCACCTTCAAAAGAGTTGATTTTCCGGTTCCGTTAATTCCAACGATCCCGATCTTATCCCCCTGCTGAACACCAAACGATGCATCATCAAAAATCACTTTCTCCCCATATATTTTAGAAATATGTTCTATATTAATTAAGTTCATTCTTTTCCCTGCTTTCTGTTTTTCTGCATTTTTATCAATCACATCGCCCTTCCAGTATAACAGATATTTCAGACACTGAAAATCTTAAAAATTTTTAAATTCATATTTGAAAGGGTTGAGAAAACACGGAAAACGGTATAACATAGTGAGATACATGCAATGACATGGTTTCAAATGGAAAGTGAGGTAAATGATATGAGCCCGAAGAATGATTTCTCAGACATTTTCGATGATGATTTTGAAGTTACATATGAAGAAGATCCGGAAATCAATTTTCATACTTCTGAAGATACAAAACAAATAAACAGACCTAATTCTAACACGGAGACGATCGTTATGAACGCAGACGATTACCGCGATAACTTTAACGATTCCGATGACAGCCAGTTCGAAGAAGTACTTCCTGAATATGACGATGATTATGAAGATGATGATGCAGATTATGAGGATGATTATAACACTTACAACAGAAGATCAAATCGCAACAATCCTTATAATGATTCATATAATAATCCATATAATGATCGCGACTACGACAGACGCTCCTCCGGCAGGAAACGTTCCGGTGGCGGAGTAAAACTTGCCGCACCGATCAAAAAAGGCGGAAAGGCATTATCAAGGCTCACAAGCACATTGCTTCAGCAGCTTTCTATTGTGTTAATCCTGGCCACAACAGCATTTGTACTCTACAACTTCTACCGTGCAAGCACACCGTACGGAGATATCCAGGAGGCAATCCAGACGCAGAAGATTTCCCAGACTCTGGCCGCTTACTTATGTGTAGCTGCCCTCTTCCTGTTCTTCGAATTCATCTCCCTTCTCTGGTCAATGACACGCGTCCGCGTACGTGACGGAGTCTCCAGCTGGAGAGAAGATACCGGAAGAGGCCTGTGGTCTTTTATCCTTGTATTCGCGGTTTCCTATGCTGCGTTCCTCTTCAGTCCGTTGCTCCCTGATTCACCGGAAGTGATCTACGGAGTGAAAGGAGCTCTTGATGTATACGGTTCCCTCCACAATGTATTGTTTGGACTGTGTGCAGCCGGAGTCATCTCCTGCCTGATCAGAAAATACAAAAGTTCCAATTAGAATACAATATTCCCTTTACAAAAAGTGCACCCGGCAATGAAATCAATTACGAAATCATTGCCGGATGCACTTTTAAAATTTATGGGCCAGTCTCAAAAAATACGATGCATTAATCCAAAATGATCAGTGCCATAAATACAAGATCTGTATCCCCTGTATTCGTCAGTCCGTGTCCCATTCCATCCGGTGTAAATGTCACATCCCCTGCTTTCACCGGGCGGATACGTCCATTGTCATCATAATTTCCTTCCCCGCGAAGGATATAATATGTCTCACTCTCGTTGTGATGCTCATGATATCCAAGAGAACATCCCGGCTCCAGTGTAACTTCTGCATACATCTTGCACTTTCCGTTTAATTCTTTCTCTTCCAGAATGTGCTTGATGATAACGTGTCCCTTTCCACCAGCCATGTTTTCTTTTCTCTCAACTCTTAATTCTCTCATTTTAAAACCTCCTAAAACATTTCTATTATAAAGCGTATTTACTGTTCACTACAATACTTCTTTTATCTGACATTTATTTCATATAGATCAATTCATACTCTCTTGTCCCAAGACCGATCTTCTCTGCATGTGCCAGACAAGTCTTGTACTCTGAATTCGGTGTTGTATTCTCAAAATGATCATGATGATCGCAGAAATTCTCTTCTTCCATACGATCTGCAAGCTGGCTGTGCGGCAACGGTGTTGCGCTAAGACAGACATCTGCACACGCCTGATCCAGTGCCAGCGGATCAAAAGAGGCAAACATACCGATATTCGGAAGGATCGGTGCATCATTCTCCGGATGACAGTCACAGTTCGGTGATACGTCAACGATCAGTGAAATATGAAAGTTCGGTCTTCCATCCACAACCGCCTTTGTATACTCTGCCATCTTGCAGTTCAATACCTTTGTCGCCGCACTGTCCATAAATGAAATGGCATCAAAGTTACATGCCCCAATACATCTTCCACAACCAACACAATGTTCAAGATCAATAGACATCTTTCTTGCATCAGCATCATAAATCAGGCCGTCATTCGCACACTCTCTCAGACAGCTCTTACATCCTCTGCAGGCTTCCTGATCGATCGTCGGCTTACCAACAGAATGCTGATCCTTCTTACCGGCTCTGGAACCACATCCCATTCCGATATTCTTGATCGTACCACCGAAACCTGTCGTCTCATGCCCTTTAAAATGCGTCAGACTGATAAATACATCCGCATCCATCACGGCACGTCCGATCTTCGCTTTCTCTATGTACTCTCCTCCCTGTACCGGAACTTCAATATCATCCGTTCCCTTCAGGCCATCTCCGATAATCACCGGACATCCGACACTCAACGGTGTAAATCCATTCTCCCATGCACAGTAAAGATGCTCCAGTGCGTTCTTTCTACTGCCCGGATATAGTGTATTACAATCTGTAAGAAATGGCTTTCCCCCAAGCTCCTTCACGACATCAACAACCGCCTTGGCATAATTCGGACGGAGATAACTGATATTCCCCATCTCTCCAAAATGCATCTTGATCGCCACAAATTTATTCTCCATGTCAATCTCACTGATTCCTGCTTTCTTCATCAGACGTTTCAGCTTCGTCGGAAGACCTTCGCCAAGCTTCGCCCGGAAATCAGTATAATATACCTTTGCTTTTTCCATGATGTAAACTCCTCCTGTTGTGAATTCTGACAGCTTAACCCTGCATTCTTATCATACACTATAAATCTGACTCTTCCAATCATTTTTAGAAAAATAATAAAGTGGACATCCCTTTGACGATACGGTATACTCAAATTATCAATTCCGAACTCAGCAGCAGTTCGATCACTCTGAAGGAGATGTAATGATACAATGAATCATCTGGCTGTGACCTCAATACTTACTGTCGTAGCGCATATCATCTGGTTTACTTCTATGACAGAACGAAAATATCCGATCAAAAAAACAGTTCTGCTCTATGGACTTTACGCTATATTCTTCACTGTATGGGCCATACTTGCATATTCCCTGCTTGGCAAAGACTCTCCGTATGTGATTCCATTTTCATTTGTCGGAACCATCCTGCCAGCAATTCTACTTTTCCTATATACTTCATCTGATAGTTTCAGCAAAAAAATATTTTTGATCGTTACTTATGCAAATTTGTTCTGCATCATTATTTGCCTTTCTATTTTAATCTGCGATGGATTATTTCCGGATTTATCCATTGTAAAACAGATGTATATACGAAGCTTGGTGCGAATACTGTTGAATGTTCCTGCAGTCCTGCTGTATCTGTGGTTTGCGCGTCCTTATATGCGTACAGTGCCCGGAGACAGAAAACGAACCTGGTACTCTATTTCCCTCGTGTCCTTTCTGTTTTTAACCGTGTTTGCAACGCTTATCAACTTCCTCATGCGTGATGGTCATACCATCGAACAGATGATCCTGTTTATCACAACCATGATGATTTATTGTGCAGTACTGTGGATTGTATTTGGCACGATCCAACACATGAATGCCGAAGTGAAGATGGAACTGATCACTCAAAATGTACAATACCTGCAAGGACAGCTTGCCATGGCCAAAGAACATGCATCAACCGCCAAAGCCATGCGCCATGATTTTCGACATCACATGCAAAATATTGACCTGCTTCTGAAACAACAGAAGCCACAAGAAGCGATACATTATATAGAAGAATTTATCCAAAGCCTGGATGCGGCAAGTCAGATTGATTTTTGCCCACATATTACAGCCAACGCCATTTTAAACAACTTTTATAATCAAGCACAGAAAGAAGGAATTACGATCTCTATAACTGCCGACACACCGGAGCATATAACAATTGCAGATATGGATTTTGTTGCGATCCTTTCAAATCTTCTGGAAAATGCAGTAAACGGATGTATCGAATGCGGTTCCCGGGATGAGATCACAGTAAATCTCCGTATGAAAAAGGAGAAACTTGTGATCGTGTGCAGTAACCCTTGTAAAACGGACCTTGTGATCGAAAATGATATCATCAAGCCAAAAGGAACCGGGATAGAAAGCATCCTGATGGCTATTGATAAATACGATGGAAATATCCGTTATCAGATGGAAGACGGTATTCTGACAGCATGCGTCATCCTTAACTGCTGATCTTTGCAGAAAATCAGATCACTATTTCACGCAGAAAAAACATGGTTTCACGAAAGGAACACATTTTTTCTGCATTTTTCTTTTATACTTACACATAATAAAACATTCTTTGGATCGTTACTCATTGTGACCCAAATTTATGAAGAAAGGATCTGATTTAAATGATGAACTCAAATGTACAGGCTGCTATGCCAAAATTCGCCGGATTATCCCATGTATGTATTTTCGTGGATGATATGATGGAGGCGGTTGACTATTACCAGAAACTGTTGGGCGTTGTACCGGATCATTATCTGTCCCACTGGAGAAACGAAGGTTTCTTTAAAGCCGGCGGATTTGTCAAAGAAGCTGCCGACGGCGATGTCTCTATCGCTTTTGTAAATGTACCGGGCACAAAACTGACACTGGAACTCATGCAGTACCATTCACCGGAAGGACGAAAAGAACCTATCTTCTTCGCTGCCAACGATGTCAGTGGCGCACGTCATGTAGCACTGAAAATCACGAACATCGACGAAGCATTTTTATATATTAAATCCATGCCGGACACACGTCTGATCAATGAGACTGACGATTATCAAGTATTCCAGATCAGCGAGACCTATCCAGATGAGGTTCATTTCTTCGATCAGGATATGAAGGAAATGGATGAAAGGAAACATCAGACAGCTAAAATCCTCAGTGAAGTGCGCTATTTCTACTTTATTGACAAATACGGTCTCCAATGGGAATTCGAGCAGGGACATACTGATATTGGTGATTAAGTGAAAAAATGAAACAGGAGTCGGTTTGCGTTACCCGTTGTCGTACGCAGCGACTCCTGTTTTTTGTTTATTTTATTATTTTTTCTTTACCAGGCAACGCTTTTTATAAATTCCGTTCTATTCCATTTTTTAGAACTATCCTCAAACCACTTAGAAACTTCTGTCTCGAAAAATTGTTTGTACCTGCGAAAATGCTTTCCTTTGCAATTTTCAGACAGCCAGTAATAACAGCAAGTTTAATGCACTGATTATCTTTTAATGCCTGCATAAATCCCTTCATTATTTCAAGCATTTCTTTATAATAGCCATTGCTGGTTGCTCTCGCCATAGGAACGTCATACTCGTCAATAAGAAGTATTACACTCTTATTGTAATACTTGCTCAAAAACTCTGAGAGAATTTGAAGCGAACGCATTACTTCGATCTTCCCCGCTCGTCCATACCGAATGTCATCAAACTTCCTTTTTTCTTCTGCATTCAGCACAGGGCTTTCCATGAGATATTCATGCTTCTTAAAAAGCTCTCCGACTTCATAAACAAGCTGCATATACGCAGTTGAAAAATCATTTCCGACCGGAGTTTTTGAACCGTCTGGATGAGATTGT
>OGRU01002720.1_pt1 | contig 11206 bp, 11 predicted proteins | sample 1553541 | NCBI WGS metagenome assembly OGRU01 (sample SAMEA2580068, study PRJEB22360) | human gut metagenome | biome: human gut; feature: human-associated habitat; material: faeces | place: Denmark | collected 2008/2010
CTCGCGCCGGACGTCTTTCGACATCGGGCAGAGCATACCTCATCGGCACGGGGCGTTGCTTCGGATAGGGTTTACATGGCACCCCTTGTTACCAAGAGGTCGGTGAGCTCTTACCTCGCCTTTCCATCCTTACCGCGACGGGCGCGGCGGTTTATTTCTGTTGCACTTTCCCGGAAGTCACCTTCGGCGGACGTTATCCGTTATCCTTGCTCTGTGAAGCCCGGACTTTCCTCACGGTAATACCTTTCGGCACCATACCGCGCGATCGCTCGGACCGGTCGGGAGCTTAATCTTACTTGACGTTTATATATTTTATACCATCGGATATGGCTCCGTCAAGTTCTTTTTTGTAATTGTAAGGGGATATTTTCTTTGACGCTTTATAAACCGTGAGCGCGGTTCCCATCTGACCGTTTTCGCTGAGCGCTTCATTTTCGTAGTACATTTCAAGCGAAAGCTTTTCTATTGCGCTTTCCGATGCTTTGCCTGCGCTCTCGCCCTTGTAAATGTAAAGCGGATTATCAACCTTTTGCGTTGGATATAATAAATAGGAAGAAACGGCCTTGCTTTGGAGAAGTCCCGATACTTTGAATGACACCTTCACATACTGATACACATTTTTTGAATACTCAATGCAGGCATAGCTTGAATAAATATTTCCGTCCTCGTCGCGCAGGACAAACACAAACGGTCGCTCGCCTATTTTATCAAGCGCCGATTGCTTTTCTTCATCCGATTCGTATTTGCGCGCCGATATTTTCTCTTTCAGACTTTTTACCGTGCTGTTGTTGTATCGCACGGTAAACTGCAATTCTTCCGTTTCCGCAATTATTTTTACGTCAAATACAGCAAATTCTCCGCCACGGGTTATATATTCGTCAAGCTCTTGTGAAAAAACCGTTACGCCGCCCTTTTCCTGCGCGGCTTTCAGCTCCGGAGTGCAGATAAGCGTTAAGCTTTTGCCGGGCTTGCTTGTTGACATTCTGAACGCAATAACCCCGAACAATGCAATTATCAAAAGATAAAAAAACCACTTCAAAACGTTTTTAAGCGTGCGGAAGCTGAAAACTTTACCCCAAAATGATTTGTTTCTGTATATCTCTTCTTCTGCATAATTGCCGTAATCGTTCCAATTTTCAGCCATAAAAAAACGACCTCCCAATCGCGTCGCTTTTGTTTTTTTATATTATACTACGGTTTTTTGCCCCTTACAATACATTTTTACCGAATTTTTTGTAAATAAAAAAAGCACCCTGTAAGAACATCCCAAAGTGTCCTACCGTGCCACGTTCGTTTCTGATTCAATTTTGTTATTTTTCTCTTTTTCGGCTTCTGCGGCAAGCTCTTCCGGCGTTTTCAGCTTCTTAGGCTCGTTTGTAAGACCTAAAACATAATCCGCCGAAACGTTGTAAAACTTGCATATCGAACGAAGATCCGCAAGACTCGGTTCACTCTTTCCCGTTTCTATATAAGATAATTTCCGTTGTGTCATGCCAAGCTTTTCGGCAATTTCCGTCTGATTCGATTTGCGTAACAGATCGTCGCGCAGACCGCGTATAATTTCGTAAAATTCCAAGCTACTGTGCCCCCTTTCGCTCAAATTTACGAAAATATTTTGCCATAGACACAAAATATCTATTGACAAATAGACAGAAATCGTCTATAATCACAGTATAGACAAAAAGTGTCTAAGCCTAACGCCAAAATGTAAAATTTTTTTGACGTTACGAAAAGTCCCGTTTCGGGGCTAAAAACAAATTATAGGAGGATCTCACACAATGAAAAACAAAAAAGGCTTTACCCTTGTTGAGCTGGTTATTGTTATCGCCGTTATCGCGATTCTCGCCGGCGTTATGATAGGCACGTTCGCAAGCGTGGTAAAGAAAGCAAATGAAAGCCGTAAGGCTCAGGAGATGGCTGCCGCTAAAACAGAACAGACAGCAAACGACGTTATTGAAAAGCTCAGCAACAGCAATTGGCTCGGTTGGGAAGACTTCGAAACAAATCTTGTTGCAAAGATGACAGAGGTTTACAAGAACGCAAAGAAAGACGAAATAACCGATGTCAACACTATTCAGGAAGCCGTTAAGGCGGCAGTTGCCGAATACTATGCAAAGCATTCTCAGGACAACACGGGACTTACAGCTGAACAGGTTAAGTACATAGTTGAAACGGCAGTTGCTAAAAACGCTTATGTAGGCGTTACAGCTGAACAGGTCAAAGCTATCGTGAACAGTGCTGTTTCCGGTTCATCCACACTTACAAAGTCTCAGGTACAGGCAATTGTTGACGCTGCACAGGCAAAGAACCTTACAGCTGCACAGGTTTCAAAGGCTATTGCAGACGCGACGGCAAACTTGGCTACAACAGATGATGTAAGCGAAAAAGCAGATGAGATACTTAAAAAAGTCAACGAAGCTTCCGCAAAGGCTCTTACGGAAAAACAGGTTCAGGACATAGTAAACGCAGCAGTTTGGAACGCAGGCGGCGTTACAAAAACTTGGTTTGACGAAACAACATATGCAACAACAGAAAAATTCACAGTTTCCAACGCTCAGGAGGTTGCAGGACTTGCAACGCTTGTAAACGGCGGTTACAACTTTGAAAACAAGGATATTGAAATCACTTATGCGCAGACAAAGGACAGCACGGCAAACACAATCGACCTTTCAGCAACCGGCAACTGGACGCCTATCGGCAATACTTGGGGAAATGAGTTCAAGGGCAATATTGTAGGCGTTGTTAAAAATGAAAAAGGCGAAAAAGTAGCAAATGAAAAGCTTGTAATCAAAGGTCTTACCCTCAACGAACAGTTCAACGCTGTAAAGGACGGTTATCTTATAAACTGTACATCTACAGGTAACATGGATAAGGTCGGTGTAGGCTTTGTTGCTTATCTCGGCGAAGGCGCTACACTTTCAAACATCGTATTTGAAGATGTTAACGTTAATATCAAAGACACTAAAATGGATGGTATATGCTTCGGCGTAGCTGTAGGCTATCTTGACGGCGGTACAATTGAAAACGTTACAATCAGAAAGAGTAGCACAGAAGGCGCAACAAATAAGATAAGCACAGTATATCGTACAGGTGGTCTTGTTGGTGCTGCTGCAAACGGTACAATTAAAAATGTAAAAATAAGTGATCTCACGGTTCAGAGTAAAGGATACGCAGGCTTGCACGAAGATGGAAAGCCTTATCATGATAAGGCATACTGCTCCGCAGCTGCTCTTATCGGTTACGCTCGTAACTTCGTTAAGGGCGGAACAATTAACCTTACGATTGAAAATGTTACTTTCGCTAATGTAACAGTAAATGCATACAGCGCAGACTTTGCACATGAAATAATTGGTCAGGCAGATGCACGTACAATCAACAAACAACAGTATGTTGCTGCTGATAATAAAAATCCAAATTGGAATAGCGGAATAGATACTACTGGCATAAATTGTGCAACAGTTACAACTGATGTTGTTAAATAATTACCCTACATAAACCAAGCTAAAATTCCCCCGAAAACTCTCAGGGGATACTCCTAAAATAAAAAAATACAAAATGCCGCAGCGATCGGGGGATGCTGCGGTATTTTGTAAAACATTACAAAGGCTTTTTATGTTAATAATAAAAGACTTGAGAAAACAACAAAAATTAAGTCAGCAGCAGGTATCGGAGCAGCTTGGCATCACCCGCGTAGCACTTTCTCACTACGAAACGGGCAAGCGCGAACCTAATCTTCGCATGCTGCAAAAGCTATCGGAGTTTTACAACGTTTCGATAGACTACATTATTACCGGCAAAGATTTTATTAAATCCGAGCGATAAAAATGAAAAACAAAAAAACGCACCCGCAAGGGCGCGTTTTTTTGTTTGTATAACGCAAATTTGTGTTGACAAAATAAATTTCAGGGTGTATAATAATAGCGAAAAGAAGCTGTCCGGCAACGGTTGGCTTCCCGGTGGTTAAAAGATAACCGCGTCTTTGGAAGCGAGGCGGTTATCTTTTTTTGTCGTTATAGATTTTCACTATAAGCGATATGAGCGTAACAATAAACGTACAAAAGAGCATAAGCTCTTCATATGTTATGTACATAGCATCACCTCCCTCAACTGAATTGAGGGAGAAAAAAGTCCTCCCTCAAAATGAGGGAAGTCAACCGCCGCCGTGCTTGACAGCTTCTTGTAAAATTATAGCATATTGTGTCGGAAAAGTCAATATAAAAACGCACCCGCAAGGGCGCGTTTTTTGTTTTATAAAAGCATTTTTTTCAAAAACTGTCCCGTGTATGACGAGGGGCAATTCGCCACCTGTTCGGGCGTACCTTCGGCAACTATCGTACCGCCTCCTGCGCCGCCTTCAGGCCCGAGATCTATTATATGATCAGCGGTTTTTATCACGTCAAGATTGTGTTCTATAACAATAACGGTGTTGCCGTTTTCACACAGTCGGGAAAGCATTTCAAGAAGTTTTCTCACATCTTCGGAATGAAGTCCGGTTGTGGGTTCGTCAAGGATATACACGGTTTTTCCCGTGCCTCTGCGCGCAAGCTCGGTCGCGAGTTTTACTCTTTGGGCTTCGCCGCCCGAAAGCGTTGTGGATGACTGTCCTATCTTGATATATCCGAGTCCGACGTCAAAAAGCGTCTGCAATTTTCTTTTCAGCTTGGGCAGATTTTCAAAGAATTTCAAGCCTTCTTCAACGGTCATATCAAGCACGTCGAAAATGCTTTTTCCTTTGTATTTTACTTCAAGCGTTTCGCGGTTGTATCTCTTTCCGTGACAAACGTCGCAGGTAACGTAAACGTCGGGAAGAAAGTGCATTTCGATGCATTTTACGCCGTCGCCCTGACAAGCCTCGCACCGTCCGCCTTTCACGTTGAAAGAAAAACGTCCCGAGCCGTATCCGCGCACCTTTGCGTCAGGAGTGCTTGCAAAAAGCTCGCGTATATCCGTAAAAAGTCCGGTGTATGTCGCGGGGTTCGAGCGCGGAGTCCTGCCTATCGGGCTTTGGTCGATAGCTATTACTTTATCAAGCTCTTCAATGCCGTCAACGCCGTCGCACTTTCCGGGATAAGTTATCGCACGGTTGAGCTTTTTCTGAAGCGTTTTCAGCAATACCGCGTTTACAAGAGATGATTTTCCCGATCCGGAGACGCCTGTCACACAGACGAATTTTCCCAAAGGAAAACGAACCGTTATATTTTTCAGATTGTTTTCTCTCGCGCCGCGCACTGTAAGGAATTTTCCGTTGCCCTCTCTGCGTTTTTCGGGAACGGGAATGACCTTTTTGTGTGAAAGATATTGTCCGGTTATCGATTTTTCACAAGCCATAACTTCTTCCGGCGTTCCAGCCGCGACAACTTCTCCGCCGTGGACTCCCGCACCCGGACCGATGTCCACTATATAGTCGGAAGCGAGCATCGTCTCTTCGTCGTGCTCAACCACGATTACTGAATTTCCCGTGTCGCGCAGGCGGCATAGCGTTTCGATAAGCTTGTGATTGTCGCGCTGGTGAAGTCCTATGCTCGGCTCGTCGAGAATATAAAGCACGCCGACAAGCGACGAGCCTATCTGTGTCGCAAGACGTATTCTCTGTGCCTCGCCGCCCGAAAGCGTTCCTGCCTTTCTGCCGAGAGTAAGATATTCAAGTCCTACGCTTTTCAGAAATCCGAGACGGGATCTGATTTCTTTAAGAATTTCACGCGCTATCTGCTCGTCTGCACCCGTAAGGTTCAGTTTTTCAAAGAAATCCAGAGCGGAAGCGACGTCAAGCGAACAGACCTCGTCAATATTAAGACCTCCGACTGTGACGGAAAGCACTTCTTTTTTTAATCTTTTTCCGTGACAGGCGGGGCATGGAATGAATTCGAGAAAATCTTCGTAATATTCATTTTGCATTTGCGAAAAACGGGTCTGAACTATGTTTATAAGCCCTGCCCATTTCACTATCTGATCGTGAACTATGCCCGAAAAACTGCGTATAACGTGATATTTTTCGTCTCCCGTGCCGTAAAGCAGTGAGTCGAGCGCTTCATCGGAAAAATCGCATATCTTTGTATCGAGCGTAAAGCCGTGAGCTTTTCCGACTTCTTCGACAAGCGGGCCCGACCACGATTCTCCGTCAAGACTTTTGAAGCCGTTTACGGCGATGGCGCCGTCGCGAAGAGAAAGCGTTTTATCGGGAATCATTTTTTCCGCCGATATCGTCTGAAGCTCGCCGAGACCTCCGCAACGTTCGCACGCGCCTATGGGATTGTTGAACGAAAACATTCTCGGTTCAAGCTCAGGAACGGAAAAACCGTGTTCGGGGCAGGCATAGTTCTGAGAGAATGTCTGTTCTTCTTCGGTTTCGGCATTTATTATCGAAACCGTGCCGCCACCCATAGAGAGCGCTGTTTCAAGCGAGTCCGAAAGGCGCTGTTCTATGCCGTCCTTCCGCACAAGCCTGTCCACAAGTATTTCAATATCGTGTTTTTTGTTTTTGTCAAGCTTCGGAATCTCGTCTATCGGATAAACAACGCCGTCAACGCGGGCTCTTGAAAAACCGTTTTTGCGGGCGTCGTCGAATACTTTTTCAAACTGTCCCTTTTTACCCTTTGCCACAGGTGCGGAGACCATGAATTTTGTCCCGTCGGGGAAAGCCATAATTTTATCTATCATAACGTCTGTCGGCATACGGCGAATCTCTTTGCCGCATACAGGGCAGTGAGGAACGCCTATGCGGGCGTAGAGCAGACGCAGATAGTCATAAATCTCTGTGACCGTTCCGACGGTCGAACGAGGATTTTTTGAGGTCGTTTTCTGATCTATCGAAATTGCGGGCGAAAGTCCTTCAATAAAGTCTATATCGGGCTTGTCAAGCTGTCCGAGAAACTGACGGGCATAGGACGAGAGCGATTCCACAAAACGTCTGTGACCTTCGGCATATATGGTGTCAAACGCAAGCGAAGATTTTCCCGAGCCGGAAAGTCCCGTAAAGACAACGAGCTTGTCGCGCGGGATGGTAAGCTCTATGTTTTTCAGATTGTGGACGCGCACGCCCTTTACATGGATATATTGTGCAGGCATTTTTATTTATTCTCCGTATTTTTTATCTTTGCAATACTGTCGCGCAGGTAAGCGGCGCGCTCAAAGTCAAGCTGCGATGCGGCTTTCTTCATTTCCGTAGTAAGACGTGCCACAAGCTCTTCCTTTTGCTTTGCGCTCATATTCTTTTTGCTCTTTGCGGCGTTTATCTCCTTGCTTGAAGCTATTTCTATCACCGCGCGGACGTCTTTTTTTATCGTGTGAGGAATGATTCCGTGCTCTTCGTTATACTTCTGCTGGATAGAACGGCGACGTTCCGTTTCGCTTATGGCGCGTTGCATGGAGGCGGTTACGGTGTCGGCGTACATTATGACAGTGCCGTTTTCGTTTCTTGCCGCTCTGCCTATCGTCTGAATAAGAGCCGTCTCGGATCGGAGCAGACCTTCTTTATCGGCATCGAGAACGGCTACGAGCGAAACCTCCGGAAGGTCAAGTCCTTCGCGCAGAAGATTTATTCCGACAAGCACATCGTAAACGCCGAGACGAAGATCGCGCAGAAGCTCCTGACGTTCCATTGTTTCGACTTCATGATGAATGTACCGAACCTTTATAAGGTTCATTTCAAGATATTCGCAAAGATCTTCTGCCATTTTCTTTGTAAGCGTTGTGACAAGCACCCTTTCGCCCTTCTCGGTGCGTTTTTTTATCTCGCCCATAAGGTCGTCCACCTGTCCTTTTACGGGACGGATTTCAATCTTCGGATCGAGCAGTCCCGTCGGGCGGATTATCTGCTCGACAAGCTGTGTGCAGTGTTCTTTTTCGTAAGGACCGGGCGTTGCGCTGACGTATATCACCTGATTTAATTTTTTCTCAAATTCGGAAAATGTCAGCGGACGGTTATCATATGCCGAAGGCAGACGGAAACCGTAGTCTATAAGGTTTTTCTTGCGCGAAAAGTCGCCTCCGCTCATGGCTCTGACCTGAGGAAGGGTAACGTGCGATTCATCAACAAGAAGAAGAAAGTCGCGTGGGAAATAATCTATAAGGCAGAACGGAACCGAGCCTTCCGGTCTTCCGGAAAGCACGCGCGAATAGTTCTCAATACCGGAGCAGAAGCCTATCTCGCGGATCATTTCCATGTCGTATTTTGTACGTTCTTCTATACGCTGAGCCTCGATGAATTTGCCCTCCGCTTTGAATTCTTCAACGCGACAGAGCATTTCGCGGTTTATTTCGTCAAGTGCGGCGTCGCGCTTGGCTTCGGAGGTCGCATAGTGCGAGGCGGGATATATCGCCGCATACGAAAGTCGGCGGCGAACCTCTCCCGTCAGCACGTTTATTTCGCTTATCCTGTCTATTTCGTCGCCGAAAAATTCTATCCGCAGAGCGGTCGTATCGGACGCGGGCATTATTTCAAGCGTATCACCCCGCGCGCGGAATTTGTCTCTCGTAAGTGAAAAATCATTTCGCGTATAGTTTATGGTTATAAGACGGCGCATAAGCTCCTCGCGCGAGACAGCCATCCCCTCCCTCACCGCAACTACAAGCGATTTGTACTCGGAAGGATCACCGAGCGAATATATGCAAGAAACGCTTGCAACAATTATAACGTCGCGCCGTTCAAAAAGAGAAGACGTCGCGCTGTGACGCAGTCGGTCGATCTCGTCATTTACAAGAGAATCCTTTTCTATATACAGGTCTTTTCCCGGAATGTAGGCTTCGGGCTGGTAGTAATCGTAGTAGGAAACAAAATACTCCACCGCATTGTCCGGGAAGAACGAGCGGAACTCGGTGCAGAGCTGGGCCGCCAGCGTCTTATTATGGGCCAGCACCAGCGTGGGGCGGTTGCACCGGGCGATCACGTTGGCCATGGTAAAGGTCTTGCCGCTGCCGGTCACACCCAGCAGGGTCTGGCAGCGGTCGCCCCGCTCAACGCCCTCTACCAGCTGCTCAATGGCCTGGGGCTGGTCACCCGTGGGGGCATAGTTGGAGACGAGATGGAACTGTTCATCGGCCATGTCTCGGTTCTCCTTTCTGTTCTCAGATAGAACTACAAATAGTTGTGCTTTTTATGTTGATTATAACACAATTATTTTATAATATCAATACGGCCTGAGCATCTCCCCGGTCTGGAAATCGTAGAACGGCAGGCGGTTGGCCTCCCGCATGGAGAAATATTCGCTCTCGGTCAGGATGATGTGATCCCGCAGATGCACCTTGACCAGCCCCAGTGCCCGGACGATATTCTCGGTGGCCATCAGATCCTCCCGCGAGGGCAGAGCCACGCCGTTGGGGTGGTTATGGCAGAGCACCACACTGTCGGTACCGCCCTTGAGGGCTGCCGCCACCACATCCTTGATCTCCAGACTCACCCGGTCGCTGGTGCCGTCCCGCAGCCAGAACAGTCCCTTGATGCGGCTGCGGCCATCCAGCGCAGCCAGCAGGGCGCGTTCCTGCACAGTCCCGGCAAACTGTGCCATCAGGTATTCGACCAGCTGATCGGTGGTCTTCATGCATTTTTTTCCGTTGACCGCACACTGGGTATAGTATCTGCCGACCTGCGGCAAAAGATGCAGCATCCGGGCGGTGGAGGGGCCTACCCCCTCCACCGTCAGCAGATCCTCCTCGGAAGCATCCAGCACCCCGGCAAAGTCTCCGAACCGGTCCATGAGGACATGGGCAAGGCCGTTGGTGTCCTTGCGGGTGTTGGTGGTATAAAGGACATATTCCAGCGCTTCGTGGGGTTCCAGACTTTCCAGTCCATACTGCTCTACCCGGGCGCGCATCCGCTGGCGGTGCCCCTTATGCTGGCTGCTTTCCTTCGCCATGGTCATTCTCCTTTTGCGTTATTACTCTAATAGTACCGTTTTTTCAGCAAAACACAAGGGGGCACAGGAAATATTCTGCGTTGACTTCAAAGAAAGGGTGGTTTATTATAGAGAAAAGGCTTTTTTATGAATCAATATGCCCTCTCAGTCAAAGCCTGCGGCTTTGCCAGCTCCCCTACCGAGGGGAGCCTCTGGCGAAACCATTCACTTTGCGAGGACTGCCAAAGCCTCCCCTCGTTAGGGGAGGTGGCATTGCGAAGCAATGACGGAGAGGTTATTCCTCTTTTTTGCAAAAACCCCTTGCAAACTTCCCCGAGATGCGGTATAATATATCTCGCGGCAAGTCCGCTGGAAATCGAATATCTGCCTCTTTAGCTCAGTCGGTTAGAGCACCTGACTGTTAATCAGGGTGTCGCCTGTTCGAGTCAGGCAAGAGGCGCTTTTTACGGCGAAGAGTTTTCTTCGCCGTTTTTTTATGTGCTGTGTGTAACCAAACTGTAGCCTTTTTCACATTATTTTCAAAAATTAAAGGTAAATTAAAAAATGTCCTCTTGAAGAAATGGCGTATTTGTGTTACACTACATCCAAGCTGTAATGGTATTTTTGGAGATTCTGGCGTTTTTCCTCCAGCGTTTTTTGGCTCTGAGGGGCGGCGGCAGAGTGATTACCACGCATTTTTTCTACTTTTTTGCCCGTTTTGGCTGTTTTTCCGGCCATTTAGCCTTGTGGCGATGGGGAAAGTATGGTAAAATAGTGTAAAGATGCCAAAATGGCAGCTTACTTAACTCGTGATGTTGCCGAGTGCGCACTCGGTTGCATAGGTTTTCCCGGTTGCGCAACTGGGAGGAGACCGATTATATTCGTTTTTTCATTTGAAGGGAGTAATTCATTATGATGATGCCTGCAAACTTCTCTGCTGTGAACGCAGAGGTCGTCTACGGCGGCGGCGTGGCTGACTACCTGCCCAACGCTTGGACTGCTGCTAACGTCAAGACCCTGTCCACCAACGTCCTGACCATCCTGAGCAACACCTTCACCAAACTGCTGGTGGGTGCTACCCTGGGTACCATGTTCAGCGGCAGCTGGGGCGACGACGGCGTGAAGCTGTTCGGCGACAACGGCACTTTCTCCGGTCTGTACAATGTTAACCGTCAGCCCGGCGGTGAGGCTCAGACCTTCGGCAACAAGATCATGACCACTCTGGGTCTGGCTGCTTCTGTCTACACTCTGGGCACCACCCCCGTCAAGAGCTACGCTGGCGCTCAGAAGATCATCACCATCGTTCCCGGTGACGATAAATTCTAATCAGATTTCCTGATTTAAGTCCAGCCTAAAGGGGCGGCGAATCGAAAGAT
>OGRU01002734.1_pt1 | contig 11165 bp, 11 predicted proteins | sample 1553541 | NCBI WGS metagenome assembly OGRU01 (sample SAMEA2580068, study PRJEB22360) | human gut metagenome | biome: human gut; feature: human-associated habitat; material: faeces | place: Denmark | collected 2008/2010
AAGATTATAACTTCTTTAATAATTTTAATACACCAACTTATCATATAAAATATTAACTTAGGCATAGAATTTAAAGAAAAATTATATTTTTTTTGCCATTGTATTAGCTCTGAATTTGATAACACTCCAAACTTAAAGCTATTTAATATTTGAGGATATCTAAAGCAGAAAAGCGTACATATAATTATTAAAAATAATATTATTAACTTCATGTTTTTATTAACTTTAAATTTAATGTTTTCATTGTTCTCCGATTTCTCTGTACTTTCGTTCCATTTACCGGCATTGATGTTTTTATTTTTTGATAGAAAAGATAGTATAAAAAAAACAAATATAAATTCATAAATCATGAATAGAATAGCTGTATTGTAATCTAACTCTGAACTTTTCGTCGAAAAATAATCTCCAATTGCCATAAATGCAGGTGCAACGGACATCCTAATAAAATATGAAACTATGATAATAAATGAGCCTATATACATCACAGAATTTTTATTTGCTAAAAGATACACCGATAGTCCAAATATTAAAAATAATGGCAACAGGCATAAATATCTACTTTCAATTGTAGAATTACAGCATAAAACCACAAAAAATGAAATTATGGAAATAAAAATCATCGCTATTAGAAATATATTTTTTATTTTTTTATCTAGCATCTTTTATTAGCTCCTTATATTTTTTTACTGACTTACTCGCAATAATATTCCAAGTTAAATTGTTCTCTATATATTTCCTAGAATTTTTACCAAATTTAAAAAAATGTTTTGATTCTTTCTTTAGTTCATTAAGTATTGTACTAACTTCATCTGGAGTCGAACAAACAAGTCCACACTCATTACTCTGAACAATACTTCCAAATGTAGTCCCCTCACTTACTATAACCGGCATTCCTAAGGCCATTGCTTCCATTATTCCCAATGGTTGTCCTTCAAGTCTCGAAGTTTGTATAAAAATATCATTTTTAATAATTTCTGCTATTTTTTGATTATCAAATACTGGTCCATGAGCTTTTACCACTCTTTCTAGATTCCTTTTCTTTATCATTTCTCTGATATGATTTTCTCCCTCATTTCCTGCTCCGTAAAGATTGACTTCTATTTTATTTATTATCATGTTCTTATAGGCTTTCTTACATCCATCTAATAAAATATCTAACCCTTTATGATATACAGCATATCTTCCCACGTAAACTAATTTAATGCAATTTTCTGAGAATTTTTCTTTTTTTAAGCTTGGTGTATATATACCATTTCCCATAATAAAACTATCATTTTTAAAATCAGATGACATTTTTTGCTCTATTTCAGATAAATATTGGATAGCTTTAGCCTTTTTTATAAATCTATTAAATAGCACTAAATTTCCAAATACTTTTTTTATTTTTTTTATTTTTTGGGCATCTTTAGTTAAAGAGCCGTGCGGAATTATAATATATGGAATATCTTTTTTTAATATTTTGTTATATATACTTATATATTGTGAAATATATATTCCATGAAAAACAACTAAATCAGGACAGTTAAACGGTTTTGGCAAATTATCAATATTTTTATTAATTTCATTATAGTAAAACACGTTTTTTTCTGACTTTAGTCTCTCTATTTGGGTATTATTGCAATTTAGTAAAGCTACTTTGACAAATTTGCTTTGGTTTATAAAATGTTCTGGCACAACATTGGATATACCACTTGTTTTATTATTTGTTATTGAACATACATGTAATAAATTCATATATTAATTCCCTTCTATTATTTTAACTATTTGATTATAGGTTTTTTTTCTATCAAATTTTTCCTCTGCTAATTTTCTGTTATTTTCTCCATATTTTATTCTTATTCTTTTATCATTGTACAATGTTTCTATAGCATTGGCAGTATCTATAAAACTCTCGTTTTTTACATTTATTCCTGCATTATACTTTTCTAGAATATTTTTATACTCCAGATTTTCTTGAGTATTAACTACAGGAATTCCAGCAGCAGCATAATCTCCAACTTTATTGATTATACTCCCTGCAGAGCCCTTTTTTATTGGATTTACTGCTATATCACAAGAACATAGCAATCCGACCATTTTTTCATATTCTAGCCTTCCAGTAAATTGACAGTCCACTTTTTTTTCTTCTGCATAGTTTTCAAACTCTTCTTTTAGTGGTCCATCTCCCATAATAATAAATTTTAAATTATTAATTCCTTTTTCATTAAGATATTTTATAGAGTTAATTACTAATGGAATATCATAACTATGTCCTAATGTTCCTATATAAGCTATTCTTACCAAATCACCATCAAATTCGACTTTATTTTTCTTTGCACATTCGTCAAAATAGTTTAAGTCAGTACCTAAAAAAACGCTCAAACCCTTTTTTACCTTTTTATTTACTTTCAAAGCCCTATTGCAATATGTTTCAGATACTGCAATTATATCATCTGCACATTTATATATATAGTTAGCTTGTCTTTTCATTGGATAAAAGATTGCGTTACTTAATAATGAAATTTTAAACACCATTTTAAATGCTTCTGGCCATAAATCTTGTATGTCTATTACAAATCTAACACCATTTTTTTCGGCATATTGGGCTACTATTTTTCCAACTGCTAAAGAGGGAATAGCACAATATATAATATCTGGTTTCTTTCTTTTTTCTAAATACTCTTTAATATTTTTTGATAATTTTTTGTGACTATTAAATCTTTTTAGACACACATTTTTAGGATATCCTGGTTCATGGCATGCTGTTATTTTTACTCCATCCAATTCTCCTATCTTATTAAATTTTTCTTTTTTAGTATGATTATAATCAGATGTAATAATTTCAACATTGTTATTTTTTGACATTGCCAATAATTTTGCAATATAAACAAATCTACTATTATTACTTTCAAAGCATTCAATATCTCTTAAGTATTGTGACACTATAACAATATCCATCTATTTTCACCTTTTTATAAATATTTCTCTTTATCAAAAATCTCTTCTGATTCTAATAATAGTGGTTCTACATCTACATCTCTTAAAAATATATATGGTTTTTCATAGTGATGAAATTGATCTTTTACTACATTATTTTAAAATCTTTATTTCATTATATTTCATCATATAAACATCTTCATCATAATTTCCAATTTGATTGCTATTTTCAATCTTATTTAATGAATTTATTATCATTTTGGGGAAATTTACACCACTTTCATAAGCATGAGGATAACCTCCACCAAATCTCGGATTAATTTCGGATACATAATATTCTCCCTCTACTCTAAATATATCCATATCAATCATATATCTATAACCAATTTTTTCTACTAATCCGCTTATTAATGTAAATAATTTTTCGTCTTTAAATGACCTTGCCTTGTCAGTTTCTCCTGCTCTCATTTTTATTTTTTCTTTGGTAAAAATTGAAATTGTCTTTTGGGAAGCTGGGTCTATATAGACATCTGCTCCTATTTCTTGCCCATCAAGGAATTCTTGTATCATTAGATTATCATATAAATTAAATAATAAGTCAATTTCTTCTTTGGAATTTACTTTTGATATATTGATACTCGCACTTCCTCTAATTGGTTTAACAAACACTGGGAAACTAATTTTGTCTTCATTCAAATCCTTATAAAATTCTTCTTTATCTATGTAGCTTCTTGCAGTTTTATACCCATTGTTCTCTAAATATTGATACATCTTATACTTATCAAAAGCTAATTCAACCGCATCAAAATTCGAAATTAATGGTGTTACTCCTACCGCTAAAAATTTTTCTCTGTTTTTTGCAATTAAGCTTAATTCTGGATCTATTAAGGAAAATAAACAGTTAATATCTTCTTTCTTACAAACTTCGATTAATTTCTCTATATATGTAGGGTCGTCAATCCTTGGCATTATATAATATTTGTCAGCTTCATATATTGCTGGTGCTAATTCACTCATATCAGTTGCTAGAACTCTGCCAATATTTTTAAATTCTTTTTTGAAATATTGTATAATTTTATTTCTTGTTCCTGCACTTAATATTAATATATTCATTTTACTAATTCCTCCATATCATCAAAAAATAATGGTAATCCTCCAGTATTAATGAACAATATATTTTTATTGTTAATATTCTTTCTTTTGATATAGTCTAACATTCCATAATATGCTTTTCCGGTATACGTTGAATTCAAAGGAATTCCATTGTTGAATAAAACATTTTTTATCGTCTTTAATATTTCTTGGTTGCTTTTTCCGTAACCATCGCTTGTATATTTATCCACAAATTCAACTAAATTTGCAAAGTTGTTCTCATCCTTATTTAAATATTCTTTAATACTGTCAATTATAATTTTTCTTCCTTTCTCCTCACTTCTGGCAATGCTGATACCCACAATCTTCTTCGAAAAATCTTTATTTAAATATTGCCCGCATACAAGCCCTGCTTGTGTAGTCCCTGTTCCAGATGCAAAAAATATATAATCAAATTTCATATTCTTTTTATTTTCATACTTTTTTATTTCCTGATAAGCTTCAACATATGCCTTTGTCCCTAGGTTACCATGACCGCCACCTGGAATAAAATATGCATTTTTTCCTTCTAATTTCAATTTTTCTAATAAATCATCAATTGTATAACTTACATCATGTAATGCCACTTTTATTATAGTCGCCTCAAACATTTCTATCATTTGTGAGTTATATGTTTTCTTATAATTTTCTATTGGAGAAACAATATAACATTTTATTCCTAATAATTTTGCCATGTTGGCAATAACCCTACAATGATTTGATGCACTACTTCCATATGTTACAATAGTATCGGATTTTTTTTCAATTATATCTTCTTTAAATTTTAATGCTTTTCTAGCTTTGTTTCCACCAAATGAAAATGGTAATAGGTCATCTCTCTTCATATAAAAAGCATTATCGTTTACACTTTCATTTAACTTTTCTATCACAGTACTATTCATAGAAATCATCCTTACACATTCCGTACACATATCTACATATTTTCTTTCCACTATATATTAAATCATCTTTAAGCAAACCTTCTTTTTTAAATCCAATTTTTTCAAACAATAATTGTGCTTTTATGTTTGATACTTCTGTATATAAATACACCTTATTTAAATTTATTTTATTAAATGCATATTTTAAAAGCATTAAGCTTGCATTATACCCAATTCCTTTATGTGAAAACAAGTTATCAACACATATATAATATTCTGCCTTTGCATTTTTTTCGTCCAAATTTAACAAACCAATAAATCCAGCAATTTTTTTATGATACTCTATAGTAAAATCACATCTTTTATTGTTATTAATATTGTTTTTAAACCAATTTACTGTTTTATTATATTCTAGTGGTAAATCATAATGTAGAAATCTGTTATTTTTTTCATCATTAATTATTCTAACTTTTGCTTCTATATCTTCATATTTAAATTTTCTAATTAATATATTGTTATTTTCTATTATCAACTACTTTTTTCTCCCTTTCAACATTCAACTTTCCAAATTGAAGTTCTTTTCCCATTTTTATATCTTTTCTTTTTATTGTCTTCTTTATTGTCTTAAATATTATTTTCAAGTCACTATAGAAAGAAATTTCCTTTATATATTCGGTATCATATTTTAGTTTTTCTTCCCAACTTATTGCATTTCTCCCATTTACTTGTGCTAGCCCTGTTAGTCCTGGTCTTACATCATGCCTATGTTTTTCTTCTTCTGTATAGTATGGCAAATATTCTACTAATAATGGCCTTGGTCCTACTATTGCCATATCTCCTTTTATTATATTTATTAGTTCTGGTAGCTCGTCTAAGCTTGTGCTTCTTAAGAATTTTCCAAATTTTGTTAGTCTATACTCGTCCGGTAATAGGTTTCCATCTATATCTCTTTTATCTGTCATTGTTCTAAATTTGTACAGTGTAAATGTTTTTTCGTTTTTTCCTGGTCTTTTTTGTTTGAATATTATAGGACTTCCTAGGTTTATTCTTACTAATATTCCAATAATTATCATTAATGGCATTAATAGTATTAATGCCATTAGACTTAATATTAAGTCTAATATTCGTTTTATGTATTTTGCGTACATTATGTTCTCCCCTTTTGGTTTTAATGGCCCTATCTACTAACACTATTCAAAGCATTTTTTTATTATATCTATTACTCTTTCTTGCTCTTCTTCTGTCATCTTGGTATCTGATGGCAAACATACTCCTCTGTTAAATAAGTCCTCCGATACTGATGTTCCATCATTTTTTGCTGTTATAAAGTCATATTCTTTAAATACTGGCTGTAAATGCATTGGCTTCCATACTGGTCTTGAGTCAATATTTTCCTTTTCTAGTGTTTCCATTATATTTAGTGGCTTAACTTTTGAGTCTTTGTCAATTGTCATTACAGATAGCCAATGATTTGGCTTTGTATTTTTTGGTATTGGTTGCATTTTTATTTCTTTTACTTTTTCTAATTCATTTTTATATTTATTGTATATTTCAGTTTTCTTCTCTATTCTTTTATCTAAAACCTTTAGTTGACCTCTACCAATTCCTGCACAAATATTGCTCATTCTGTAGTTATAACCAATTTCTTTATGTTCATAGTGTCTCACTGGCTCTTTGCTTTGTGTTGCCCAAAATCTAACCTTTTTTATTCCATCTTCATTATTAGAAACTAGCATTCCGCCACCACTGGTTGTTATTATTTTATTTCCATTAAATGAAAATACCCCATATTCTCCAAAAGTTCCAGTTTGTTGACCATTATATATTGAGCCTAAACTTTCTGCTGCATCTTCAATTAAAGGCACATTATGTTTTTTACAAATTTTTATTATTTCATCCATTTTAGCTGGTGTGCCGTATAAATGTACTACAATTACAGCTTTTGGATTTGGATATTTTTCAAATGCTTTTTCCAAAGCCAATGGGTCCATATTCCATGTTTCATATTCGCTATCTATAAATACTGGTGTAGCATTTTGATATATTATTGGGTTACATGTTGCCGAAAATGTTAATGATGAGCAAAATACAATGTCTCCTTGCTTTACATTTAATGCTTTTAATCCTAAGTGTATTGCCGCAGATCCTGCTGATAGTGCTGCCCCAGTTTTTACTCCAACATAATTTGCAATTTCTTCTTCAAATTTGTTTACATTTTCCCCTAATGGTGCTATCCAATTTGTGTCAAATGCTTCTTTTATAAATTGCTGTTCATAACCTTCATCTGACATATGTGGTGAAGCTAATAATATTTTTTTACTCATATTGGTCATCGTCCCCTCTTTTGTAATTTATAATAACTATATACGTTATACAGCTACATTTATATTTTCTTTCATTTTTTTGTTAACTTCTTCTGGTTCTTTGTATGTTGGCACTACTTGTTTCATTGTGCTTTTTATTTTGCCTATACTTATACTTTCATCTTGTATTATTTCTTTCAATTTTTCTAATTTTATTAACAATTGTTTATAAGTTATGCTTGATGGTTGTCCAATAAATATTTTATCGTGTGATGTTTTTGTAAGTCCTTCCTCTGACATTAATAATTCTTCATATAATTTCTCTCCTGGCCTCAACCCTGTAATTTTTATTTCTATATCCACATTTGGCTCTAGTCCAGATAATTTTATTAAACTAACTGCCAAATCATAAATTTTTACTGGTTCTCCCATATCCAATACGAAAACTTCTCCGCCTTTTGCATAACTCATTGCCTGTAGCACTAGGCTTACAGCCTCTGGTATTGTCATAAAAAATCTTGTTATATCCCTGTGCGTTACTGTTACAGGGCCACCGTTCGCTATTTGTTTCTTAAATAACGGTAATACTGATCCATTACTTCCCAACACGTTTCCAAATCTAACTGCTGCAAATTCTGTTTTGCTTTTTTTATTAAATGCTTGTATAATCATTTCGCACATTCTTTTTGTAGCACCCATTATATTTGTTGGATTTACAGCTTTGTCTGTTGAAATTAATACAAATCTTTTTACATTGTATTTGTCTGCACAATTTGCCATATTATATGTACCAAAAACATTGTTTTTTATTGCCTCTAATGGACTTACTTCCATCAATGGAACATGCTTGTGTGCAGCCGCATGAAATACTAAATATGGATTATATTGTTTAAAAACTTGCTCAAGTTTTTGCTTATCCCTTACGCTTCCTACTATTGCATCAATTTCAAATTTCTCATCATAATGATTTTGCTTTAATTCCATTTCTATATTGTATAAATTATTTTCGTATATATCAAAAATTATTAATTTGCTTGGATTAAATTTGGCTATTTGCCTGCATAATTCTGAACCTATTGAGCCTCCACCACCTGTTACTAGTATAGTTTGTCCTTTTATCAATTCTTCTATATTGTCATTTGATAATGTTATGGGTTCTCTGCCTAATAGGTCTTCTATTTCTATATCTCTTAAATTCTGTAGTAAGTTTTTATTTTTTATTATATCATATTCTTTAAATAAAATCTACTTAAAACAGCTTTTATAATTATTTAATGTCTCAGTCAACTCCCTATCTTCTTCATTCAATATAACAACTGCGATTTTTTTATGTTTTTCTTTGAAAATTTCAATCTCGGAAATCATACTTTCGTAGTTTTCCGTATCAAGAAATTCAAGCGGACTGCATCGTTCTTCTTGTTCTTTTTCAATTGCTTTCCTGTTTTCCTCCAAGAAAGCATCGAGCCTTTTCATAATGAAAAAGCCGAAAACTATAACTGCTGTTACTGCGATAATAACAATCACATCTTTCATAAGGTCGCCTTCTTTTGAAGTGGTTAAATATCAAAACACTTTCGCAGTGCTTTGTATTGTCCGAGCACCAAAAGCGTTTCCTCTCCGGAAAGGACTGTGTCGGCGGTAACAACCGCATTGATTTTTCCGTTTTTCTTTGTGGCGATGATATTTACATTGTATTTTCTGCGAATATCTATCTCTGCAATTGATTTTCCCACCCATGCCTGCGGAACGGACACTTCAAAAATCGAACAGGAATCACCGAGTTCTATATAATCGAGAATATGGTCGGATGTATATCGGATTGCAGCCCATGTGGCAAGTTGCTTTTCAGGGTAGATAATTTCGTCCGCGCCGTTACGCAGAAGAAATTTCGCCTGTACATCCTGTTCGGCGCGAGACACAACCTTTTGCGCTCCTAATTCCTTTAATAAGCAGGTCGTTTCAAGCGAACTCTGAAAATCCCCACTGATTGTTACGATACAAACATCGTAATTTTTTATACCGAGAGATTTCAGCAACGCTTCGTTTGTGCTGTCGCCGATTTGTCCGTTAGTCACATATGGCATAGCATCGTTAATTCTTTCCTCATTTTCGTCTACTGCCATGATCTCATGTCCCAATTCGTGCAATTTCATTGCTATGTATTTCCCGAAACGTCCGAGACCTATCAATAAAACAGATTTTGTTTTCATATAAATATCCTCCTCAGCTTAGCCGACGGCAATTGTATCCGCCGGAAGTTTTGCTACTTGCTTTTTATTTGCTCCGAAAGCGGCATAGATCAGCGTTAATCCGCCCACCCGACCGAAGAACATGGACATAATCAGAATCATTTTAGAAGCACTTCCGAGTGTCGGAGTAATGCCGAGTGTCAGTCCTACCGTACCTACGGCGGAGGCTGTTTCGTAAAGACATGATGTGATAGGCAAATTTTCAATCGTACTGATAGCCATTCCGCCAACCAAAAACAGAGTTATGTACATCAAAAATACTGCCGAAGCTGTTTTTACGGTTTCATCATCAATCCGACGTTTCATAACTTCGGCGTTATCTTTTTTTCGGAAAACGGAAAAAGCAGAAGAAAACAGAACCGCTATCGTTGTCGTTTTCATACCGCCTGCGGTTGATCCCGGTGAACCGCCTATCAACATAAGAATAATCATCAGGTATAATCCCGTATCACTGATTGCGGTAAGATTTATCGTGTTAAAGCCTGCCGTTCTCGGCGTTACGGATTGAAATAAAGACGCAAGTATGCGCTCTGTGACAGGTAAATCGCCACATTCAAAAAAGAAGAAATAAACAGCGGATAAAACAATCAGCACAGCCGTAACAATCAAAACAAGTTTGCTTTGCGTGCGATATTCTCTTATTCGCCACTTGTGTTTGCAAATGTCTTCCCATACAAGGAAACCGATACCACCGACAATGATTAACAGCATAATCGTAATATTGATAACCGGTTGTGCGGAGTAGTGAGTCAGAGAAGTAAATTCGCCGCTTTTGGTTCCCATAATATCGAATCCGGCATTGCAAAATGCAGACACGGAGTGAAAAACAGCCATCCATATACCTTCCGCGCCGTAATCCTTACAAAACACAGGGAGCATAATCAGTGCCCCGATTATTTCAATCAAAAAGATCCCCTTGATTATAAATCCGGTCAATCGAACGATTCCGCTCACGTTCGGCGCGGAAATTGCGTTTTTCATTGTTTCGCGGCTGAACAGCCCGATTTTTTTACCGGAGGCAACGGCAAGTGAAACTGCAATTGTTACAACGCCCATACCGCCGATTTGAATTAACAACAATATAATGATTTGCCCGAATATCGTCCAGTGCGTTGCGGTATCGAACACAACAAGTCCCGTTACGCATACGGCAGACGTCGAAGTGAAAAGCGCATCTATAAAAGAAGTCCATTCATGCGATTTTGAAGAAATCGGCAGAGTTAATATCAATGCACCGAGTAATATTACCCCTGCGAATCCCAGCAGTATTATTTGAAACGAAGATAGTTTTCTTTTCAGTATTTCCATTCAAAATACCTCGATTTCATTTATCGGTATTATATTATCACATTTCCCGTAAAGATGGCATTAGATTTTTTACGAATGGTGTTAAGATTTTATAAAGAACTGCTGTCGGGCGGCATCACGTTCAATCCAATGATTGCTTGGATTTGAAGCAATGAATTGATAATTGTTTTTAAAAAAATTTGTGCTATTCTATAATCACACCGGTGAAATAAAATTTGGAGGTGCTTTTATGCAACTTAATCTGGGACAGAAAATACGCGAGCTTCGCCAGCGTGACGGACGCACACAGGAAACACTTGCCGAGGCAATCGGTGTGACGTCACAGGCGGTTTCGCGCTGGGAAGCAAACGGCGGATATCCCGATATGGAAATGATTC
>OGRU01002737.1_pt1 | contig 11157 bp, 8 predicted proteins | sample 1553541 | NCBI WGS metagenome assembly OGRU01 (sample SAMEA2580068, study PRJEB22360) | human gut metagenome | biome: human gut; feature: human-associated habitat; material: faeces | place: Denmark | collected 2008/2010
GAGCCGATGGTCTGATACTCCCCGTAAATCGAGTCGATACGGAGCGCGGTGGAGACCAGCACGAATGGGATGAGCACCGCGGCCATCAGGCGCCGGGCGCGCCGGGCGTGCACGATGGTCGTCACCAGCAGTCCCAACAGCGCGCAGCACGCGGCCGCAGCCATGATGACGGGCCAGCCCAGCGATACGCCGAATACCATGAATTTTTCGGAAAGCAGCCACATGACCAGCAGGCCGAAGCCACCGCAGACAAGCATGATGGGCACCTGCCTCGCCAGCTTGGACCGATCGCTCCTGAAGACCTGCCACAGCAGCAATATCGCCACTCCCACGCCGACAATCACCCATATCGTGGTTGGCAACGGGCCTGAGACGAGTCGTATATGTAGCAACCTCGTCACCCAACTCGGCAACGATTCCATGCGATCATCCCCCTTGTAAGTGTCATCGGTCGATGTTACCCGGTATGACCCGGCGCCTTTCGTCCGTCTCAGGGATGATATTGCCCGATGCTGTATGCGGGGCCCACTTATGCGGATCATGCGGGGCTCTTCCGCGCGGATTCCAACGGGCGGCGAGTGGCCCACACGGGTCTCAGACTGGTCTCATACGGGGAGATTCAGGGAAATATCAGTGAACGTGATGTACCATTGTCGTCGTTTCTTTACTAGAATGTCATTCGGTATTCATCATGGCGGCGCATGGCCGTTCCCTTCCGCGCGTGACGCGGCGGAAGAACCATGATGACGTGTATATGGCCGATAACGAATTGGGCATGGGTCGGATGGCGCCATGCGAATCACACGAAGTGCGGGTATATGAGCGACGAAATAAACGACAAGAACGACGACGGTACGAACGTGGCCGATGCCGTCAGTCCGTCCGGCGAGATCGAGGTGCTGGATATCAAGCGGGCCGACTCCTCTTCCGGCAGGAACGGCGGCAAAGGCGGCAGAAACGGCGGTCGCCGTGAGTATAAGCCGTTCCCCGGCTGGCTGTACGGTGTCCTGTTCGTGGTGTTCGACATGGCGGCGGTCGCTGCGCTGCAGTGGGGCGTCAGCCAGTCCGGCACGCGCGTGCAGCTGTCCAGTCCCGTCGTGGGCTGGGGTTTCGTGTCGAAGATGTGGGCCAAGGGCAACTTCGTGTTCGTGCTGAACCTGCTGCTCATCGGCGCGCTGTATCTGGCGCTGCTCATGCTGTTCAACCGGTTCTGGATAGCCACGCCGGTGCTGCTGGCCGTGGCCATCATCGTGGGCGTCATCGAGCATTTCAAGGTGTCCATACGCTATGAGGCGATTCTGCCGTCCGACCTGGGCTTCCTCGGCTCGAATACCGGCAATCTGATGAGTTTCACCCCTCCGGGGGCCCATTGGATCATCCTCGGCGCACTCGCGGTGTTCCTGGTGTTCGTCGCACTGTTCGTGGTGCTCAACCATGTCGATGGCCGGCATGGTCGCATGATCCGTTTCGACAACAAGGGGTTGGCCGCCGGAATCCGTCTGATGGTGTTCCTGCTGCCGTCGTTGTTCTTCGGCCTGTACTGTGACCAGGTCAGCACCGTCGGCTCGTGGGCGAACGGTTTTTCCAAGGCCCTGGGCGACACTCCTTCGATGTGGGATTCCGTGTATGACGCGCAGCGCAACGGTCCGCTGGTCTCGTTCACCCGGCAGCTCAACCCGACGATCATGGATGAGCCGAGCGATTACAGCGAGGCCACGATGAAGGAGGTCGTCAAGAGGTACGAGGCCGCCGCCGAGAAGATCAACGCCTCGCGCACGAAGAACATGACCGATTCGACGGTGGTCTACGTGCTGTCCGAATCGTTCTCAGACCCCGCGCGCGTACCCGGTGTGAAGCTCAACAAGGACGCCATTCCGGAGGTCCGTGCCATCAAATCCGGCACGACCAGCGGTCTGATGCTGTCGTCCGGATACGGTGGCGGCACCGCGAACCTGGAGTATATGGGATTGTCGGGCCTGAGCATGGCGAATTTCGACTCGTCTCTGACCAGCCCGTACCAGCAGCTGGTACCGGGGCAGCATTGGACGCCGACGATCAACCAGATGTGGGGGGCTCCGAAGAACTCCATCGCCTTCCACCCGTATGAGCCGTCGATGTATTCGCGTGCGACGAACTACAAGAAGTTCGGATTCGCGCATTTCTACACGCTGCAGGGCGACGACATCATCAAGCATCGGGACAAGATCGACCGTTCCCCGTACGTGTCCGACAAGGCCACGTATCAGAGCGCGTTGGAGGACATCAGCTCGACCGATTCGAACCAGTTCATCCAGATCATCACGATGCAGAACCATATGCCGTACAACGACTGGTATGCCGACAACGAGTTCAAGGCCACCGCGGCCGACGGCGCCGATTCCCTCGGCTCCGACGAAGTGACGGCCATCGACACGTATGCGAAGGGCGCGAGCATCACCGATACGGAGACGAAGAACTTCCTCGATGAGCTCAACAAGCTCGACAAGCCGGTGACGGTCGTGTTCTATGGCGACCATCTGCCGGGCATCTACGAAACCGCCAGCCAGGATACGAACAATTCGCTGGCGCTGCATTTGACGGATTATTTCATATGGTCCAACAAGGCGTCCGGCTCGCAGGGCAAGAAGGTCGACAACAGCGTGTACTCGTCGCCGAACTATTTCGTGGCGCAGGCTGCGGAGCACATGAACGCGAAGGTGTCGCCGTACCTGGCGTTCCTGACGCTCATGCACAAGAAGGTCTCCGCCATGGAGCCGCCGGTGGTCAACAAGATCCAGGGATGGGACCGCATCCCCGAGGGGCAGGATATCTATCTTGACGCGGCGGGCAACCCGATGGCCGAGGACGAGTTCGACGAGCAGACCAAGCAGCTGATGACCGATTACAAGCTCATCCAGTACGACATCACGGCCGGCAAAAACTATCTGAAAGACACCGACTTCATGGATCTGCCGTAAGGCCTCACAAAATAGCAATTGCCCCCGCTACTAGCGGGGGCAATTTCATAGGCATGCCATACACGGCTTTTTACCGCCTGAAGTGAGTTGTGTGGTGCAGATGCAAGGCGCGGAATGCGACGACGTACGATGGTACTTCGAGCGTTCCGCAACGCAGCAGATGCGCCGCACGACTCACTTCAGCGCTTTGGCACCGATGTCGTGGCGGTAAAACATTCCCTCCGTGTCCAGCTTGTCGATGATTGCGTAGACCTTGTCTTGGGCGGACTTGAGGTCGGGGGCGGTGGTTTCGATGAGGAGGACGCGTCCGGAGGAGGCGACGAGGCCTTGGTCGCTGTTGGAGACGCCGGCGTAGTAGACGTGGGAGGCGTCGTCGACGGGGATGGAGGGGATTTTGGCACCCTTGATGACGTTGACGGGGTAGCCGTTGGAGGCGAGGACGACGCCGAGGGTGGCGTTGTCGCTGTCCCAGGTGAAGGCGGGGGTGCCGCCGTCGAGGATGGCGCTGATGGCTGCTCCGAAATCGCTGGTGAGCTTGGGGAGGACGACTTCGGTTTCGGGGTCGCCGAAGCGGGCGTTGAATTCGATGACCTTGGGGCCGTCGGCGGTGGCGATGAGGCCGGCGTAGAGGATACCGGTGAAGGGGGTGCCTTCGGCGGCCATGGCTTCGACGGTGGGGCGCACGATGGTGTCGATGGCGGTGTCGATGACGTCCTGGCCGATCTGGGGAACGGGGCTGTAGGCGCCCATGCCGCCGGTGTTGGGTCCTTCGTCGTTGTCGTAGGCGCGCTTGTGGTCCTGGGAGATGGGCATGGGCCAGAATTCGGTGCCGCGGACGAAGCTCATGAGGGAGAATTCCTGGCCTTCGAGGAAGTCTTCGATGACGACCTTGGCACCGGCCTTGCCGAAGCGGTGGTCGATGAAGATGTCGTCGAGAGCGGTGATGGCGGTGTCGACGTCCATGGCGACGGTGACACCCTTGCCGGCGGCGAGTCCGTCGGCCTTGACGACGATGGGGGCGCCGTGTTCGCGCACGTAGGCGACGGAGTCTTCGAGGTTGTCGAAGGTGCGGTATTGGGCGGTGGGGATGTTGTGGCGGGCCATCAGCTGCTTGGCGAAGTCTTTGGAGCCTTCGATCTGGGCGGCGGCCTTGTTGGGGCCGAAGGCCTTGATGCCGGCCGCGGCGAAGTCGTCGACGAGTCCTTCGATCAGGGGGACTTCAGGGCCGACGAACGCCCAGTCGTACTGGTTGTGCTGCATGAAGCTGATGAAGGCGGCGTGGTTTGATTCGTTGATTTGGGTGGTGCGGATGCCGTCCAGTTCCATGCCGGGGTTGCCGGAGGCGACGGTGACTTCGCTGACGCTGTCGCCGCGCAGCAGCGCGTGCGCGATGGCGTGTTCGCGTGCGCCCGAGCCGATGACCAAGACTTTCTGACCCATGATGTGTCCTTTCTTCAGGCCCCGCTGGCGGGGCTGTCCGTTGCAGACGGACTGGGGGGGGGCTTGCCGGCCACCCCCGGATTCGCTTGTGACCGCACTCGCCATCAGTGGGGAGTGCGGGAGTGGATGCTTACTTCAGCGTGATCTGCGTGCCGTCGGTGTCGGGGACGATCGTACCGATCGCATATCCGGCTTCGCCGTTGTCCTTGAGCAGGGCGAGCGTCTCGTCGGCGCGTTCGGCGGAGACGGCGAGCACCATGCCGATGCCCATGTTGAAGATGTTGTACATCTCCTTGTGGTCGATGTCGCCGGCGCGTTCCAGGACGTCGAAGATGGGAAGGACGGGCCAGGATCCGAGCGTGATGTCGGCGGCGAGGCCGTCGGGGATCATACGGGGGATGTTCTCGATGAAACCGCCGCCGGTGATGTGGGCGACGCCCTTGACGACGCCTGCCTTGAACAGGGGCTTGAGCGTCTTGACGTAGATCTTGGTCGGGGTGAGCAGCACGTCGCCGAGCTTGGCTCCGCCGAGTTCGGGGAGCATAGTGTCGACGGTATAGCCGGCCTGCTCGAACAGGGCCTTGCGCACGAGGGAGAAGCCGTTGGAGTGCACGCCGGTGGAGGGCAGGCCCAGGATCACATCGCCGGGGCGAACGTTCGCGGGGTCAAGCATCTTGGGACGGTCGACGACGCCCACGGTAAAGCCAGCGAGGTCGTAGTCGGCAGGAGCCATGACGCCCGGGTGCTCGGCCATCTCGCCACCCACGAGCGCGCAGCCCGCGAGCTTGCAGCCATCGGCCACGCCCTTGATGATCTTTGCCATGTGCTCGGCCTCGATGTGGCCGATGGCAACGTAGTCCAGGAAGAACAGCGGCTCGGCGCCCGAAGCCAAAATGTCGTTGACGCACATGGCGACCAGGTCCTGGCCCACCGTCTCGTGACGGTCCATGATCTGGGCGAGCACGAGCTTGGTGCCCACGCCGTCGGTACCGCTGATCAGGATCGGGTCTTCCATATCCTTAAGCGCGGCGGCCGAGAACAGGCCGCCAAAGCCACCGATGCCGCCGATGACCTCGGGGCGGTTAGTATCCTTGACCATCTGCTTAATCGCATCGACGGCGCGGCCGCCCTCGGCGGTATCGACACCGGCGTCCTCATACGTCACATGTTTGCTGTCGCTCATCTGAGCCTTCCTCTCCCACTACCGTCCGCCGCCCAGGCGTCAAACGGTGCTCATAGTTGCGTTCATATCGGCGCACACCGCAGCGGTGCGCGCCGTCATATCAACAAAACAGCAGATAAAACCTGCCAAAATAAACCTGTCCCTACATGGCAGGTTTTAGGCCTCTCCGTGCTCCTCTTCCCAGCTGCGGTCGTCGTATTTCTCGACCACGGCGTCGTCGTCAAAGTGCAGCGGCTTATCCAGGTTACGGGGCTTAAAGCCCTCCATGAACTTGTCGCGGCCAAAGCTCTCGGGGATCGCCACGGGGTAGCGGCCGGTAAAGCACGCATCGCAGTAGCCGCCCTTGGGCATGACCTTCAGCAGGCCCTCGACCGAAAGGAAGGCCAGCGAATCGGCGCCGATGTACTCGCAAATCTCGTCGACCGTCTTGTTGGCGCTGATCAGCTGCGACTGCACATCGGTATCGATGCCATAGAAGCACGGCCAGATGACCTCGGGCGAGTTGATGCGGATGTGAATCTCCTTGGCGCCGGCGTTGCGCAGCATCTTGACGAGCTGCACCATGGTGGTGCCGCGCACGATGGAGTCGTCGATGACGACCAGGCGCTTGCCCTCGATATTGTCGCGCAGCGGGTTAAGCTTCATGCGCACGCCCATGGCGCGCAGCTCCTGCGTGGGCTCAATAAACGTGCGGCCCACGTAACGGTTCTTGATGAGGCCCTCGCCAAAGGGAATGCCGCTCTCGTGCGAATAACCCTCCGCGGGCGGCAGACCGGAGTCGGGCACACCGATGACCAGATCGGCCTCGACGGGCTCTTCGTGTGCCAGCTGGCGACCCATGTCGTAACGGCAGGCGTAGACGCTCTTGCCATTCATGATGGAGTCGGGACGGGCAAAGTAGACCTGCTCGAAGATGCAGTTGGCCGGTTCTTCAGCTGCGGGCACACCCTGCTCGGACACCAGGCCCTCGGCGCTGATGCGCAAGATCTCGCCGGGACGGACATCACGGACATACTCGGCACCCACGATATCGAGTGCGCACGTCTCGGAGGCAACGACCCAGCCGCCGGCGCGCGTGACATGGACGGCGGAGTCGACCGTCGAGGCACCGTCTTGCGAGGGCAGCTGCGAAACAGAAGCGGCATCGGCCTGGTCCAGACCTTCGTCCACCAGCTTGCCCAGCACGAGCGGGCGAATGCCGTGCGGGTCGCGGAAAGCGTAGAGTGCCTGCTCGTTGATGAGCGTCATGGCGTAGCCGCCGCGCACGAGCTCCATGGTCTTGCGAATGCCCTCGCGCAGGTGGCCCGTGCGTTGGGTAAAGTAGCCGATGAGCTTGGTCGCGACCTCGGAATCCGAGTTGGAGAGGAACGGCACGCCCAGCTCAATCAGCTGACGGCGCAGCTCGTCGGTGTTGACGAGGGTACCGTTGTGCGCAAGTGCGATGATGACGCTATTAATGGTCGAAAGATGTGGCTGTGAGGCTTCCCAGCTTTTGGCGCCGGCGGTGCCATAGCGCACGTGACCCACGGCCAGCTGGCCGGAGAGCGTCGACAGGTCAGCGTTGGAGAACACGCGATCGAGCAGTCCCAGGTCTTTACGAACCATAACCGTGCCGCCATCGCCTACGGCGATTCCCGCTGATTCCTGGCCGCGATGCTGCAACGCGCGCAGACCAAAGTACGTCAGTCGAGCCACGTCGCGATCGGGCGCCCACACACCAAAAATGCCGCATTCCTCATGCAGCTGGTCGGAGTCCGGATCATACGTCGACATGGTCGTCACCTGTCCCGTGGCACGCTCGGCCGCGCGGATGGTTTCTTGAGACATGGCATCCCCTCAGAGCCTCGTTATTTGGCGTTACCTGCCCTATTATACGCACGGCAAGACAAGCACTCCCGCGCATGAGCAGCGCTTTTTAAAAGCCCACCGAGCTAATAATCCGTTTTGCGGCCAAACATTTATTTGGCTACACGACGTGGGTGGCAGTGCCACGCCGACCCTCACTACGCCACGCTTCGCCCGCCGTTAGGACTTACATTGTTGCAATTGGGACGTTCGTCCTGTCTTTTGGCAGGTCGGCGGCGTATCCTTGTACCTACAGCAAAACGAGAAAGGTTATGTATGGATCGAAACGAACTCGACCCCAGCGTCCCCAGCGCCACGGAGGTCAAGAAGATCCCCCTCATCATTAAGGTATACGCCGTCCTGTGCATCCTGTCCGGCGTGGGCACGCTCCCGTCGGTCGGCGCCTTTATGTGGCAGGTCATCACCGCACTCATCAACGGCAACGCCGCCGCCAAGCTCGGCGACAACACGCTCGTCGCGGTCGGCCTTATCGTCGCCGGCATCATGCTCTCTGCGGCAAGCGCCGTCATCCTGATCATCTTTGGCCTGGACCTCATCAAGAACCAGCGCCGCAATGCCGCCCGTCTGTCCTATATCCTTATCGCGTTTACCGTCGTCGAGCTTTTGGTTGACGTGATGCTCCAGGGCATCGGGCCCTTCTTGCTGCGCCCTGCCATCCAGCTCGGCATCCTCGTCGCGCTTTCGGCCACCGTCGACCCCACGCTGCGCCAGGAGCGCGAGCTGCAGCGCCGCTTGCAGGAGATGCTCGACCGCGACGCCGCCGCCGAGGGCATGCTCGGGCGCGATGAAACCGGCGAGGGCTACATTAAGCTCAACTACTTCAACCTGTTCTGGGTATTCTTTGTCTGCTGCGTGCTCGGCCTGGTCCTGGAGGATATCTGGCATATGACCGTCAACGATCCGGGTGTCTACCAGGACCGCGCCGGTATGCTGTTTGGCCCCCTCAGCCCCATCTACGGCTTTGGTGCCGTGCTCATGACCATGGTGCTCAACCGCTTCTACAAAAAGAACCCCATCATTATCTTTTTGGTGAGCGCGCTGCTCGGTGCAAGCTTTGAGGTGTTCGTGGGCTGGTTTATGCAGACCTCGTTTGGCGTGGTCTCGTGGAGCTACTCGCACATAACGCTGTTCGGTATGCCCGACCCGCTCGTGGTCCTCACGGGCGGACGCACCTGCACGGGCTTCGCCTGTCTGTGGGGCCTGGGTGGCCTCATCTGGATCAAGCTGCTGCTGCCGAGGCTGCTCAAGCTCATCAACATGATTCCGTGGAAGAGCCGCTACTCGGCTACCGTCATCTTCACCATCATTATGCTGGTCGATGGCGTTATGACACTGCAGTCGCTCGACTACTGGTACCAGCGCGTCAACGGCACGGAGCCGGATATTCCCGTCGCGCAGTTCTACGGCAAGTACTTCGATAATGACTTTATGGAGAATCGCTTCCAGAGCATGACCATGAGCCCCAAGGATACGACGCGCGTGTAGCGCCATGCAATGCCGAGATTTTCCAACACACCGAAAAGCCCACTGGTAGACTGATGAACTGCCAGTGGGCTTTTTGTTGGCGAGTGCTGCTGCCGGCCTTACGCCTCGCGCTCGACCTCGCTCACACACTCATTTTTGATGGTACCGACGAGCGCCTGCAGTGCGTCGACCACATGTGGGCGAATGTCTCCGCCGATGAGTACGAGCATGATGTCGTCGCCCACGGCAAGCTCGCCGCTCGCCAGCCACACGCGCACATAGCCGATACCCGGCATCGTGCGCGTTGCCTCGATGGCGGCCTGCACCTTTTCGGCATCGAAGCCGAACACCATGCCGCCCACCTTATGTCCAGGCGCCACACCATTTGTCTCGATCCCACGCACCTCGGACTTAGGCGTCGCACGCACCACGCCGTTGTGTGTCAGGTACATCCCACAATCAGCCGCCGAAGCATCGGCCTTGGCTTCGCGCAGCCAAGCATCAACCGAAGGCATCGATTTGCCGTTCTCAAGCATCATTTCTCCTTTTGATTTCCAGGGTAATCTTTTGGGACGGGGCTCCCGGACACTTTATTCCTCGACCGGCGTGAGCACCATGACTGCGCGCGTATTGCTAAATGACAGCGAACGGCAAGTCACAAGCGTTACGACCTTGGTTGCCGAAGCGGCACGATCGGTGGCGTCGCTCGCCACGGCCGAGGCGCCGTCGAGCATCTCGGACAGATAGTTCGTCAGTCCGTCGTCGCCTTCAAAGTTGGGCGTGCGCGCCTTGGCGTACGTATCCTCAACGACCTTGGTCGCCAGCGGACGCAGCTTATACGTCGCATCGCGTGTAATGTAGTACACGTATTCCATGCTGTCGAATGTCGTCTGATCGGTCGTGTCCGAAATCACATTGAACATTGAGCCGTCGTTCATGTGGTGGCCGTAGATCGTGGTCTGCTGATCCACCATGCCCGGCGCGGTATCGTCGCTATCCAAAAAGATGGCGCCCGACGCATTGGCCGTACCGTCAAACAGCGTGTTGAGGTACTTGGAGTTGTTGTTAGTCTGCACCACGGGGTAATTGATGTTGGTGCCGGGTGCATAAATCCAGCCAACGACCTCGGGGTTTGTCTGGGCGAGCGCGTTGAAGTCAACGATCGGCACGCCGCTGGCGTCCTTGTCGCTCACATATTGTTTTTCGATTTTTTGATACGACTCGCTCGCCTGCTTATAGCCAATCTGCGCGTTGATAAAGATGGCGGCCGCGGCAACGATCAGACCAATGCCGATGATAATGAGCAGAATGGGAATGACGGAGCGGCGCTTTTTGCGCGGCGGCTCGGTATAGCTCGATGGCGCGGCATGCGCCGAAGAGCGAGGTGACTTCTTGGCCGTACTGTATGACGAAGGGCGATATGCAGCAGGTGTATCCTGACGGCGATGCTTCGCCGGCGTCACGGGGCGCGGCGCGCGCGGCTGCTGAGGAGAGGATGTCCGACCCTGCTGCGGCGCGCGGGCTGCTCCCGACTTGACTTGATCGGGAACCCGAGAAGCCGAAAAACGCTTTCCCTGATAGTCGGACATGGCTCTCCTTATGCTGCAAATGGACTGGCAGAGCGCTTAGGCGTCAGCCATCTCCTGCTTCATCTTCTCGATAACCTTGCGATACTCGGGGTCGCAGGCGCCCAGGATCTGCGTGGCATAGATAGCGGCGTTCTTGGCACCGTTGATGGCCACACAGGCAACGGGCACGCCCGAAGGCATCTGCACCATCGACAGCAGCGAGTCCATGCCACCCAGGTCGCTCGTCTTCATAGGCACGCCGATGACCGGCAGCGGCGTAAAGGCTGCCACGACGCCACCCAGGTGAGCGGCCTTGCCGGCGGCGGCGATAATCACCTTGATGCCGCGGTCGGCAGCAGTCGAGGCCCACTCATGGACCTTCGCCGGCGTGCGGTGCGCGCTTGCAATCACGAGCTCATAGGGCACGCCCAGTGCCTCGAGCTCGGCGGTGCAGCCTTCCATAACGCCCAGATCGGACTTGGAACCCATGATGATCCCGACGACCGGCTTTTGATCTGCCATAAACAAAGACCTCCTGTTGAGAGCGGTGACGCGGCCAATCCGCGACCCTTAACTACTGAGAGTAGTATAGCTTCTCCCGTCCCTGCGGTCTGTGTGGTGGCGGCTGAGCCTTTCCCTCGGGAACTGGGCTTCGCGAAGTTTCCCGAGGGAAAGGCTC
>OGRU01002746.1_pt1 | contig 11105 bp, 8 predicted proteins | sample 1553541 | NCBI WGS metagenome assembly OGRU01 (sample SAMEA2580068, study PRJEB22360) | human gut metagenome | biome: human gut; feature: human-associated habitat; material: faeces | place: Denmark | collected 2008/2010
TGTTCCAGGCCATCGACGCCGGCTGCGCGGCCGTGCGCGTGAACCCCGGCAACATCCGTAAGTTCGACGAAGTCGGCCCGGACATCTGCAAGGCCGCCACCGACGCGGGCATCTCGCTGCGTATCGGTGTGAACGCCGGCTCGCTGGACAAGGAACTCTACGCCAAATACGGTGGCCCGACTCCGGAAGCATTGGTGGCCTCTGCCTTGAAGGAAGCGCACATGTTCGAGGACGTCGGCTTCCACGATTTCAAGATCTCCGTCAAACACCATGACGTCATCACCATGGTCGAAACGTACCGACTGCTCGCTTCCAAGGGCGATTGGCCGCTGCACCTCGGCGTCACCGAGGCCGGCCCCGCTTGGCAAGGCACCATCAAATCCTGCCTGGCGTTCGGTGCGCTCTTGGCCGAGGGCATTGGCGACACGATTCGCGTGTCTCTCTCCGCGCCGCCGGCCGAAGAGGTCAAGGTGGGTTGCAAACTCTTGGAATACATGGTATTGCGCCCCCGCAAGTTCGACATCATCTCCTGCCCGAGCTGCGGCCGCGCCCAAGTGGATGTGATCCAGCTCGCCTCCGCCGTCACCGAAGGCCTGAAGGACGTGACCGCGCCGATCCGAGTGGCCGTCATGGGCTGCATCGTCAACGGTCCGGGCGAGGCACGCGAAGCCGACCTCGGCGTGGCCTCCGGCAATGGCAAGGGCCAGATCTTCATCAAGGGCAAGGTCATCAAGACCGTGCCCGAAGACCAGATCGTCGACACGCTGCTCACCATAGCGAACGATATCGCCGCCCAAATGGAGGCCGACGGTCAAGTCCCCGTCAATTCCACCGGCCCGGTCGTGGTCCCAATCCAGCACCCCGGTCACTGATTCGGCCGAATAGGCCCTCGGCATAAATATCGCGGTCAGATTACAATAGCGCACGTGCCGCAAGAAGAAGAGCATCGCCTGACTGTTCGATCCAAGCCGTGGACCAGCACCCACCGGCTGATGGTCAGCCTGCCCATCTTCATTATCCTGATTGGCGTGCTGGTCTCCATTTCCAATCTGACCACGGTGCCTTGGAACATCGAACCCACCGGCCAGTCGATGGCCACGCTCACCGACGATACCGAAGTCACCTTCGATAACCCGTCCGGAGAAACGCTGCCGGCAAAAGGCACGTATGAGGTCACCGAGCGATACATCACGCTGAACATGACCGGCGACGGCAATCTGACCAAGGAGTCCGGTGCTCGGGGCAAGGCCAATGCGGACGGCGTCCAAGCCATCAAGGTATTGATTCGGGAACCTCAGAACGCATCAGGCAAGCGCCCCGGCGTGGTGTTCATGCACGGTGCCGGATACGGCACCTGTGACAACTCCTTTGGCGACGTGGCCTCCGGTATGGCTTCGGCCGGCTTTGTGACCGCAGTGCTCGACAAACCCGTCTGGAACACCACCGACATCAACCGCGATTATCCGGCCTCAGCCAAGGCTTATGATCAGGTCATCGAATACCTGCGAGACCAAAGCGATGTAGACGAGGCCAAGGTCGGCATCTATGCCACCTCCGAATCGACATGGATCTCCTCGTATCTGCTCGAGGACGATCCGGACATCGCCTTCCAGATTCTCCTGAGCCCGATGGTGTTCAGCCCACGCCAATCGCTGGGATTTTTCGTCACCCAAGACTTCACCCTTGTTGGCGCGAACGAAGGCTATCAATCCATCGTCCAACGTGTGTTCAGCGCGGACACCGGCCTGTTCGGACTGAACAATTTCGACCTCGCCACACTCAAACCCGCCGCCTACGCCGTACCCACCTATGTGGCTTACGGTTCGAAAGACGTGATGACGGCGCAGGTCGACGGTGTGCGTGCGATTCTCTACAACGCCCACAAAGCCGATAACTGGAATGTGACCGTGCGCAGCTACCCGGTCGCCAACCATGTGCTGCGTTTGGGAGATGAGTCCGAAGCGGGCACCCCGTTTGCGGACGCCTATGTGGACGATCTCATCGACTGGGCCGTCGGCACTTCCGCCGGACTCACGCAGACCAGTGAAAAGGTGGCCGGCACCAATCTGTACCAATCAATCGGTCTGCCGGGCGCTTTGAAGGCAAGACGCGTCGGCACCATATATGGTGTGATTCTGCACGTCACGGTGGTACTGCTGCTGCTCGCATCCATCGTGCTGGCACTGGTGGCGCTGGGTCGCAAAATCGCGGCGGATGCCCGATGGCGGCGAGAGAAGTGCGAGGCCAAACATGCGGGCATGCTGATACCGGAACGGCCTGTGGTACTCGGTTTCGCACATGGTTTCGGCAATGCGCTGCTGACTTTGACCCTCACCACTCTTGCCACATTGCTCATCTTCTTCGCCGGACTCGGGCAGGTGATCATGGGCGTGGTCAAACTTGCATGGGGTAGCGCACCTACCGAGACGCCGGGTGTCATGTATTGGAGCTGGCCGGTCATCCAAGTGGTGTCCGTGCTGGTGCTATGGGCTTGGTCCCGCGTCTTTATGCATCTGATAGAAGTCGCTTCCGTCCGCGGCCTGATTCAGATACCCCCTCGTCGCGAATCCGTTCGAGACATCGTCACCGGTGCTGACCCGGTACTCGCCTCCACCCGTCTGGGCCGAATCCTGTTCTGGCTGGTGGCCTTCACCATGCTGTACATACTGTTGGTGTTCGCTTTCTGGGGTCTGTTTATTTACTGACTACTTCATTGAGTAGAGTCTGCCGGGCGTCGCGGGGAAAGGAGATGAGATGTCGCTGTACCGAGACGAAGGTGTGGTGTTGCGCACCTCCAAACTGGGCGAGGCTGATCGTATCATCACCATCCTGACGCGTGGGCATGGCAAGATTCGGGCGGTCGCCAAAGGCGTACGTCGCACCAAATCACGCTTCGGTGCCAGGCTCGAGCCGTTCATGCGAGTCGATGTGCTTATCGCTGAAGGCCGCTCGCTTGACGTGGTATCCCAAGCTGAAGCGGTCGCCGCTTATGGTGCTCCGATCGCGGCGGATTATGCGGCGTATGAGGCCGCCAACGTCATCGTTGAGACTATCGATAAACTCGTCAGCACCGAACATGAGCAGCTGCCGAACCAATATCGGCTGCTCATCGGCGCGTTGACCGCGCTCGCCAAACAACCCCACGCCCCGCAAGCCATAGGAGACTCCTACGTGATGCGCGCCTTGGCCTTGGCCGGTTGGACGCCGCGATTGGGCACTTGCGTGGTATGCGGCAAGGCGGAGCCGGCGTACCTGTCCATCGCGTCCGGCGGCGTGATGTGCGAAGCCGACCACACTACCGATGCGCGCCGTATCGCACCGTTCGTGTTAAACCAGTTCGATGCACTGATTCGTGGCGATTGGTCGGTGCTTGATGCCGCGCCTGTGGAGCGGGTTGTGCAGGAGTTGGTTGAAGATTGGGGGGAGTATTACCTCGAACGCCCGATTCGTTCGCTGCGCTTGATAGATTCATGAGTATGGCTTTTGAGAACGTTGATTACACGTCGTTGGACATTCCCGCAGCTCCGTTCAGCGACCCCGCTCGTATTCCCGACTTCCCCAAGAACAAGGTACCCCGCCATATCGGTGTGATTATGGACGGTAATGGTCGTTGGGCCAAGCAGCGCGGCATGGTCCGCACCAATGGCCATCAGGCCGCCGAACCGGTGGTGTTCGACACTATCGCCGGTGCCATCGAAGCCGGTGTACGGTATTTGAGCCTGTACACGTTCTCCACTGAAAACTGGAAGCGCTCGCCACAGGAAGTGCGCTTCCTCATGGGTTTCTCGCGTGAAATCATCCACCGTCGTGTGGAACAGATGGACGAGTGGGGTGTGCGCGTGCGCTGGTCCGGCCGTCGCCCCAAGCTGTGGAAGTCGGTGATCGACGAGCTTGAAGCCGCCGAGGAGCGCACCAAGAACAACAAGGTCATCGATGTGGTGTTCTGCATCAACTATGGTGGCCGTGCTGAAATCGCCGACGCCTGCGCCGCCATCGCTCGCGAAGTGCGCGATGGCAAGATTTCCGGCGACCGTGTGACTGAAAAGATGATTGCCGACCATCTGTACAATCCGGACATTCCCGATTGCGACTTGGTGATCCGTACTTCCGGCGAACAGCGCACCTCCAACTTCCTGCCGTGGGAGGCCGCCTACGCCGAGCTTGATTTCGTGCCCGAACTGTTCCCCGACTGCGGCCGCGATGTCCTCTGGCGCTCCATCGACCACTACATCCACCGCGATCGCAGATTCGGCGGCGTGAAGAAATAGGATTCCCGTTTCGCCCTGTGTTGGCGGGTCTGTTGTGAGGTGACCGGGAGAGCGCTCCTCGAGCGTCAAGACCACCCCCAGTTTCGCTCCGCTCAACAGCCCCGCCAGCGGGGGCGAGAAGAGGAAAGCTGCTCAGTAGCAGTCCCAGGTGTAGAGGACGCGTGAGAAGTCAAGCCGTTCCAGATCGCTGGGGGAGATGAAGAAGTTCGCCACGCCGGAGTCGCCGAACGACACGTCGTCGGTCGAATCGATCTGCAGTAGCAGGTCGGTCGCCTTGTTCCACAGCGGATCCCTGTCATCATGCGGGTCGCTTTGCGTGAAGATCGGGTATCCGCCGACCTGGTGCCCGCCCGACATCAGCAGTGCGGCGAGCGAGTCGCGAATCTCCGCCTCATGTTCGCGGAAGAAGCCGTGGTCGTACTCGTTGAGCGTGCTGACGCAGCTTTGCAGCCGTCCCTCGAACCGGTAGTCAGTAGGCGTGATCGTCTGCTTGCCTGCCTGTGCGACTAGCCGTCGCTCGGTGTCGGGGTCGTTGAACGGCAGCACCGTGTCGTCATGCCAGGCGGGTTTGACGACACGGTTGGCATGCAGTGCGGTGACCGGCACGTTGGGGAGGTAGCGCACGCGCCACGAGCGTTGCGACTGCGGGTTGTCGTAGTCCGCTCCGTACAGGGTGTCCTCGCCGTCGATGAAGAACTGCAGCAGTCCCTGGGCGGGGAATCCGCGCAGCTGCGGCAGTTGGCTGAAGTTCAGCTGAGCCAGCAGATACAGCGGGTCCCCGGTGTCGAGATTACGTGGCGCCTTCATGCCTTCCGGCACGTAGAACGCGCCGCCGAGCTTGCTGTCGGTGATCTGTGCGGGGGAGTCGTCCTCGGTCAGACGCAGCACCGGCATTTCGGTGGAATACCGCAGCAGTTGCGAAAGTTTCTCGGCGACGTAGTCGGTGATCCTGGGGATGTGCGCGGTGTCCTCGTAGGCGGCGTTTCGCTGGGATCTGCCGGTGACGCCAAGCTGGTCGATGGGGTTGCGGGGCCCCTCTTTGTCCACTTTCCCTACGATTTCCTGGGACGGTGTGTCACGACCGAATAATTTGTCCAGCAATCCCATGTGATTCCCCGTTTTCAGATCATCATCCTTGCACAGGAAAGCCTAGCAGCTGAAAGGCGATTTCGCTGACGCGATTGGTGAAGGCTTGGTACCGTCTTGCGGCGTGTCTTCCCGATCGCGTCAGCGGATTGGCCTCAGTCAGTCCAGGCCGATTGACTTGAGATGATGCAGCGTCAGCGAGGTGACGGTCAGCGAGCCGGATTCGGCGACGAGCATGATCTCGCGCGGCAGGGTCAGCTGTCCGCACCAGCCGTCGTCCTGCATGGGGATCGGCTCGACGAAGGGGCTCGTCCACCCGTACATGATCTGCCGCCCGTTCGTGTTGAACGACTGCGGCGCGTAGAAATTGTGGCCGCAGTCCCACGGGCGGAACTCGGTTTCCGGCTTGAACTCGCCGTCCTTCTCCTGTTCGAGGGACGGGGCGAAGGCGATGGGCTCGCGGCGTCAGGTGACCATGTCCTCGCTGGAGACATGACCCCAATGGCACAGGCCCCACTGGGTGCCGTAGGGGTGCAGCTGGTAGAACACGTGCCAGCGGCCCTTGTAGTAGCACAGGCCGTTCGGGTCGGCCTCCTTGCGGAGCTCGTCCTTCTGCTCGGACGGGACCCGGAACAGGTAGATGAGCAGCATGCCGAGGCCGCAGGCGGCCATGAAGCCGGCCGACAGCACGATGGAGCCGATCAGCGCGCCCGTGCGGGTAGGTCTTGTTGGGTGCTGAGGGTTCTCCGCACGGCTGCCGTGCCGTTGTGGGGAATCGTTTTTTTTTGTACTGGAACAATAGAACGTCAATCGATTTACGTCAAACGATTGACGTTGTGTGTCGTGCTGCGGAAGAGGGTTTCCGGCGAGGATTAACGGCACATATCTACCGGTGAGTGCGGCATGAGGTAAGGTGGAACGCATGGCTGGAAACTTCGTGCAACTGCATAACCACACGCACTACTCGCTGCTGGATGGGGCATCCAAGGTGCCCGATCTGGTCAAGCGCGTCAAGGAGCTGGGCATGCCGGCGGTCGGCATCACCGACCATGGCAACATGCACGGCGCCTACGAGCTGTGGCGTGCAGCGGTCGATTCCGGCGTCAAGCCGATCATCGGCATCGAGGCGTATGTGACCCCTGAAACCGCGCGGCAGGACAAGACGCGCGTGTCATGGGACACCAACTGGACCCCGGTTCCCGGCCATGCCCGCAACCCCGACGATGTCTCGGGCGGCGGCCTGATCACCCACCTGACCATGTGGGCGGAGAACGACGAAGGGCTGGTCAACCTCATCAAGGCGTCGTCCGTCGCCAACCTCGAAGGCCGTGTCATGCGATATCCGCGTATGGACAAGGAGGTGCTGTCCACCTACTCCAAAGGCGTGATCGCCTCGTCCGGCTGCCCCTCCGGCATCATCCAGACCCGTCTGCGCCTAGGCCAGTTCGACGAGGCGCTGCGTGCCGCCGGCGAGTTCCAGGACATCTTCGGCAAGGACAATTTCTACATCGAGCTGATGGACCACGGACTGTCCATCGAAAGCAAGGTTACCGGCGATCTGCTGACCATTGCCAAGAAGCTCGGCGCGCCCCTGCTCGCCACCAACGACTCGCACTACGTCATGGAGGCGGACAAGGACGCCCAGGACGCCATGCTGTGCATCAACTCCGGCGCCACGCTGGACGACCCCAACCGCTTCAAGTTCGAAGGATCGGGATACTACATCAAATCCGCCGAGGAGATGCGCGAGCTGTTCAAGGACCATCCCGACGCCTGCGACAACACGCTGGAGATCGCGGAACGCTGCAACGTGATCTTCGACGACCATGAGGATGGCGCGTTCATGCCGCAGTTCGACTGCCCCGAAGGGTGGGACGAGACCTCGCTGTTCCTCAAGAAGGTCGAGGAGGGCCTGGAGAAGCGCTACGACGGCAACCCGCCGATGGAGGTGCTCAAGCAGGCCGACTATGAATGCGGCGTCATCTGCCAGATGCAGTTCTGCGGCTACTTCCTCGTCGTCGCCGACTACATCAACTGGGCGAAGGAGCACGGCGTGATGGTGGGCCCGGGGCGAGGCTCCGCCGCAGGGGCCATGGTCGCCTATGCGATGGGCATCACCGAGCTCGATCCGCTCAAGCACGGCCTGATCTTCGAGAGGTTCCTGAACCCCGAGCGTGTGTCCCTGCCCGATATCGACGTCGACTTCGATCCCGAAGGCCGCATGCGCGTGCTGGGCTATGTGGCCGACAAGTACGGCCATGACAAGGTCGCCCAATGCGTGATCTACGGCACCATCAAGACCAAGCAGGCGCTCAAGGACTCCGCGCGCATCATGGGATTCCCCTTTGAGATGGGCACTCGTATCACCGAGGCGCTGCCGCCGGCCGCCACCGGAGGCAAGAACATCAGCGTGCACGACATCTTCGACCCGAGCGCCAAGCGCTACGCCGAGGCGCGCGAATACCGCGAGCTGTACGACTCCGATCCTGAAGTCAAGCGCATCACCGAGGAGGCGAAGGGCATCGAGGGGCTGATTCGCCAGACCGGAGTCCACGCGTGCGCCACGATCATGGGTTCCGCGCCGATCACCGACACCTCGCCGCTGCTGGAGCGCACCGACGGCACCGTCACCACCACGTTCGAGTACCATACGTGCGAAACGCTCGGCCTGGTCAAGATGGACTTCCTCGGCCTGTCCAACTTGACGGTCATCCGCGACACGCTCACCAACATCGAGCACAACGGCAAGGGCGTCATCGACTACACGAAGATCCCTCTCGATGACCGGGAGACGTACCAGCTGCTGTCGCGCGGAGACACGCTCGGCGTGTTCCAGCTCGATTCCGACGGCATGCGCTCGCTGCTCAAGACGCTCAAGCCCGATAACTTCAACGACATCTCCGCACTTATTGCCCTGTACCGACCGGGCCCGATGTCGATGGACTCGCACACCAACTACGCCAAGCGCAAGAACGGCCTGCAGAAGATTACGCCTATCCACCCCGAGCTCGACGAGCCCCTCAAGCAGGTGCTCGATGAGACGTACGGCCTGATCATCTATCAGGAGCAGGTGCAGTCAGCCGCGCGTATCCTGGCCGGCTATTCGCTGGGCAAGGCAGACGTGCTCAGGCGAGCCATGGGCAAGAAGAAGCCCGAGGTGCTGGCCAAGGAGAAGGTGCCGTTTTTCGCCGGCATGAAGGAGCATGGCTATTCCGAGGAGGCCGCAGAGGCGATCTGGGAGATCCTGGTCCCGTTCTCCGGCTATGCGTTCAACAAGGCGCACTCCGCCGCGTACGGCCTGATCTCCTACTGGACCGCATACCTCAAGACGCACTACCCGGTCGAGTTCATGGCCGCGCTGCTGCAGGGCGCGGCGACCAACAAGAACAAGACCGCCCTGTATCTGGGCGAGGCTCGGAGAATGGGCATCCAAGTGCTCTCCCCGGATGTCAACGAGTCGGTCTACGAGTACTCCGCAGTCGGCGACGTCGTCCGATTCGGGCTCGGGGCTATCCGCAACGTCGGCGAGAATGCGGTCAAGGACATCATCGCGGAACGTGAGACGGGCCGTGGCAAATACGTGAACTTCATGGACTTCATCCGCCGCGTGCCGTTGACCGCGCTGAACAGGCGACTGGTCGAATCGCTGATCAAGGCGGGCGCATTCGATTCGATCGACCCGAACCGCCGGGCGCTGTTCACCGTGCACGAGTCGGCGATCGACTCGGTGGTCGGCCTCAAGCGCAAGCAGGCGGAAGGACAGTTCGACCTGTTCTCCGACACGGAGGATTCGGGCGCCGACGCGATGGGGGATGCGACGGTCGCCGTGCCGGACATCGAGGAATGGGACAAGAAGGACAAGCTCAAGTTCGAGCGCGATATGCTTGGCCTCTACGTGTCGGACCATCCGCTGAGCGGCATGCAAGCAGTGCTCGCCGGGATGCGGGAGATGTCCATCGCCCATCTGATTGACCGTGCGCCCACCATGCCCAGCGGGCAGCAGGTCACGCTGGCGGGACTGATTACCAACGTCGATCGACGAGTCTCGAAGAAGGGCAACCCGTGGGCGATCGTCACCATCGAGGACATGGAAAGCTCCATCCAGTGCATGTTCTTCGGCAAAGTGTACGAGGCGGCGAGCACGGAGCTCATACAGGATGCGGTCGTGCAGGTGCGCGGCCAGGTCGAGGTTCGGGACGAGACCGTCAGCATGCGCGCCACGGAAATGCAGCCGGTCGCGCTGGAGACCGATGACGAGCGTCCGTTCCTGATCACCTTGCCGCTGGTGGCCCTGGGGCGCGGCAACATGCAGCAGCTTGCGCAGATCATCACGCGGCATCCGGGATTCTGCGAAGTGCGGCTTGCCGTGCTCGACGCCAAGGGCAACGCACGGGTGATGACCTTCGGCGATAGGTTCCGCGTCAAACGCGACACCAGCCTGTTCGCCGAGATCAAGAGCCTGTTCGGCCCGAGCTGCCTGCCGACGGCCTGAGACCATCAGCCGGAATGTGACCATATGCGCTACGGAATCCGCTGACGATGGGTGTATGCAGGTAGAATGAGAGCGAAACGGGGCCGCTGGCTGCCGTCAATTATGGGCCTGGACCTAGAGGGAAGAACGATGATAGTGTGTTCACATTGCGGCGCAGACAACGCCGATGGAAGCTTGTTCTGCAGGGCGTGCGGTGCACAATTGACGGCGGCGACGAGTGGGCGGCGGGGAGGGCGGGGCGGGCACGGCCGGCCGCTGCGGCACCGGCGACGCCTGCGTACACGATGCAGCCGCAGACTTCGGCTTCGCAGGTTCCTCAATCGGCACAGGTTCCTCAATCAGTGCAGTATCCGGCGCAGCCGCCGCAACCGGTACAGACGACCGGGATGCCTCCCGTTCCCGCGCCCGCCGTTCCCGCGGCGCCCGGCACCGCTTACCAGCAGCAGCCGCAAATGGCCGGATACCAGCAGCAGCCGTATCGGGCTCAGACGTATCCGCAGCAGCCGGTCGATTCTCAGCAGTACGGCCAATACCAGCAGTCGGGCGTCCCCGGAGTCCCCATGGCTCCCGTGGCACCGGTCGCGCAGAAGAAATCCAAGAAGCCGCTCATCATCGTGCTCGCCATCATCATCGTGGCCGCGCTGGTCGTCGGCGGCGTGTTCCTGCACCTGTCCCAGACGGTCGTCAACGGAACGTATTCACTCAGCGTCAACGGCAACACCAGCACCCTGAGCGTCGACGGGAAGAAGATGTCGCTTGATCTGCCGGGCAATGACGACGGAAAGTCGGCGGTCAGCGCCACGATCGACAAGGTCACAAGTGGCAATGGCAGCCATTCATACACGCTGAAGGATCTGAAGTTCAGCGGTGAGAGCGGCAATTACGCGATGTCCGAGGTCACCGGCCTCATCGGGTACTTCGGCGGTCTGGGCGAGGAACAGGGCACGGCCGTTCTCAACGCGCTCAGCCCGACCGTCACCATCCCCGATGGCGCGTCCAAGGGCGAGCCGAACGGCACCTGGTCGGTCTCCTGCTCGGTCATGGGACTGGGCATGGGCATCTCAGCCAACTTCAAGGATGATGGCACATTGACGATGTCGGTACAGGCCACCGGTCATAGCGAGTCGATGCTCCATGGCACATGGAGCAAGACCGGTGACGCGATATTCGACATTTCCTTCGATGAATCCGATATGACTATGACACTGTCATTGAAGAAGTGACCTGCACGCGCTGAAAATATGGTTGTGGCCCCGACA
>OGRU01002747.1_pt1 | contig 11104 bp, 10 predicted proteins | sample 1553541 | NCBI WGS metagenome assembly OGRU01 (sample SAMEA2580068, study PRJEB22360) | human gut metagenome | biome: human gut; feature: human-associated habitat; material: faeces | place: Denmark | collected 2008/2010
CTGCCGACACGAGCGAAAGGTTTTTGCAGGATACAGGCACAGCACCCACTGACTATGATCTGATAATAACAGGCGACCTCGGCTTTACAGGTTCGGATCTGCTGCATGGGCTGCTGCAAAAGGACGGCATAGAGCTTTCGAACCACAACGACTGTGGAATGATGATATTTGACCGCAAGCGGCAGGACGTTCATTCGGGCGGCTCCGGCTGCGGATGTTCGGCATCGGTTCTTTGCTCATATCTGCTGAAAAAACTCGGAAACGGTGAGCTTAAAAACATTCTTTTCTGCGCCACCGGAGCACTTATGTCGCCGACCGCCTGTATGCAGGGCGAAAGCATACCGTCAATAGCCCACCTGCTGCACATAAGAGGTTGAGCCTTGTGGGGATCACTATTATAAACATGCTGTCGTCGATACTGACATCGGTCAGAAGGATCGTGTACCGATTTACCGCCGGTTTCCGCCGCAGCCGCAGGTGAATTGCAGAATAAGGCTCTCGTCAGCCTAAGCCTAAGGAGGGTAGCAGAACTCACCTTAGGCTTTGCAACAAATTCGGCATTAACGAACATGTGACATAGACTCCGCTCTGCCGCTTTGCATGTTTGCACGCCGGTAAATTTTAGTTTGTCTGCGTAAAGGTAGATAAACTGAATTTATTGCATTTTTGTATATAAAAATGCAGCAGGGGCGAAGCCTCTGCTGCAAAATACTGCTTTTTATGATAGACTAACGGGAGAAAGAACGCTGTACGGTTTTGTTTGCCGCATTTATTTGTGCAGCCCGGCGCTATTACCCACAGCCCCACGCGCCTGCCGAAGCAGCCGCGCCGCTCTTTAGTACGCCGATTTATAGGCGTTACATACGGCCTCGGTGTCGCCCACCATTTTGAGATTGCCGCGCTCAAGCCACGCGCAGTGCTTGCACAGTCTTTCGATCTGATCGAGCGAATGGCTGACCACTATGACCGTGGTCTTGTCGTTGGTGAGCATTTCGTTTATGCGGCGCTCGCACTTTTCCTGAAACTTGAAGTCGCCCACGGCAAGTATCTCGTCAACTATAAGTATATCCGGTACCGTCATTGTGGCAATTGCAAAGCCTATACGCGCCACCATACCGGATGAATAGTTTTTCATGGGCGCGTCGAGAAATTCCTGCATTTCGGAAAACTCGACTATCTCGTCAAAATGCTCGTCCATATATGCCTTCGAAAAGCCGAGCACCGAGCCGTTAAGATAAATATTTTCCCTTGCTGTCAGTTCAAAATCAAAGCCGGCGCCAAGCTCAATCAGCGGCGCTATAACGCCCCGTGTCACGACCGTGCCCTTTGTCGGCGTAAGTATTCCGGAAATGATCTTGAGCAGGGTCGATTTGCCCGAGCCGTTCAGACCGACGATACCGAAAACGTCGCCTTTTTCAATGTTCAGACTGACATTATTGAGTGCAACAAAGTCCTCGAACATGAGCTGGCGCTTTACAAGCTTCAAAAAATATTCCTTAAGGCTCTGAAGCCGTTCCTTGCACATGTTGAAATGCATTTCTATATTTTTAAGTTCAACCGCATAATTGTCGGGCATCGGTATTCCTCCGTAACCTGCTGATTATATGTGCAGGATGAATTTTTTTTGCAGTTTATTAAAGGTGAAAATTCCTATCACAAGGAACAAGAGCCCGTATCCGAGGCACATGAGATTGTCGGTAAGCGACGGCAATGTATTATATATCACAACATCGCGGAAATACTGTATATACTTTGTCATGGGATTGTACCGCACTATCGCGACCGCAACGGTCTGGAGCGCGGAGTCCTTATTATAGCTGTCGAGCAGCGACGCCGGATAGATCAGCGGCGTCAGATACATCCAAAGCGTCAGCACCACACCGTAAAGGTGGATGACATCCTGAAAATAAACGCTGACAGCCGACAGAATAAGGCTCATGCCGATAACGAAAAGCAGGCAGTAAAACACCGGTATCGGGAACAGTACGATGGTCCAGCCCGGATTTATGTGGCTCATCCGGAACGCCATGACTATGGCGACCGCAATAAGTGAAAGCACAAAGTTTATAAGCGAAAAAAGGCTTTTCTCAAGCGGAAAGATGTATTTCGGAATATACACCTTTTTTATCAGACCTGCCGAGCCGAGTATCGAGGTAAGGGAGCTGCTCGTAGCCTCCGCAAAGAAGTTCCATATAGAAGCGCCGACGATATAATAAACGGCAAAATCCCCTATGTCGGGATAATCCCTGACCTTGAAGATCATGCTGAAAACTGCCGTCAGCACCAGCATGGTGAGCAGCGGATTAAGAATACTCCACGCAACACCGAGCACCGAACGGCGGTATTTTATTTTAAAGTCCTTGCCGGCAAGATTGCGCAGCAACGGCAGATATTTTTTGAAGTTATAAAAGAAGCCTTTCATACCTGATCGGTTTTCCAAGCAGGACACCTCCATAAGGCATTGCACAATTAATTCCCGGCAGCCGGCAAGCGGCAGACCGTCAATGCAGCCTTTTTATTATAATACACTAATTAAAAAAAGTCAATCCCGACAAAGCGCCGCGCTTTAATGGCTATTGACTTTAGAGGTCCTATAAAGTAAAATTGGTATGATAAATAAAAGGGAGACCGCCTTTATGAACGACAATTTTAAAAGGGAAGATACCGACGTATTGACCCCTGAGCAATATGAAAAACGGATAAGCGAGCTGTCAGAGCTCAATGATCAGTATAAAGCGAGACTGCAGGAGACAACGGCTCTGCTGCGCGAGACAAAAGCAAAGCTCAAAGAGGTCACCGGCTCACGCGGATATTCGTTTGTCAAGAAATATTACCGCTTAAGGGAACGGCTGCTGCCGCCCGGAAGCCGCAGGGTCCAGGTCATCCGCACATTGCTTTTGCCGATACTTATTCCGATGAAAAAAATAAAGGCAAAAAGAGCCGAGCGCATGATAGACGGCACCGAATACCTTACAAAGGAGCAGGGGCTGGCAAAGCTCAGGGACTGTAAGCGCGTCGATATCTTAACCGTCGGACACACCGAATATATCGCCGGGATACTTAAAGAGATGCTTGTCTCACACGGCATAGAATGTAATATTCTTTACGAGCAGCCGGAGCTTTACGAGGATATACCCTACATTATTATATGCCCTCAGATGTTTACAAAGTTTCCGCCGCTTTATATAGCGTTCCAGATGGAGCAGACCATCGATCCGAGATGGATGACCGAGCAGTATTTCAAAATACTGCGCAACGCATATGCGGTGTTTGACTATTCGCTCGTCAATCTTGAATATTTTTCAAAGGATCCCGAAATAAAGAACAAGCTGTACTACCTGCCGGTCGATGTGTCGCCCGTGCCGGTCTATAGCCCCGATCCGGGCACAGAAAAAGAGTACGACGTGCTGTTTTACGGGGCGTCGCACATTGAGCGCCGCAGGATGATACTTGACCGGCTTTCGAAAAAATTCAATGTAAAGGTCGAAAGCAACCTGTTCGGCGAACCGCTCTACAGAGAAATGAGCAAGGCGCGGATCGTGATAAACATACACTACTACGAAAACGCCATGCTTGAAACGACCAGGCTGCACGAAACGCTGTCGGTAGGCACCAGCCTTATCGTTTCGGAGCGAAGCTGCGACGCCGATGCCGAAGCAAGGCTCAGTGGCATAGTAGACTTTGTGCCGGAGGGCGATGTTGCGGCGCTTGAGGAACGTATATCATACTGGCTGTCGCATGAGGATGAGCGAGTAAAAAGGGTGGAACAGAACAACGAGCTTTTAAAAAGCCGCGCGAACCAGATGAAGTTCTATTTCAACCGCTTCCTGCTCGCAAACGACCGACTGAGCTTTGACGATTTTTACAATGAGTCGGGCGATTTTGTGACGGTGGATACCGACAGGCTCTGCCTCAGTCTGCCCGAAACGGTCGAGCGTCGCAAGGCTTTCGACGACGACAACAAATACGGCTTTGCCGTCATGCCGGGACTGAAGCATAACATCGGCTGGGTAGGCTGCGGACTGAGCTATAAATTCCTTGCCAAACGGGCGCTTGATTGCGGATATAAAAAGCTGCTCATCTGTGAGGACGACACCTTTTTCCCGCCGGATTTTGACGAAAGGTTCAAAAAGATACTCCGCTACACCGCCGAAAACAGCGACTGGGATGCGTTTTCCGGCATAATGGCGGACATAGGAAACGTAAAGGTGCTGTCTTTGAAGGAGCAGGACGGCGAGACCTATGTTTACCTCAACCGCATAGTGAGCACGGTGTTCAATATGTATTCGGAAAAAACGCTTGCCCTTATGAGTGCATGGGATCCGTTTGACCGTGATGTCTATAAAAACACGATCGACCGCTATCTGGAAGGTAACCGGCTGAGCATCCTTACGACCTGCCCGTTCCTTGCCGGGCACAAGGAGGATCTTGACTCCACTATATGGGGCAAAAGCAACACGGCATATGATGCCATGATGCAGTCGAGCAACAAAAAGCTGAAAAAGCTTGCCCAGGACGCAAAAAATCAGTTTGGCAGATAGGAGAATCCCGGTGCGTCTTTGTCGCGCCGGGATTCGTTTAGGCTGACGAGAGTCGTATTGCGCGGGCTCAATGGACTTTTTAAGGAACGACGCTCGAGGTTCGTTCCCTACGACGTACCAATTGGATTTCCGTCTTTTACACCGCTAAACTAAAATTTACCGTTACAACACGCAAAAAAATACCGGCTCGTGATTACACGAACCGGTATTTTATGTTACTTTTAAACTTAAGCCTCAGCTATAGCCTCAACAGGGCAGCCGGCTGCACATGTTCCGCAATCAACGCACTTGTCTGCGTCGATAACGTACTGGGTCTCACCCTCGCTTATAGCCTCGCAGGGGCAAGCAGCAGCACATGCACCGCACTGGATGCAGGCGTCAGAAATCTTATATGCCATTTTACACACCTCCGTAGATCTTATTCAGTTTCACTGTACACTGTTATGCTAACACATTTAATGTGAAAAAGCAAGAGGAAAATAAAAGTTGCAAAACTCTTACCCGGCTAAGCTTAATTTTCGTCGGCAGGGGCGTCCCAGTTATGCCAGACGTTCTGCACGTCGTCATTCTCGTCAAGCATTTCCAGCAGCTTTTCCATCTTTGCCGCCTGTTCGGGATCGTCAATGGCGGTAAGCGTCGCCGGAACATAGACAGGCTCCGCCGAAATAAAGCCGTAGCCTTTTTTCGACAGCTCCTCACTTACCGAGCCGACCGAATTTGCGTCGGTGGATATCTCAAACACCTCGCCGTCGAAATTAAGGTCGTCTGCGCCGGCTTCGAGTGCGTCCTCCATGACCTTGTCCTCATCAAGACCCTCGCCGTCTATGACGATAAGCCCCTTATGCTCAAACATAAACATGACCGAGCCGGACTGTCCGAGGTTTCCGCCGCACTTGTCAAAGAAATGGCGCATATCGCCTGCGGTACGGTTGCGGTTATCGGTAAGCGTTTCAACAATAACGGCGACGCCTGCCGGACCGTAGCCCTCGTATATCAGCTGCTCATATTCCGCGCTGCCCTGCTCACCGGCTGCTTTTTTGATTATGCGGTCGATATTGTCGTTGGGCACGTTGTTTGCCTTAGCCTTGGCGATAACATCGCGCAGCTTTCCGTTTACGTTGGGGTCGGGACCGCCTGCGCGGACGACCATGGCAAGCTCACGACCTATTCTCGTGAAGATCTTGGCTCTTGCCTGATCGGTCTTTTCCTTTTTTCTTTTAATGGTACTCCATTTTGAATGACCTGACATATATTTTACTCCGTTCCGCCGCACAAAGGATACGGCAAAAAATACTCACCAGAATATTTTAGCACAAAGCCATACGGCTGACAAGTGCTTTTTTCTTTTATCTGTTGCGGAACCTTAAAAAATCCTCCAGAATAATCGTGGCAGCCACCGCATCGACCACCTGCTTGCGCTTTTTGCCCCTCGTATCGGTAAAATTCAGCGCCGTGTGGGCGCTGACCGTTGTGCAGCGCTCGTCCCACAACTCAACCGGCAGTCCCGTGGCTTTTTTCAGCGCCTCTGCCGCCTCGGTACATTCCTTTGCCTTGAAGCCCTCGCTGCCGTCCATGTTGCGGGGCAGTCCCACAACTATCATTTCGGCGCCGAGCTCCTTTGCTTTTTGTGCCAGCCTTTCTATCAGCCGTTCGCGGTTATATTCTGTTATAACGCCTTTGGGAAAAGCGAAGCCCTCATCTTTGTCGCTCAGTGCGACTCCGGTCCTTGCCGTTCCCACATCGACCGACATTATTATCATCTGTCATCACCTGCTCGTTTGATCTCCCAGTAATATTTCCTGTTCGCCACGGGGAAGTCGTCCGACTCTCCGTGCTCAGGATCGTAAAATCTTCCTTCAAAATAAAGCGACCAATGCCAGCAGCGCGGCGTTTCGAGGCTCAGAATACAGACGTCGGGCAGCTCTGATCTGTCGTTTACCGGTATCCTCTGCCGGACGACCGTTATCCCCTCTTTTTCGAGCACCGAAAACATATCGGCAAGTGTCGTCTCGCGCTCCGTGCCGGCGGCGGCTATCATTTCGTCAACCGTTTTGCCGGTCAGCATCGCCAGCACTGCCTGTCCGCACTGCAGCGGATCCGGCTCTCTTATATACATCGGTTTGTCTGCAAGCGGCATGTTTTTCTCCCTTTATTCGCGTATGTTTTTGAAAAAGCCGGTCAGCAGCGCTTTGCAGCGGTCTTCTTCAATGCCTGCCCACACCTCGGTGCCGGGTCGGAACAGGGAAACCGTGTCGGTCACCGAATCAACGGCTCCGGCTGCCGGATCGAACGCGCCGAACACAACCTTGCTTATTCTTGAATTTACTATGGCTCCGGCGCACATCGGGCACGGTTCAAGGGTGACGTAAAGCTCGCAGCCGTCAAGCCGCCATGTGCCGAGCGCCCTGCACGCTTTGTCTATTGCCTCTATCTCGGCATGTCCCAGAGCGTTTTTCGTCCTTTCGCGCCGGTTTTCCCCCACAGCTATTACCTTGCCGTCCTTTACTATCACCGCGCCGACCGGCACCTCACCTGCGGCACCGGCTCTCTGCGCCAGAAGGATCGCCTGCTCCATATATTTTGTCATGACGACATCCCGGCAAATCTCTGGGTGATAAACACCTCCAAAGCGCAGATCACATAAAACACTATAATCCATGCTGACGAGCAGAAGTATTTGACCTTCATTTCCGAGTCCTCGGTCCGTTCCTTAGACAGACGCAGCGCGTCGCGGTCAATCTTCAAAAGCATGATCAGTCCGCATGCGCCTATAAGCAGCAGCACTACAAGATAAAGCATTGATATAATACCGTTTACCGTGAGCGACGCTCCTGCCAGAGCATAAGACAGCACAACAGACATGACATTGTTTATGCCGTGAATCACCACGCCGGGTATCATCGAGCCGGTGTAAACGGCGGCATATCCGAGAACAAGACCAACGCCGAAGGCAAACGGTATCTGCACCAGATTTCCGTGGAGCAGTGCGAAAAGCATTGCCGACAAAAATATCGAGGCACCGTCGCTCATGTACTTCCTCATCGTCCCGAGGATGACGCCCCTGAAGGCAAATTCCTCGACCAGCGCCGGCAGAATGCCTACACAAAGCAGCATTATAATAAATGAAACAACACCTTCACCCTGACCGATATCGTTTGAAACGACATCATCTCCGGTAATATTTTTGAATATCACACCGAATGCCGAGGACGCTATGTTGCTGAGCGCACACACACCGAGACCGAGCATGACTACCGCAGTCGATTTCCCGAGCGGCGCTTTTTTAAGCGGCACGGTGTCGCTCCACTTATATCCGGTCATAGCCGGGGTCACAAGAAACGGCACGGTGAAAAGTATTGTTGACAAAACCGCGTTTAAAATATATGTAAAATCGGGATCGTTAAGAAGCACCTTCGTGTTATGTCCGGTGATGGTCGATATTGCCTCTAATATCTGACCGACAAAATAGCCGAGAATAAGAACGCCCAGAAAGAACAGGCAAAGCGGCAGCCCGATGCTGTTGCCGAGCCTGCGGTATGCTTTTTTCAGCCTGCTCTTTTTTTCGTCGCTGTAATTACCGTTGACATACATCTGTCCGTTTATAAAGACATATTTCTGTCCGCTGCCGTCCGGCTGCTGATAAGCGCCGCCCGGCGCACCGCTCTGGGCACCGTGCTGATTATTCGGATCATAATATCCGCCGTAAAGTCCCCCGTCAAATCCGTTATAATACGGATTTGTATATGGATTTTGGGGCTGCGGAGCGGTCTGTTTGCTGCCGCTGTCGGCGCCGCCCTGCCCGTTGTACGGACCGCGGTTCTCCGGCTGGTTGCTGTTATTGTTTTCCATAAAAACACCTCGCAAGGATCATATTTCGTTCGTTACCGCATCAAATTGGCATTAATTTGTGCACTTTGCTATATTTAAAGCCCAATACCGAAACAAAGTGCAAAAAGATTATAAAATCTGCATAAATTTGAGGCAATAATTTTTAATAGAAGCCTATTGCAATATTATCTCCTTTGTATTATTATAATAAAGTATAGTGATGTAAATATCAATGTATTTTTCGTAAACTTTTGATTTCCATGTTTTGAAAGGAGTGCTTTTATGTACACAGTCAAAGAAATTCACGAGCTTATCGGCGAAAAGCTGAAGCACAACTTCGGCGTCTCGCCCGATCAGGCGTCGGATGAGCTTTTTTACAAAGCCACCGTGCTCGCCGTACTCGATATAATGACAAAGCGCCGCGCCGCATTCAAGGACGAGGTGTCAAAAGAGGAAAGCAAGATGGTGTACTACCTCTCGATGGAATTCCTCATGGGACGTTCTCTTAAAAACAATCTTTACAACCTCGGCGCAGACAAGGTGTTCGGCAAGGCACTTTCCGAATACGGCGTAAAGCTTGAGAATCTTTACGAGCTTGAGCCTGACGCAGGACCCGGCAACGGCAGACTGGGCAGGCTTGCCGCCTGCTTCCTTGACGGTCTTACCACCGGCGGATATCCGGCCATGGGCTACTGCATAAAGTATGAATTCGGTATCTTCCGTCAGAAATTCGTTGACGGCTGGCAGACCGAAATGCCCGATTTCTGGCTCCCTGGCGGCAGCGTTTGGCTTGTAAAGCGTGAGGCTTCGGCGGTCGATGTAAACTTCGGCGGCAGAGTTGAGGAATCGTGGGACGGTCAGCATCACAATGTCCAGCTTAAAGATTTCACGTCGGTACGCGCCATGCCGTATGACCTCATGGTGGCAGGAGCGGACGGAAAAAGCGTCAACGTGCTGCGCCTCTGGAGCTCGGAGACCCCGGCTATAGATATGGCAGCCTTCAATCAGGGCGACTATGTGCGCGCGCTCGAAAGGCAGGCAATGGCTGAGGTCATCAGCAAGGTTTTGTACCCGGAGGACAATCACCCGGAGGGGAAATCGCTCCGCCTGCGTCAGCAGTATTTCCTTGTTTCGGCGTCCGTACAGGATATTTTGCAGCGTCATCTCCGCAAATACGGAACGCTTGACAACCTGCCCGAAAAGGCGGCGATACACATAAACGACACCCATCCGGCGCTTGTCATACCGGAGCTTATGCGTTACCTGCTCGACGAATGCGGTTATTCGTGGGAGACCGCCTGGGACATCGTGGTCCGCACAACGGCATACACCAACCACACCGTCATGCGCGAGGCGCTTGAGTGTTGGCAGATCGACATGTTCAAAAACCTTCTGCCGCGTATATTCCAGATAGTGACCGAAATAGACAACCGCTTCAGGGCAAGCATGTGGGAAAAGACCCACGACAGCGGATATGTCGCAAGAACCGCTATAATCGAGGGCGGCGTGGTCAAGATGGCTAACCTCTGCGTTGCGTCCTGCCATAGTGTAAACGGCGTGTCAAAGCTGCACAGCGAAATATTGAAGGACACCCTTTTCAACGATTACTACAGGGTGACACCCGAAAAATTCACCAACGTCACCAATGGTATTGCATTCCGTCGCTGGCTCTGCCAGTCCAATCCTGAGCTTACCGCCCTTATTTCCGAGCACATCGGCACCGATTTTATACTGCACAACGAAAAGCTCAAGGAATTTATTAAATATGCCGACGACAAATCGGTGCTGGAATCGCTCGAAAAGATCAAGCGTGACAACAAGGTCACCTTCGGCAACTATGTGAAGGAGCAGTACGGCGTGTCGCTTGATCCCGATTCGCTGTTTGACATGCAGGTAAAGCGCCTGCATGAGTACAAGCGGCAGCACCTCAACGCGCTGCACATAATATCTGATTACCTCTATTTAAAGGACAATCCCAACGCCGAATTTACGCCCAAGACCTATATTTTCGGCGCCAAGGCGGCGCCGGGCTACTACCTCGCCAAGCAGATCATTCAGATGATACAGGCTTTGGGCAAGGTTATCGACAGCGATCCGGCGGTAAAGGGTAAAATAAAGATACTGTTTGTTGAGGACTACCGCGTATCGCTTGCCGAGCTTATGATTCCGTCAGCCGATATTTCGGAGCAGATTTCGCTTGCCTCGACCGAGGCCAGCGGCACCGGCAACATGAAGCTGATGCTCAACGGAGCCATAACGCTTGGCACAGAGGACGGCGCAAACGTCGAGATACACGAGGCGGTGGGCGACGACAATATAATCATATTCGGCATGAAAACGCCCGAGGTGCTGTCTCTCCGCGGTCAGTACGATCCGCACAGGTACTATGACAACAATCCGAAGCTGCGCCGCGCGGTCGATTTTATTGCGGCAGGAATAGGCGGAGTGCAGTTCCCCGATCTTGTGCGTTCGCTAAAAAACACCGACTATTACATGTCGTTTGCCGATTTTGAGGATTACTGCGACGCGCAGAACAAGGCGTCCGCACTTTATGCCGACCGTGCAAAGTGGAACCGCATGTCGCTTGTGAACATTGCCAACGCCGGCATCTTCTCAGCCGACCGTTCCATTTACGACTATGCAAAGAAAATCTGGCACGCAGAGCCGGTAAAGTGGTCAAAGTAAGCAGGACAACTAAAACATTCAGGCTGATCTTAGTCAGCCTGCAACGGCGG
>OGRU01002758.1_pt1 | contig 11081 bp, 7 predicted proteins | sample 1553541 | NCBI WGS metagenome assembly OGRU01 (sample SAMEA2580068, study PRJEB22360) | human gut metagenome | biome: human gut; feature: human-associated habitat; material: faeces | place: Denmark | collected 2008/2010
ACATATTATAAAAATGAACTCTGGTCAGAAATCAGTCTGATATGGGTGTGGCGTTTTTGACGGCATCGCTCATAAAGGAAACCGAAATAAATGTTTTCGACCGGAAAAAATAAGGAGGAAAAATGGGAAAGTATTTTGCAAAAAGACTTGGAATGGCGATTCTGACTATCTTTCTGGTAGCCTGTCTTACCTTCCTGCTGATGAATGCTGTACCTGGAAGCCCATGGCTCAGTGAAAAAACACCTTCTGAGACCACACTGGCTGCGCTGAATGCCAAATATGGACTGGATAAGCCGGTCTATGTACAGTTGTTTATGTATCTGAAAAATATTCTTCACGGTGACTTCGGTGTATCACTTAAGATGCAGAAGAACCGTGCAGTTCTTGACATTATCGTGGATATGTTCCCGGTATCTGCCAAGGTAGGTGCACTTGCACTTGCATGGGCGATTCTGGTGGGTGTACCTCTTGGCTGTCTTGCCGCATTTAAGAGAGGCAAGCTGACAGACAGCATCCTTCGTGTGATCTGTACACTTGGAATCTCCATGCCAAGCTTCGTTGTGGCATCTGTTCTTCTGGTAACCCTGACTGGAAACAATGCACTGAATCTGTTTCCGTCTATTTTTGATCCGTCGCAGGGATGGCGCGCCTATGTACTGCCATGTTTTGCCCTGGGCTTTTACCCAATGTGCTATACAGCACGTCAGACACGTTCTGCCATGCTGGATTCCTTAAGCCAGGAGTACATTAAGACAGCCCGCGCCAAAGGTCTGAAGAACAAAAAAATTATTTTCAAGCATGCTCTTAGAAATGCACTGATTCCGGTTATTACATACTTAGGACCGCAGGTGGCCTTTACCCTTTGTGGTGGTTTCGTTGTAGAGAGCGTATTCTCAATTCCGGGACTTGGACGTTATTTCGTACAGTCCATCCAGAACCGTGATTATCCGGTTATTATGGGAACTACCATTTTCCTGGCAGCATTTATTATTCTGATGAACCTGGTTGTAGACTTCCTTTATAAGGTTGCTGACCCGAGAATCAGCCTTGCGAAAGGAGGAGAATGATCGTGGCAGAAGATAAGAAGATTAAGAAATGTCCGGTGAGTCTTCAGCCGGATATTGAGAACCTCCTTCAGGATTTAAGTCCGGATGATTTTGCATCTGCGTCCAGACAGGAGAAGGATGATTTTATTCAGGACCGCCAGAGTGTTTCCTACTGGAAAGATGCCTGGAGAAGATTAAAGAAAAATGTGGTGGCTATGGTTGCACTTGGTGTGATCGTATTCCTGTTTTTATTTGCCTTTGTGGGTCCGCTTCTGATTCCATATGGTTATGACGAGTTTAACAAAGGTGCTGAGAACCTTTATCCCTATCACTACACACTGGAGGACACCCAGCGTGTGAACGACGAGATCGCTTCCAGAACCCAGTCCGATGTAGTGGATGTAGATGAAATGATCGCCCAGGCGAAAGCAGAAGCTGAGAAAAAGGGCGAGAAATTTACAAAGAAAGATGAAGCAGTTATCCGTGCAAAAGCAAAAGTTGCTGCAAAACCTTCAGAAGACTCTTCTGAGGAGCAGAGCGTAGATGAAGATTCCGTCCGCAAGGAGCTTGGAATCAAGAAGCATATTTTCGGTTATTCCCAGGCAGAGCTTGAGCGCAAGGCAAATGGGGAAAAAGTATTCCCACATGTGTTTGGTACTGACATGTATGGCCGTGATATTCTGGTCCGTGTTATGTATGGTGCCCGTGTTTCCATGTCTGTCGGCGTATTCGCAGCTATCCTGGTACTGGTGATCGGCGCACTTTATGGTGCTATTTCCGGTTACTGCGGCGGCAAGGTGGACGCAGTGATGCAGCGTATTGTTGAACTTATTTATGCAGTTCCGGAGATGCTGGTTGTCCTTCTGATCGCAACTGCACTGAAACCAATCCTTACCGACTATGTGAATTCATCAGGAACCAGTCCTCTGAAATCCTTTGTCAATGTACTTGGACCGAACCTGATCTCCATGTTTATTGCATTTGGTCTGTTATACTGGGTTACCATGAGCCGTATTATCCGTGGCCAGGTACTTCAGCTGAAACAGCAGGAATATGTAACCGCAGCAAGAGCACTTGGTGCATCTGGCGGCAGGATCATCCGCCGTCATCTGCTTCCAAACTGTATCGGACAGATCGTTGTTACTACCTGCCTGCAGATACCGTCTGCAATTTTCCTGGAATCCTTCTTATCCTACCTTGGAGTTGGTGTTTCTGCACCTCTTCCAAGCCTTGGATCCATGGCAACAGACGCACTTAGCGGTATGTACACTTATACTTACAGACTGATCGTACCTTCCGTGATCCTGAGCATTATGATCCTTGCATTCAACCTGTTTGGCGATGGACTTCGCGATGCTCTTGATCCGAAGCTGAAGAAATAAGAGAGGAGGAGAACAATGTCTGAACAGAAAAATAAATTGCTGGAAGTAAAAGACCTGAAAGTCTCCTTCTTTACCCCGGCCGGCGAGGTAAAAGCCGTTGGCGGTATCTCCTATGACCTTGATTATGGCGAAGTTATGGGAGTTGTTGGAGAATCTGGTTCTGGAAAGAGCCAGGAGGCATATTCTATTATGGGGCTTCTTCAGTCCCCAGGTAAAGTTATCGGAGGCTCCATTACCTTCGAGGGAAAAGATGTCCTTTCTTTTTCCAAGGAAGAGATGACTGCGTTCCGCGGAAACAAAGTAGCTATGATCTTCCAGAATCCCATGACCTGTCTGAATCCGGTTTACACCATCGGAAATCAGCTTGTGGAAGCTCTTCGTGCCCATGATAAGAAAATCAGCAAAGAAGAAGCCCAGAAACGTGCCATGGAAATGATGGAACTGGTTGGAATCAATAATGTGGAGAAGCGTATGAAGCAGTATCCACACGAGTTTTCCGGCGGTATGCGACAGCGTGTCATGATCGCTATGGGACTGATCTGCCATCCGCAGCTTCTGATCGCAGATGAGCCGACCACAGCCCTTGATGTTACCATTCAGGCACAGATCCTTGACTTGATGAAGGATCTTCAGAAAAAGACCGGAATGGGAATCATTTTCATCACACACAACCTTGGTGTTGTGGCAGATATCTGTGACAAGGTATCCGTTATGTATGCAGGTAAAATTGTGGAGCAGGGACCTGTAGATGACATTTTCTACGAGCCTGCACATCCATATACAAAGGGTCTTCTTCGTTCCATGCCCCGTGTTGATGCCGAGAGCTATGAAAGACTGATCCCAATCGAGGGAACCCCGGTTGATATGCTGAATCCGCCGGAAGGATGTCCGTTTGCTCCACGTTGTGAGCATTGCATGAAGATCTGTCTGAAGAAAATGCCTCCTTACGTGGAAGTGGGCGAGAAACATCGTTCCGCCTGCTGGCTTCGGGTTCAGGAGCTTATGAACAAGGAGGAGAAATAAATGGCAGAAGAAAAGAAGCTTCTCGAAATTGAGAATTTACGAAAGTATTTTCCAGTAAATGGCATAAAAGGCCCGGGGGTACAGGCTGTACAGGATGTTTCCCTTTATATCAAAAAAGGTGAAACACTTGGTCTTGTAGGAGAGTCCGGATGTGGAAAGACCACACTGGGAAGAACGATTCTTCGCCTTTATGAGCCAACCGGAGGAAAGATTATTTATGATGGCGAAACCATTTACGACAATCCTCTGGATAAAGACGGCAAACCTCTTGGAAAAGCCAAAGCTGCCAAAATGCTTCCCTACAGAAGAAAAATGCAGATCATTTTCCAGGATCCGTCCGCTTCCCTGGATCCTCGAATGACAGTTGGTGAGATCATTGGAGAGGCCATTGATATCCACAAGCTTGCAGCGAGTAAGAAAGACCGCGCTGACATGATCAAAGAGCTGCTGGCGCAGGTTGGATTAAATACAGAGCATGCAAACCGTTATCCACATGAGTTTTCCGGCGGTCAGCAGCAGCGTGTTGGTATCGCCCGCGCCCTTGCAGTAAAACCGGAGTTCATCGTCTGTGACGAGCCGATTTCCGCATTGGATGTTTCTATCCAGTCACAGGTGGTAAACATGCTGGAAGACATGCAGGAGCAGATGGGTCTGACTTATCTGTTCATTGCCCATGATCTTTCCGTTGTCCGTCATATTTCCAACAGAATCGGTGTTATGTATCTTGGTTCCCTTGTGGAGTTAGGAGAGAGCTATGAGCTGAACAGACATCCGATTCATCCATATACAAAGACCTTGCTTTCCGCAGTTCCGGTTCCGGATCCAAAGCTGAGCCGGACAAGAAAGCGTATTATTCTGGAAGGAGATGTGCCAAGTCCTATGAATCCGCCAAGCGGATGCCGTTTCCACACCAGATGTCCATATGCCACTGAAAAGTGCAGCCAGGTAGCTCCTGTGTTCAGAGAGCATGAGCCGGGTCACTGGGCAGCCTGCCATTTACTGGACAAATAAAGGGAGTTTAGGTATTTCGTTCTTCCTCACGGAAGAGCTGATGAATACAAGCGTCGATTCTCATCTCTCATGCGGCGCAAAAAAGCATAAAGGAGGAAATGTAATGAGAAGAAAATTTATGTCTATGGCACTGACTGCAGCTATGGTATTAAGCATGGCAGCAACTCCTGTATTCGCCGAGGATACAGCATCTGACGAAGGATTCAACCTGAACCTTTGTATCGCATCTGAACCACAGACAATTGACCCTGCACTGAACTCTGCAGTTGATGGAGCTATCATGTGCAACCATATGTTCGAAGGTCTGGTTAAATGGGTAAATGATGGTGAAGGAAATGCTGTCACAGCTCCTGGACAGGCTGAGTCCTGGGAAAAGACTGAGAACGAAGATGGTACAGTTACTTACACAGTTAAACTTCGTGACGGTATCAAATGGTCTGATGGACAGGCTGTAACAGCTGGTGACTTCGTTTATGCATGGCAGCGTCTTGCAAATCCTGAGACAGCAGCAGATTATTGCTACATGATCGACATGGTAAAAGGATATGACGCAGTTGCTGACGGAAGTGCGGATCCAAGCACTCTTGGAATTACAGCAGTTGATGATCAGACTCTTCAGATCGATCTTACCTATGACTGCCCGTATTTCGAAGAAATCATGGCATTCCCGGCAACATTCCCGGTTCGTCAGGATATGGTAGAGAGCAGTGACAACTGGACATTTGATCCAAGCACATACATTGGCAATGGACCATACAAAATGACAGAGTGGTCTCACAATGCTTACATCTCCATGGAGAAAAACGAGAACTACTATGACTATGAGAATCTTGGACCGGATACCATCAAGTTTACACTTCTTGATGACAACAACGCAATGCTCAAAGGTTACAACAACGGAGAGCTTGATTTCATTGAGAACCTTCCTGTAGACGAGATCCCGACCTACCTTGCTTCTGGCGAGCTTGAGATTGGTGACTATCTTGGAACCTACTATGTATGCTTCAACACAGAGGACGAAGTTTTCTCTGACCCTAACATCCGTAAAGCATTCTCACTTGTAATCGACCGTAACTACATCGTAGAGAACGTTTCTCAGGCTGGTGAGGTTCCGGCTGACGGATATGTACCGAACGGTGTAAATGATGCAGCTGGTGCTGGTAGTGATGACTTCCGTACAGTAGGCGGTTCTTACTACAGCATTTCCGATGAGGATTATGAGGCTAACTGCGAAGAGGCTCGTCAGCTTCTTGCAGACGCTGGTTATCCGAACGGCGAAGGCTTCCCGACTGTAGAGTATCTGTACAACACAGCTGATAACCACAAGAAGATCGGTGAGGCTCTTCAGAACATGTGGCAGACAGAGCTTGGTGTAACTGTTAACCTGAACAACCAGGATTGGAACGTATTCCTTCAGAACAGAAAAGATGGTAACTACCAGATCGCTCGTAACGGCTGGATCGCAGACTACAACGATCCTTGCTCATTCCTGGATATGTGGTACACAGACGGCGGTAACAACGACGCTCAGTACTCTAACCCAGACTATGATGCAGCTATCGATGCAGCAAAAGCTACTTCTGATCCGGAAGAGCGTATGAAAGCATTCCACGAAGCTGAGGATATCCTCATTGGACAGGACAGCGTGCTTGCTCCGATCTACTTCTATACACAGCCATATATGCTCAATCCAGACATTGACGGCATGTATTACACACCACTTGGATACTTCTTCTTCGGTTATACAAGCAAGAAATAATTCAGGCAAAAGAATATAAGTCTTTTGGCATTACTTAAATGTGATGCTGAAGGAAATGACAGGCATTCGGAATTTTTCCGGGTGCCTGTTTTTATGAGCAGCAACCGAAAGCGGGATAAAATTTGCGAAGCTATTTTATCCTGTTGACCGATTATGCATGATAGCGGTATAATAAACAGATAATGGTTATTGAACCAGACAGGAGGAACATATGATGAGAGCCAGCGGTATTTTATTGCCTATATCCAGTATCCCTTCCAACTATGGAATCGGATGTTTTTCTAAAGAAGCTTACGCTTTTGTAGATCAGCTTGCAGAAGCGGGTCAGAAATACTGGCAGATCCTGCCACTTGGACCTACCGGATACGGGGATTCCCCTTACCAGTCTTTTTCCACATTTGCAGGAAATCCTTATTTCATTGATCTGGAGGAATTGATCCAGAGAGACCTTCTCACAGCAGCAGAATGTGCAGAATGTGACTGGGGCGGCAGCAAAAGCTATGTGGACTATGAGAAGGTTTATCTTTCCAGATTTTCCCTTCTTCGGAAGGCTTACAGACGTTTTTACCAGATGGATGGGAAAGAAAAGGAGCTTCAGCTGATCCGTGAGGAGATGGAAGCCTTTGAGAAAGAGCAGGGCTTCTGGCTTGCAGATTATTGTCTTTATATGGCAATAAAGGACAGCCTGGAGGGAATTTCCTGGAATCAGTGGCCGGAGGACTTAAAGACACGTAAGCCGGAGGCACTTGCTAAGGCAAGAGAGGAGCTGAAGGAAGATATCAGCTTCTATGCCTTTCAGCAGTTCTGGTTCTACCGCCAGTGGAACCGGCTGAAGAAATATGCAAATGACAGAGGTATTAAGATCATCGGTGATCTTCCTATCTATGTGGCTTTTGATGGCGCAGATGCATGGGCGAACCCGGATCTGTTCCAGTTTGATGAGGAGGCTACACCGGTAGCAGTGGCAGGATGTCCTCCAGACGCTTTTTCTGCAACCGGTCAGCTGTGGGGAAATCCGCTTTATAATTGGGAATATCACAGAAAAACAGGCTATAACTGGTGGATTCTTCGTATGACTCACTGTATGAAGCTGTACGACAAGGTCCGGATCGATCATTTCCGCGGTTTTGACGAGTACTGGTCAGTTCCCTATGGAGATAAGACTGCTGAGAACGGAAAGTGGGAAAAAGGTCCTGGAATAGAATTGTTCGAGGTTCTGGAGGAGAAAATTAAGGATTTGGATGTGATCGCAGAGGATCTGGGATTTCTTACAGACAGTGTCAGGGAGCTTCTGGCAGAATCCGGATATCCGGGTATGAAGGTGCTTCAGTTTGCCTTTGATGAAAGCGGCGAGAGCGTATATCTTCCTTTCCGATATGATAAAAACTGCATTGTATACACTGGAACCCACGACAATGAGACTACGAAGGGCTGGCTTGGGAACCTTACCCAGTCAAACAGAGACTATGTGAACCAGTACACAGCCTGTGAGGATAAAGACACAGATGAATGTGTATGGGGGCTTATCCGGGCGGCACAGTCCTCAGTAGCAGAAGTGTGCGTAGTACCTTTGCAGGATTATCTCTGTCTTGGAAATGAAGCGAGAATGAATACGCCGTCTACTTTGGGAGACAACTGGAAATGGCGTCTTACAAGAGGTCAGCTTACGGATGAGATTATTCATAGAATTAACGCCATGACCAGATTATATGGACGAATCCAGGAGAATAAGAAGTAAGATGAAGAGATTGCTTAGATTTTTGAAGGGCTACGAGAAAGAAAGCTTTCTGGCTCCTTTGTTCAAAATGCTGGAGGCCACCTTTGAGCTGATCGTGCCTCTGGTTGTTGCCAGAATCATGGATATCGGCATTAAGAATCAGGACAATGTCTACATCTGGCACCAGTGTGTGATCATGGTACTGCTTGGAGTGATTGGCCTTGCATGCTCTCTGACTGCACAGTATTTTTCTGCAAAGGCAGCCATGGGATTCAGCACTGCCCTTCGCAAGGAGCTTTTTTTCCATATCAGCAGGCTTTCCTACAGAGAACTGGATATGCTTGGAACTCCTACCCTTGTGACAAGGATCACCAATGACGTGAATCAGGCACAGACTGGTGTGAACATGGTACTTCGTCTGTTCCTTCGTTCTCCTTTTATTGTTGTGGGTGCAGTGATCATGTCCTTTACCATTGATGTGAAGATTGGCCTGATCTTCCTGATTGCGGTTCCGGTGATCTCCATTGTAATTTACGGAATTATGCGCACAACAGTGCCAATTTACAAAAAGGCTCAGTCCTTCCTGGACAGAATTTCCCTGATCACCAGAGAGAATCATGTGGGTGCCAGAGTGGTAAGGGCTTTTGGAAGACAGCAGGAAGAATATAAAGAATTTTCAGAAGTAAACGACGATTACACCAATGTGCAGGTAAGAGCGGGAAAAATTTCCGCACTTCTGAATCCTGCTACTACGGTTATTATGAACTTTTCCATTATCGGAATCCTCTGGTATGGAAGCAAGGAAGTGTCTGTGGGTATTCTTACACAGGGGGAAGTGGTTGCCCTTGTAAACTATATGAACCAGATCCTGATCGCACTGATCGCTCTTGCAAACCTGATCGTGGCAGTAACAAAGGCTATGGCTTCCGGTGTGCGTCTGAATGAGGTGCTGGATACACAGCCGTCTCTCACGGATCAGGGCAGCAGTGTTCAGAAAGAGAATGCAGGCGCTGCAAGAGTTGTTTTTGAAGATGTGAGCTTTACCTATGCAGGCAGCAAGGAGCCGGCGCTTTCCCATATTTCCTTTACGGCAAAACCAGGTGAGACCATCGGTATCATTGGTGGTACCGGATGTGGTAAATCCACTCTGGTCAATCTGATTCCACGTTTCTATGACGTAACTTCTGGTAATGTGGTAATTGATGGAAATAATGTAAAAGAATATCCATTTTCACAGCTTCGTAAAAAGGTGGGGATGGTACCACAACAGGCAGTTCTGTTTAAAGGAACCATCCGTGACAATATGAAATGGGGGAAAGAGGACGCTTCAGAAGAGGAAATCCAGCGGGCTCTTTCCATTGCGCAGGCAAGTGGTTTTGTAAAAAGTAAGCCGGAGGGCTTAAATACCATGGTAAGTCAGGGCGGCGCCAATCTTTCCGGCGGACAGCGCCAGCGTCTTACCATAGCAAGAGCACTGGTGGGAGATCCGGAGATCTTGATCATGGATGACAGTGCTTCTGCCCTTGACTTTGCCACAGATGCGGCTCTTCGTCATGCCATTCATGAGCAGACAAAGGGAATGACTGTGTTTATCGTTTCCCAGAGAGCAACCTCCATCAAGCAGGCAGACAAGATTCTGGTCCTGGATGATGGTGAGCTGGCTGGTGTGGGAACACACAAAGAGCTTATGGAATCCTGTGAGGTCTACAGAGAAATCTGCCTGTCACAGCTTTCTGAACAGGAGGTGAACCGCTGATGGGAAAGAATAAAGAGACTATGAAGAGGGTACTTAGATTTATCAGCCCTTACAAAGCAAAAATTATCATTATGCTTCTGACAGCGCTTGTCACCGTTGGATTTACCCTGTATACACCCATTCTTATTGGTAACGGTGTAGATAATATCGTAGGTCCGGGAAATGTAAATGTAGCCGGACTTTTAAAGGTACTTGGAACTCTGGCTGTGATCGTTGTGGGAAATGCAGTTTCCCAGTGGGTGATGAACCTTCTTACCAACCAGGTTACCTACAGCGTGGTGCAGGATGTGCGAAGCCAGGCGTTTGCCCATCTTCAGGAGGTGCCGGTATCTTATATAGATGCCAATCAGCCAGGAGATATTTTAAGCCGTATTGTTTCTGATGTCAGCCAGTTTTCAGATGGTCTCCTTATGGGCTTTACCCAGCTGTTTACCGGTGTGGTCACAATTATCGGTACATTGATCTTTATGCTGACCATTCATCCGGGTATTACGCTGGTGGTAGTCGGTCTGACACCAATATCATTGTTTGTGGCGAGATTTATTGCAAAACGGACTTATGATATGTTCCGGCTGCAGTCGGAGACAAGAGCAGAGCAGACAGCACTGATTGATGAAATGGTAGGAAATCAGAAAATCGTACAGGCATTTTCACATGAGGATGAGGCGTTAGAGCAGTTCGACGAGATCAACGGAAGACTGCAGAAGTATTCTCTGCGGGCGATTTTCTTTTCGAGTATTACCAACCCGTCGACGCGTTTTGTCAACAGCCTTGTCTACGCGACGGTAGGCGTTGTCGGAGCTTTTACGGCGATCGCCGGAGGAATCAGTGTCGGACAGCTGTCGAGTCTTCTGTCCTACGCGAACCAGTATACGAAGCCGTTCAACGAGATTTCGGGCGTCATCACGGAACTTCAGAACGCGCTTGCGTGTGCGGGCAGAGTGATTGAACTGATCGAGGAGGATGCTGAGGTGCCGGATGCCGAGGATGCGGTAGACTTAGAGCATGCAAACGGTAAGGTCGAGCTTTCCCACGTCTATTTTTCCTATGTGCCGGAGCAGAAGCTGATTGAGGACTTTAATCTGTCGGTGAAGCCGGGACAGCGCGTGGCGATCGTGGGACCGACCGGATGCGGCAAGACGACGCTGATCAATCTGCTGATGCGTTTTTATGATGTGAACAGCGGCACGATCAAAGTCAGCGATATTCCGCTGCAGCAGCTGACACGCAAGAGCCTCAGGGACAACTACGGTATGGTGCTGCAGGAGACCTGGCTTCGGAGCGGAAGCATCCGGGACAACATTGCGATGGGAAAACCGGACGCCACGGACGAGGAGATCATTGCGGCCGCAAAGGCATCCCATGCACACGGCTTTATCAAGCGTCT
>OGRU01002764.1_pt1 | contig 11069 bp, 9 predicted proteins | sample 1553541 | NCBI WGS metagenome assembly OGRU01 (sample SAMEA2580068, study PRJEB22360) | human gut metagenome | biome: human gut; feature: human-associated habitat; material: faeces | place: Denmark | collected 2008/2010
TGGCTGCAGAAGGACGCCCATTTAAGGGAATCATTTTCTTTGGTCTTATGCTTACCGCAGATGGCCCGAAGGTATTGGAATATAATGCACGCTTCGGAGATCCGGAAGCACAGGTAGTCCTGCCACGTATGAAGAATGATATCATTGAAGTAATGGAAGCTTGCGTAAATGGAACACTGGACCAGGTAGACCTTCAGTTCGAGGATAATGCAGCAGTGTGCGTAGTACTTGCAAGTGATGGATATCCTGTAAAATATGAAAAAGGTATCCCAATGTACGGCTTTGAAAATTTCAAAGGCAAAGACGGATATTACTGCTTCCACGCAGGAACCAAACTGAAAGACGGTCAGATTGTTACTAATGGTGGCCGTGTTCTGGGAATTACTGCGACAGGCAAAGATTTAAAAGAAGCAAGAAAGAATGCATATGAAGCTACAGAGTGGATTACATTCGCAAATAAATATATGCGCCATGATATTGGAAAAGCAATTGATGAAGCATAAAAAATATTGATGTTTAAAAATAAACAGGAGACAAAGCTGGGATAAAAGTCCCATTCTTGTCTCCTGTTTTATGGTTGGCAGATACTTCTTCTGTCCAAAATGATCTCGATGTAATATTTTTTGAAAGAACGATAGAATCCACATAAATTATTTTGCATAAATAATACGAGCGATTTCCTTTACTTTTCATGCAATCTGTTATAAAATAGAAAAGTGCTGTAAAGCAAAGTTACAGATTGAGATGAATTGTAACGTAGCAGAAACAGCAAGGAGAAAGTTACTGTTCAGCATATGCACAGTAATGGGAGAAATATTATGAACAGGAAAAGTCAGAAAGAGATTCAGGTGACGACACATATGGTGCGCCAGTTTCTGCAGGAGAATGAAGATACCGGTTATCGGGTTTTTCACAGCAATCTTCTGCCGGGTGTGGATAATGTTATGGGAATTAGACTTCCGGTGTTGCGAAAATTTGCAAAGCAGCTTTCTGGTATGGACTGGCAGGAATGGTTTGAACAGGCGGATGACCAGTGGTATGAAGAAACGATGCTTCGCGGATTGGTGAGTGCTTATGCAAAGATGGAATGCAAAGAACGCTTAACATATGTGGCAAAATTTGTGCCGGACATTAATAACTGGGCAGTATGCGATTGCTTTTGCAGTACATTAAAAGATGCAGATAAATACCAGACAGAATACTGGGATTTTATTGAAACGTATTTTACTTCGAATAAAGAATACGAAGCAAGATTTGCGGCAGTCATGCTTCTGGGACATTTTGTGAAGCGTGAATATTTGAAAGAGAGTATCAGACGTCTGGAGAGTATCACTCAGCAGGGATATTATGCAAAGATGGCAGTGGCGTGGGCAGTATCTGTATATTTTGCGGCATTTCCGGATGAGATGCTGACATACTTGCAGGACGGTCACAAACTGGATGAATTTACATATAAGAAATCACTACAGAAGATCACAGAGTCTTATCGTGTTGATAAGGAAATGAAAAAGATCATAAAAGAAATGAGACAGAGAGGATAAAATAATGGGAATCAGCAAAGAAGAAGCAATCAAAGAATTACAGACCAGAGAGGAGATTTTTGTGGCATATTCACAGGCTACAAAGCTTCCGTATGTGAAATGTGATGAAGAGACATTTAATGATCAGGCATGGATTTTTTCAACAGAAGAAGGAATCAAAGAATTCGGCAAAAAAATGCTGGAAGAAAAGGTTCTTCTTATGGGTATGAAATTTACCAAGAAGGATTATCCCAGATTATATGGAACTTTCTATGCAATTGGCGTAAATACAGTTGTATGGGTAGATGGTGAAGATAAGATTGAGATTGATCTTACTGATATTGCAAAACAGGCAGATATGAGCAAGATTGAGCCGGCTAAGAGACCGCTTCTGAATCCTACACTGGAGCTTTCCGGCATTTACTTTATGCAGGAACTCCGCCGTCCGGTAGAGAAGGATCAGCATGGAAATCTTCGTGAGCTTGAGGAAGAACTGATCGTAAACCTGAAGAAATCCGAATATCTGGTTGCTATGAATGTAGACCCTGAAGATCCTAAGAAGATCAATATTCCGTATCTCAAAAATAAAAAAGAAGAAATTCTCCAGCCTGTATTTACAGACGTTATGGAACTTGAGAAGTTTACAAAAGGTCAGAAGCTGCGTATTGCGAAAGTACCGTTTGCAAAACTTCCGGAGCTGTTAATCGATAAGGCAATGGCTTATGCAGTTAATCCATTAGGCTTTAACCTTGTTCTGAACAGAGAACAGCTCAATAAGATCATTGGCTTAAAATAATCAAGTCATGTAGATGAAATTCAGTTGACAGAAAGAAGATAAAGGGTGTGCATGCTGTGTGAGAACATGGCAGTACACCCCTTTTTGTTTTGAAAAATAATACAGCAATACGTCTTTCTGTTGCAAAAAATGTTGGTTTGTGCTAGGATATGTGTAACACAAAAAGGAGAAGAAAACGTATGATGATAGAAATAGATTTCAGCAGTGATGAAGCCATTTACATCCAGCTGACCAATCAGATCATCATGGGGATTGCTACGTCAAGACTGCAGGAGGGAGATACACTGCCATCAGTGAGACAGCTTGCAGATACAGTTGGGATAAATATGCATACAGTAAATAAAGCATATTCACTGCTGCGACAGGAGGGATTTGTCACTATCGACCGCAGACGTGGTGCAGTGATTTCTATTGATGTAAATAAACGGAAAGCATTGGAAGAACTGAAACAGAATCTCATGGTGGCGCTTGCGAAAGGATGTTGCAAGAGCGTAAGCAGAGAGGAAGTACATCAGCTTATTGATGAGATTTTTGACGAATATGATGAAAACAGATAGGAGAGGACATGGAGAGACAATTTACCAGACAGGCAGAGAATGCCCTCAAATTGGCAACGACAATTGCGAAATCCTGTGGACATGGATATATCGGAACAGAGCATCTTCTTGCAGGTCTTTTGAAAGAACCTGAAGGCACTGCGGGAAAAGTGCTGCAGGAATTTAACGTAGAAGAAGAAAAACTCAGGGAACTTATCAGCAGCCTGGTTACACCGGTTCAGGGCAATACTGCGGTAGCAGAAACAAAAGATCCCCAGTACAGCCCGAGAGCAAGAAGGATCATTGAACAGGCGGAGGAAGATGCTGAGAGTATGGAATGTCTTTGCGGAACAGAGCACCTGTTGCTTTCGCTTCTGAAAGAGACAGACTGCGTAGCGACCAGACTGCTTTTTACAATGGGAGTAAATATCCAGAAGTTGTTTGCGGCTATCCTGACAGCTATGGGATTTGACAATGATACCATTGCAGAGGAATTTCAGTACGCAAGGAATGCGGGAAACAAAAAAGTGACCAGTACCCCTACGCTGGATCAGTACAGTCGTGACCTGACACAGCTTGCAGCAGAGGGAAAACTGGATCCTGTGATAGGGCGTGATAAAGAAATTACCAGACTGATTCAGATTCTGAGCAGACGTACGAAGAATAATCCGTGTCTGACAGGGGAACCCGGAGTAGGTAAGACTGCCATTGTAGAGGGACTTGCACAGCGCATCGTTATGGGAATGGTTCCGGATACAGTGAAGGATAAGCGTCTTGTTGTGTTAGATCTTTCCGGCATGGTTGCGGGAAGCAAATACAGAGGTGAATTTGAGGAACGCATTAAGAATGTGATCCAGGAAGTAAAAGAACATCAGGGAATTCTGCTGTTCATTGATGAAATCCATACCATCATCGGAGCAGGTGGAGCGGAGGGAGCACTGGATGCTTCTAATATCCTGAAACCTTCTCTTTCCAGAGGTGAGATTCAGCTTATCGGCGCGACTACTCTGGAGGAATACCGTAAATATATTGAAAAAGACGCAGCACTGGAACGAAGATTCCAGCCTGTGACAGTGGAAGAACCATCTTCAGAGGAGACTGTTGAGATCCTTAAAGGTCTGCGTCCATATTATGAGAAACATCATGGGGTAAAGATTGAAGATGAGGCACTTGAGGCAGCAGTAAAAATGTCACAAAGATATATCAATGACCGTTTCCTTCCGGATAAGGCAATTGATATTATTGATGAAGCAGCATCAAAGGTTCAGCTTGCGGGTTATCAGTCAGCACCTGAAATGGAACAATATGAACTGGAACTGAATGAACTTCGTGAGGAGAAAGAACAGGCAGTTAAGACTGCAGATATTGAACGCGCAAAAAAAGCACAGGTACGCCAAAATGAAGTGGAAGCCGAAATGGAGAAAATCCGCATTAAGACTGAACGTAGAAATAAGAGGAAGAAACTTGTTGTAGATGAAGCTGCTGTTGCAGAGACGATTTCTGACTGGACAAAGATTCCTCTTCAGAAACTGACAGAGGGAGAAACCAAACGTCTTGCTCGTCTGGAGAAAGAACTTCATAAACGTGTGATCGGACAGGATGAGGCAGTGAAAGCTGTTGCGCAGGCAGTGAAACGGGGAAGAGTAGGACTTAAAGATCCGAACCGTCCCATTGGTTCTTTCCTTTTCCTTGGACCTACAGGTGTTGGTAAGACAGAACTTTCCAAGGCTCTGGCAGAAGCTGTCTTTGGAAGTGAACAGGCGATGATTCGTGTAGATATGTCCGAATATATGGAGAAACACAGTGTCTCCAAGCTGATCGGTTCTCCTCCGGGATATGTAGGATATGAAGAAGGCGGCCAGCTCAGTGAGAAGGTCCGCAGAAATCCGTACAGTGTATTGCTTTTTGATGAGATTGAGAAGGCACATCCGGATGTGTTTAATATACTTTTACAGGTGCTGGATGACGGTCATATTACAGATGCACAGGGAAGAAAAGTCGACTTCAAACAGACGATTATTATTATGACTTCCAACGCAGGGGCACAGGCGATCATGGAACCGAAACGTCTGGGATTCATGTCTGATAATGATGAGAAGAAAGACTATGAACGAATGAAAGGCGGTGTGATGGAAGAAGTGCGCCGGATTTTCAAACCGGAGTTCCTGAACCGAATTGACGATATCATGGTGTTCCATGTGCTGAATAAAGAAGATATCCGGAAAATTGTGACATTGCTTCTTAAAACACTGGAGAAACGATGTGCAGAACAGATGGAAATTCATCTTACAGTGACAAATGCTGTGAAAGATTTTATTGCAGAAAAAGGTTCTGATAATAAATATGGTGCCAGACCGCTGCGTCGTGCAATTCAGAGTAAGATAGAAGATGCGCTTGCAAACGAGATTCTGGAAGGCAGAGTAAAACGTGGAGATAGTGTACAGGTGAAACTTCATAAAAACGAGATTGCATTTGAAGTGAAAAAACAGTAGAAATCTCTGAGCAGACAGATATTTACAATTAAAGCAGAGGACTCACATGATTCACAGAAATTGTGAAATTAGTATAAAAAAATCAGTGAGATACTGGTCAAAAAAGTGAATGTATTATATAATAAGCACATAAAATGTCGGAAAAGTACAGAGATAGTGAAAAACTGTACGGCATCGGCAGATGAACCGGTGGAGCGGCAAACAAAAGAGTCTTAGGAGGACATAGGAAATGGCAGTAGTAAAAGAATTAATCCGTACAGAAGAGAATGGAGCAATCAGCTTTGGTGACTATGAGCTTGCACAGAAGTCTAAATTATCAGACTATCAGCATCAGGGCGATATGTATAAAGTAAAAACTTTTAAGGAGATTACCAAGCTCGAGAGAAACGGAATGTTCGTTTACGAATCAGTTCCGGGAACAGCAGTATTTAATCTTACACAGAGTGAAGCTCAGATGGATTTCCATGTAGAGGGACCGGAAGATGCACAGATCACAGTGGAGATGGAGCCGGATACAGAATATGAAGTATTTATTGAGCAGGCAAGCACAGGTAAGATGAAAACAAACCTGGGCGGTAAACTTTCCTTTAGCGTGGAACTTGGCAATGCTGCAAGAGTAGAAGTAAAGATTGTAAAATGCTGAAAAATAAAAAGACGGTATATTTTTGCCAGGAGTGCGGATATGAATCCGCAAAATGGATGGGGCAGTGCCCGGGATGCAAGTCCTGGAACACCTTTGTGGAAGAGACAGTTTCCACAAAGAAGCCATCCTCTTCTGGAGCAATGAAATCATCAGAAAAAAGGCAGGAACCGGTGATCCTTAAAGACATTAGCCTGTCAGAAGATGAACGGCAGACAACTCAGATTGGTGAACTTGACAGGGTGCTGGGCGGCGGTATCGTCCCCGGCTCCCTTGTTTTAGTGGGAGGAGATCCGGGAATCGGAAAATCAACGCTGCTTTTACAGGTGTGCAGGAATCTGGCAGAGAAGCAGGTTTCGGTTCTTTATATTTCAGGCGAGGAATCTCTGAGACAAATTAAGCTGAGAGCTAATCGTATCGGGCAGTTTACGGATAAGATGCAGCTTTTATGTGAGACGAACCTGGAAGTGATACGTGAGGTGATCGAGCGCAGAAAACCGGATGTGGTTGTGATCGACTCCATTCAGACTATGTTTCACGAAGATGTAAGTTCGGCACCGGGAAGTGTCTCTCAGGTGAGAGAATCTACCAATATCCTTATGCAGATCGCAAAGGGAATGGGGGTGTCCATTTTTATTGTAGGTCATGTGACGAAAGAAGGAAATGTGGCAGGTCCGAGGGTTCTGGAACATATGGTGGATACGGTGCTTTATTTTGAAGGCGACCGGCATGCTTCTTATCGTATCCTGCGTGCGGTGAAGAATCGTTTTGGATCTACGAATGAGATTGGTGTTTTTGAAATGTGTAATACAGGTCTTGAGGAGGTGAAGAATCCGTCGGAATATATGCTGAATGGCAGACCGGAGGATGCGTCGGGTTCTGTTGTGGCGTGTTCTATGGAAGGAACCCGGCCGATTCTGGTTGAAATTCAGGCACTTGTGTGCCAGAGTAATTTCGGGATTCCGAGGCGGACAGCGGTGGGAACTGATTTTAACAGAGTGAATCTCCTTATGGCTGTGCTTGAGAAGAAAGTCGGACTCCGTCTGGCTGCATCGGATGCTTATGTCAATATTGCAGGGGGAATGAAGATGACAGAGCCGGCAATTGACCTTGGGATCTGTCTGGCGATTGTTTCCAGTGCGAAGGATATTGTGATTCCTGATAATGTGATGGTGTTTGGCGAGGTTGGCCTGAGTGGTGAAATCCGCGCAGTGAATATGGCAGGCCAGCGTGTGCAGGAGGCGAAAAAACTGGGATTTGGAACAGTTGTGCTGCCAGAAGTGTGTAGGTCTTCTGTTGGAAAAGTGGAAGGAATCAACTTGGTTTATGTGTCGCAGATTCGTGATGCGATTGGTTATATTATGAAAAAATAGATTGTCAGACTACTGGCTTATATATGGTTTGAATAAGTCGATCAGACTGTCGTCAAAGATATTTTTGCCTGAGAAAGTCTGCTGATAGAGAGAAAGAGGAAAGGATCAAAAGTTATGGCGAGTGGGATTGATACAGTGATATTTGATATGGATGGAGTGATTTTTGATTCGGAGATTCTTGTGCTTCAAGCGTGGAAAGAAGTGGCAGAACGTCATGGAATCGCAGGAGTTGAGGCGGCATGTCATGAGTGTCTGGGAACAAACAGTGTTGTAAGTAAAGGGGTTTTTCTGAAGCATTATGGTGAAGATTTTCCGTATGAGGAATATAAAGCGGAGATGGCAGAGGTGTTTTTCAGTCATGCTTCCGGAGGTAAACTGGCAAAGAAGCCGGGGGTTGAGGAGCTTTTGAAATATCTGAAGATGAGGGGATTTAAGATTGGGCTTGCCAGTTCTACCCGGGAGGTACTGGTGCGTTCGGAGATTTCAGATGGCGGGCTGCTGGGATATTTTGATCAGATTATCGGGGGAGATATGGTGGAACGGAGTAAGCCGGAACCGGATATTTTTCTGGAGGCTTGCAGACGACTGGGAACCAGACCGGAGAATTGTTATGTGATTGAGGATTCTCATAATGGAATCAGGGCGGCTTATGCAGCAGGGATGCATCCGATCATGGTGCCGGATCTGATGGAGGTGACGGAGGAGATGAAGTCCCTCGCAGAAGAGATTCTGGGATCGCTTTGCGCAGTGCAGGAATTTTTGCAGGGGTCAGGCATATAAATTCATTTGTTTTTATGAGTGTCAGTGATTGAATAAAAAAGAAATCTGTTTTTACTGGTGTTTATTTCAAAACTTTTCCAGGAAAACAGATTCCTTTTTTGTTATATTAAGTTTTTGCTTATGAGAGAACTCCTGTTGACTGTAAAAACAGGATAAACATCATAACCGGCGCAACATAGCGGATCATGATTCGATAAAGTTTTTTTCTGCGGAATCTGCTGCCGTTTCGTTCCATTTCATCAATGACATAATCAGGTGTCATAACCCATCCGATCAGGATGGTGGAAAGTAATGCGATAAATGGCATCATAACACTGTTGCTGATGTAATCCATAATATCAAGCAGCTGTCCTGTAGAGCCATTGGGCAGTTCCACTTCTACATAGAAAATGCTGTATCCCAAAGCAATGATCGCAGAAGCAGCAAGATAAACTGCAGATAAAACAGAAACAGTTTTTTTTCTGCCTGTGTGGAAGATTTCCATACAGTTTGCAACGATGGATTCCAACACAGAGATGCAGGATGACAGTGTTGCAAAAATAGCAGTTACGAAAAAGAGGATTCCTACAAATATGCCTGCTTTTCCCATGGCTGCAAAGACCTTTGGGAGAGAAACAAACATAAGGCTTGGACCGGCTCCCATTCCTTCTGTTCCGGAAAATACGAATACAGCAGGGATGATCATGGCACCTGCAAGAAATGCCACTCCTGTGTCAAAAATTTCAATCTGATTAACAGCCTTGTTTAAGTCAACATCAGGTTTTACATAAGAACCGTAGGTGATCATGATTCCCATGGACACGCTGAGAGAGAAGAACAGCTGACTCATTGCATCCAGTAAAATCTGTAAAAATCGCTGTACAGTAAGCCCCTCAAGATTTGGGGTCAGGTAATAAAGAAATCCCTGGATCCCGGTATGTACCTGGCCGGAAGAATCTGTATGTTTCAGAGTCAGGGAATAAATGGAGATGATGACAACGAGTACCAGAAGAACCGGCATCATCCATTTGGATACTTTTTCAATACCATCCTGCACACCATTGTATACAATAAATGCAGTTACACCCATGAAAATAAGTGCAAAAATAACAGGTGAGGTGGAGGATGTGATAAAAGAAGTAAAATAATCATCTGCTGCAGCAGCCTTTGCCTGTCCTGTCAGGTAGACTACAGCATATTTGGTGATCCATCCACCGATCACTGCGTAATAAGTCATAATAAGAACAGGTACAAGAAAAGTCAGAATGCCTAAGAATTTCCACTTGGGCTTCATTTCAGCATAAGCACCGATCGCACTTTTCTGAGTGCGGCGGCCGATTGCGATATCAGATGTAAGCAGGGTAAATCCAAATGTAAGTACAAGTATAAAATAAATGATTAAAAACAGACCGCCTCCATCTTTAGCTGCAAGATATGGGAATCTCCATAAATTGCCTACTCCTACAGCACTGCCGGCTGCGGCAAGGACAAACCCGAGCTGTCCTGAAAAATGATTTGATTTCCTTTCCATAATAGATAATCTCCTGTATGATTTATGTTTGCATAAGTACGATAACATATGTTAACATATAAGTAAAATGAATGTTTTTGCTAGTATACATTAAAAAAAGTAATGGATAAAAACAGACAAGAAGTAAGGATCGTAAATGAAGGAAATCAGAGACAGATATGAAATTTTTTTGAAGGTATGTGAGACTGGAAGTTTTTCGAAAGCAGCAGAGGCGCTAAACTATACACAATCGGGAATCAGTCAAATGATGGCCGGATTTGAGGAGGAACTGGGAGTACAGTTATTTGCAAGAGCTAAAAAAGGTGTAACTCTGACGGATAATGGAAGAATGCTGATGCCTTATATACAGGAGATGACAAATCAGAAAGATAAACTTAGACAGGCTGCTTTTAATATTAATCATAAAATAGAAGGAAAACTCAGAATAGGAAGCTTTTCCAGTGTAACTGCAATGTGGATGCCGGAAGTGATCCATTATTTTAACAGAAATTATCCACAGGTTGAGGTGCAGATCTTTGATGGAAATTATGATGAGATCAGAGACTGGATCATACATGGGCAGGTGGACTGCGGATTTCTGTCTTCGATCGTTGCAGATAATCTGAAGTTTTATCCATTATGTGAGGATCCTCTCTGTGCTGTGATGCAGAAAAATCATCCTCTTGCAGAAAAGAAAAGTGTGAGACTGGAAGAACTGTTGGAGTATCCTTTCATTATAGAGACTCCGGGATGTGATAATGATATTTTGCATTTATTGGAAAGATGTGGGAAGGAGCCAAAGACTTCTTACAGTTTTCGTGATGATACGCTTATTATGGCATTTGTGAAAAATGGGCTGGGAGTGACGATCTCACAGAAGCTGGTTATGAAGGCGTTTGCCAATGATGTAGAGAGCAGACCTCTTGAACCGGGGAGATCCAGAATTATTGGGTTGGCATTTGTAAAAACAATGAACTCGGTTGTGACGAAGATATTGTTGGAATATCTAAAGGGGATGATGTAGTATTTTGCAGTGAAAAGAGTCCTGTTTTATGGCATATATGGCATGAAAATAAAAAGATTGTCAAATTATGGAATTAACTGTTGACATTGTGGCTTTTCGGTGTTATATTAGATGAGCTGTCGGGAATAATTGTTCGTAAGATAAAAACAATTTAAATAGATTTCTGAAAGAAAAAAGAAATTCCAAAAAGTGCTTGACAACTTAAAACAAACATGTTAAAGTAACCAAGTCGCTTGAACAGAGCTGACAGTCATACATCTGAGGAGCATTTCGAGAAATCGAAAGAGTCCGAAAAACTTTGAAAAAACTCAAAAAAGTGCTTGACAAAGAAAAACAGATGTGATAAAGTAAACAAGCTGTCGCGAGACAGACAACCTTGATAACTAAACAGTGAAACACATACGATTCTCGAAAATTCT
>OGRU01002771.1_pt1 | contig 11053 bp, 10 predicted proteins | sample 1553541 | NCBI WGS metagenome assembly OGRU01 (sample SAMEA2580068, study PRJEB22360) | human gut metagenome | biome: human gut; feature: human-associated habitat; material: faeces | place: Denmark | collected 2008/2010
TATCTCGACTTTGCGTCGCCGCAAAGCTCAAGCACGCAACCCGAATGCACGGAAGAAAGGTGACGCTTTCAGGTAGATCAACCATGTTGTCGAGCTGGGGTGATTGTGTCAAGCCAGGCATCGCCAGGACAACGGCGACGAACGAGCCGTCCTGATTCATGCCTTTGTCGTTGTTAACCTTGATGATCTTGGGATGCTCGGTATCGAATGAAGCAAAGGAAGCCATAACGTACGGCTCTTTTACGTTGCGCGAAGTGCCGTCTACGTTTACCGTGGTGGCGGTGTTGTTCTCGTAGTCCAAGGAAGCTTCATTGCCGGCAACGTTCTTCAGCACTGAAGGGTCCACAGTTTCATTGTTCAACTTACGGCCTTAGGTAACGGAGAAAGGCAAGCTCCTTGTTGGTGATACCTGAGTAATGGACGTCCTTGCTGTTTGTGCTCCACTTTGGTGTCGTCTTGCGCGAAGGTGATTATGTCGTCGTTGGGCGCGATGGCCTGCAAGTCGGATTCGTCGGACGTCACATCAGCCCCGAAGGGCTTTTCGGCCACTTGACTACGGCAATGTCTTTGTGCTCGCCAGAAGGAGTGGTGGTCGCCTTTGAGCATTCAGCCTTTTTGTGGGTGGAACCATGGGCGGTGATGGAATCCTGCTCTTGCTCTTAGGTGTGCTGTCTTTGCGCAACGGTGGCGGTACTGGTCTGCTCGGTAGTTTGTGCATCCTATATGTTTTCCGCTTACGCTTTGATATGGACTTTGGACGGCTTTCGAGCAACGGAAAGGGCTTCGTGTGCTATTGCTTTGCTGGGGTTACAGTGAAAGAGGACGCATGAAGTTTTCAGATAGTGTTGTTGTGTTTGATTATGCCAAATTTCCGATTCTCGGAAATTTGGCAACTGGGGCAGTGATCGGATTAGATTCTGCCGAAGAGCGTGTTTGCAGAGATGCGTTCGAGGCTGGGTCTAAGGAGTTATCTACGGACGATTTTTCTCCTGAGTTCTGTAGCGCTTTGAGCGAAGGGAAATTCTTTCGAGAAGAGCACGATGGAAATCTATCAAGATCTGTATATCTTCATGTGACACAAAGATGCAATTTGAATTGCGTCGGGTGCTATTCCGTGAATTCGAAACGTAATGCTTCGCCCGATCTCCCTCTTGCGGATATCGAAGTCATTCTTACGAAATTGAAGGGGCTGAATGTCGATAGTCTGGTTATTTCAGGCGGGGAACCTTTTTTGCGGAAAGACTTGCCCGATATTGTTTCTTTTGCAAAGACGAAGGGTATAAGGAGCGTTTCTGTAATAACGAATGGAACCAGCATAAAGAGAGAGATCCTTCAAAGGTTGTCTGGTGCTGTGGATAGAATTGCTGTTTCGTTTGATGGCTCTTCTTCTAGTTCCGAATCGTATATCCGTGGATATCAGCGGTTTGCTGATCTAAAAAAGAGCATCCTTGCGATTGAAGAAGAAGGGATAAACGCTCATACCATAGCGACGATTCACGCTTTTAATATTCAGGATATTCCTTCATATTTTGAGTTAGCTCGCTCTTTGAATGTTGGCATCAACTTTGGTCTGCTGTCATGTACTGCTGATGATAAGCATTCGAAGAGGCTTATTCCCGACGATAATGCGCTTGAGCGCTTGGCTGAAATCTTGATAGAGAACGCCGGTCAAAATGCATTTTCTTGTGGCTTTAATTTGAACGGTTCTATTTCGGCAAGAGGTTGGTGCGGTGCCGGCCGAACCTGCTTAAGCGTATCCCATGAGGGGCTCCTATATCCCTGTCATATGTTGCAGTTTGATGGCTATACCATTGCGAACTTGTTGAAGGATAGTCTTGCGGATGTCGAAGAAAAAATTGATAATTCACCCTTTTCGACTCTGGACGTTGAATCAATTTCAGGATGCTCGAATTGCGGCATGAAGTATTTATGCGGCGGAGGCTGCCGTGCCCGTTCATTGTATGCCTATGGTGACGTCTGATCCTGTGATCCGTATTGCGCCTTAGCCAAAAAATTTTATGGTCTGTTTGGCGATTTGCTTAGAAGATTCTATGCGTAACCGATTGATTCCTACCGTTAACATGAGCAATTATGGACATAGTTTATTGGTGATAGTAAGCAATAATTAGTTAATAGTTTTTATTAATTAGTTAAGGAGATAGAATGCTTTTTTATTCCATTCCAAATCAACAAGTTTCAAGTTGCTTGAATATAGGGCTTCCTAATGGCTGCGTGACCATTGGCCTTCAAAGTTTGCCTCTCAAAAAGCCGAAGTTGGACTGCTGATAACGGAAGGAAGACATAGTTGTTTGGGGAATCAAACGAAGCAAGGGCTTCTTTACTTCGCCTGGAGAATATCGCAAAGCCATTGTATGTTGCCTTGCGAGTCGTTATGGCGACATTCGTCATTGGATGGAGTTTGCTCTTTGTCGCATTTTTCGTTTCCTTGGTAACCTCACAAGTTGGTTTGTGTGACTTGGTCTGTCATCTTCTTTACGCTGTTCCTGTTGCGGTGTCTGCTTTCATAAACATTTATATCCTTTACGTAATTGGAAGTATTTGCAATTCGATACGCCATGGGAGCAGTCCGTTCACTATGCATACTTCTCGGCAAATTAAAGTAGTGAGTTTTTTGCTGCTTGCCAGTTTTGTCCTTCAGGCGGTTGTCTCCGTGATTCCTTTTGATGGTTATTCTCTTGGTGTTATGCGAATTGGCTTGGCGAAGCAAGGGGATGGAGTGGTGGCGGATCTGAGCATTTCGACCTTGGTGGCTTCGGTTATTGGCTTTGTTCTGTCATATGTGTTTAAATACGGAGTATTGTTGCAGCAGTTGTCGGACGATACGGTTTAGGGGCATATTTTGGCTATAGTGTTCAACTTGGACAAATTGCTTGCCTCGAGAAAGATGCAATCCGTAGAGCTGGCAGAAAAGCTTGAATGCACGGTTCAGACGGTATCGAGGATAAAAAACGGGAAAATTCGTGCGTTAAGAATTGGCAGTCTTGATAGGATTTGTGAGGTTTTCGATTGCCAACCTGGTGATTTACTTGAGTATCTTAGCGATGAAGAGGCTGAAAAAAGATACGGTGAGACCTTTTTGGAGGAGTATAAAAAGTATCATAATCAATAGATGCTATTGCACTTGATGATGGGCACTGGAATTCACCAGCGCCCATTTTTTTATGTTCAAAACCGCTTACCGTTCAGGTCAACCGCCTATCATCGGTTTCTCTCTAAGTACTAGTAAATAATGCTTAACTTTAAGAAGTTAAAAGAAACAGTTAACTTCTTAATATATTATTTCCATTAGGGAGGCTTTTATGAGGCATGGTTACCATAACTTAACCAATTACAGAATGCTTCATATTGCCAAGGATTCGCCATTTTTCGAAGAGTATGCTCAGGCGAAAATACAGAGTCTTTTTCTTGCGAAGTCCCTTCGGATTGGGCGTGTCAGCTTGATTCAACCTGGAGGTATTTATTTCCCGCAAAGGTGAACTTGCCTGATCAGGGATGGAAGATCCACCTAAGCTCATGTCCCACGGAAGCCCAATTGCTGCTCGATGTTGTGGGTGGCTTTTTAGTCAAGAAGAGAGTTGCTTTCAAGCATTTGGTATCGTATGGGAGCTTTCTGAGATTGAACGGTAAGAATGCAAATAGGTCCTCTTCGGGCAAATTTATAACAATCCATCCAGGGTCAGTTGGCGACTTCCTTGCTCTTTTGGAAGAGTTAGAAGGTCTTTTGGGGAATTTCCATGGTCCCTATGTGTTGTCTGACATCAGATACAAGGAAGCTCCGGTTTTCTTCCGCTACGGTGGTTTTCGATATCTTTTGGAAGAAGATGGAAAGGGCGTCTCCAGGCTGGCAATACGAAGGCCGGATGGCTCTCTGACTGAAGATCAGAGAAAGCCATTCTTCGTCTTGCCTGATTTTGTTTCCGTCCCCTTTGGCATAAAGAAACAGGTCGATGCTCGTATCAACCCATCAGATGAATTTGAGCTTCTTTTCGCTCCTTATTCAATTTTGGAAAGCCTGCATTTCAGCAATGCGGGTGGGGTTTATCGTGGGGTTAATCTCAAGACTGGTTGCGAGATTGTGGCCAAAGAGGCTCGGTCGTATGCTGGCTATTCTTCTTCCGATTGCGATGCGGTGCTACGCTTAAGGCATGAGCGGTCGATGCTCATCAGACTGCAGGGAATTGAGGGGATTCCCTCTTACTACTCGTATAAGACAGTTTGCGGACACGAATTTCTGGTCGAGGAATATTGTGCCGGGGTCACTTTGCAGTCTTGGATTGCCAGTAATTATCCTTTTCGTCTTGGAGAGGACGATGCTCTTCGCTATTCCGAGAGAGCCTTGGTAATTTCTCGACAAATGCTGGGCCTCTTGGATGCAGTTCATGGCGCGGGCGTTGCCTTGATGGATGTTAATCCAAAAAACTTCATCGTTGATAAAAATCTTGCAGTAAGCCTTATCGATTTTGAGGCATGTAGCGATATCGATGGGGCTGATTCGGCGTGCTTGGGGATGCCTGGTTTTTCTCCGCTCTGCAAATGCGCCAATAAAGAGAGGGACGAATTCGGCTTGGCATGTGTTTTGTCCTATCTCTTTTGGCCTTCTTGGAGTAGCTCTTTCTCTCCACGCTCTCTTTATGAGCGGCTTTCTCTTATAGATAAGCATTTTCCATCTTCAGTTAAGGACATGCTGGAAGAGCAATTGTCTTGTATGGCTTCCCGTATATTTGATTCCCCGTTTGGCTTGGTGCCGGTTGGGAGTGAAAAAATCGATTCGTGCAGCTTTGCGCAGCGTTTGGCTGCAGGAATTGCAAAATCGAGAAGGCCCGATGATTCGGAGGGCCGTCTCTATCCTGGTGATGCTACACAATTCTTGCATGGGCCTTTAGACCGATTGGACATAGAGACTGGCGCTGCGGGCGTTGCTCTCATGCTTGGTCGTTTTGGGCTTGATGTTTCCTCTGATGTTGAATGGATCACGACGAAGCTTTTGAAAAGCGAAATCTCTTTGCATTTTCATGGACTGCTTCGTGGAACAGTGGGAATAGCAAGCGTTTTTTCGCAGCTTGGATATTGTGAAAAGGCAATAGGTCTGCTTCCTCTTTCTTTACCGTATGGTCCCTCTGATGATATTTCGATAAGAAGCGGAATTGCTGGAACGGTTCTTTCTCTCTTGCAAATCAATTCAGATTGCGGCTGTTCCCAGATGAGAAAACTCCTTGGAGAATCTGCTGATTTTTTGCGAGATTCCGTATTGAAGAATCTCGAACCAGTAAGTGATGGCGCGGAAACCGGGAATGCCGTTGGATTGTTCGATGGCTGGTCTGGTGCGGCATTGGCTTGCCATGAGTTGGCTGCATGCTTTGTCGAGCAATCGGCTGAGTGGAATCGCTTGGCTAACGTTTGCCTCGAACACGAACTTTCGGGACTCGATGTAAAACCTGATGGCTCTTTGTCAGTTGATTATTCGGGAATTGATTTTGGGTACTTATCTGAGGGCATTGCGGGTATTGGGGTTTCACTTGCCTTATGCAATGCGGATGGATATGCAAATGAGCTTAAAGCTATTTCTTCTTCGCTCAAAGAATACGTTGCCCTGAACGGTGGCTTGTTCCATGGGCTATTAGGCAAAGCGGCGGCACTTCTCTGCATTGATGGAGAGGAAAACGCTGATGTTATTTCAGGAATGGTGAGGAACGTGATAGGGGAGTTTTGCTTTCGGGAGCAAAGCCAAGATTTCGAGGGGCCAATTTGGGCCTTGGGAAATGGTGGTTCTTGCTTATCGGTTGATTATTCAACTGGTTCCGCTGGGCTGATCGGATTTCTCCTGTCTTCGGTCGAGCATCCTTTTGGATGGTTTCCCGTTTCTCTTCATTGATATAAATATGCGCACAAATCAAGGAAGGAGGTGAAGGAAATGGGTTCTATGTTGGATCTTCAGTCGCTCGAAGCCTCTAGCGATGCAATCGATCCTAGGGCATCTGGAGCTAGCTTTATGTGCAATGGCGATAACAGCTCTGTGAGCCTTTGGTGCGGCTAAGCAAAGATAGTGCCGGGCATGCTTTCGCATGCCCGGCAATTGCAGAAAGGGCGTGATTCTTCGATGTCAGCTTTGATTGATGCAAGGGGAATAGAAAAGTCTTTCATGTACGGCAAAGGAAAAAGCTTCGGAAGAACAGGGTGCTGAATGGGATTGACTTTTCGGTTAACGTGGGTGAGTTCGTTTCTATTGTCGGCCCAAGTGGGTCGGGAAAAACGACCCTGTTGAACTGCCTTTCGGGCCTCGAAGAGATAGATTCGGGCTCTATTGCCCTTGATGGCAACGTGATTTCATCAATGAACACTATAGAGAGAGACGAAGTCAGAAGGCGTTTGGTCAGTTTCGTATTTCAGAATTTAAATCTCATTCCATCGCTGAATGCCGTAGATAACGTCTGGATTCCCGCTCGACTTTCTGGAAAGAAAGCTACGAAAAAAGATGCGCTAGCTTTGCTTAGTGGCCTTGGTATCGCCGATAAGGCAAAGGACTATCCAGATTCATTGTCGGGAGGAGAGCGGCAGCGTATAGCAATAGCGCGATCCATGGCTACTGATTCTCCAATAGTATTTGCAGACGAGCCTACAGGATCTCTTGATGTTGATAATACGCGAGCGGTGATGGATATAATGCGTCGCGAATCGAAGCAGGGTAATCGTGCTGTTGTGATGGTAACCCATGATCTGACGGCAGCTTCTTATTCCGATCGTGTTGTGATTCTGAAAGATGGGATGGTTGCTGCGGAGCTCAACCATCCCGCCCCGCATGAAATAGCCCTTTTGCTGGAGGGGTAACCATGTGGCGTTTGTTCATTTCTGACTTAAGGAATAGATGGCTTGATTGGGTGGGTATTATTCTGGTCGCCTTCTTTTGTGGCGTTGCTAGCGGTTGGTCCGCCTTGCTCATATCTTCGTCTTATGGGCTAGAGGGGGCGGCTTCGAGGCAGCTGCTCAATGCGGGAACCGCAACACTGTTTCTGACATGGATTGCTTCCATTCCCGTATCTGCCTCTGTGGCGCGACTTGTTGCAAAGAAAAAAGAGCCATCTTACTCTGTGTGGCGGTTGCTAGGCATGCGCAGGAGATATGTAGGACTTTGCTTTTTTGTTCAGATAGCGATTGCTTCGTTTCTTGGCTTGATGTTGGGTTTCATTGCTTTCGGCTTTGCGATTCCTTGCTTTGATGTCTTTGTTTGTTTGGGGGCTTGTCTTGATTTTCCAGTTGTCGCCTTGGTCGCTTGCGTTGAGCTCCTTGCGTTTGTTCTTGGTGGGTTGAGCAGTGTGCATTCTTCCCTGAATGTTTCCCCTCTTTTAACCCTGGGCAGTCAATTGCCATATAGAAAGAAAATCGGCGCCTTCCGCATCGTTGTCTGCGCCTTGTTAGTTGTTGGCCTTTTTTCGTTGATTGCAATTTCCGTCGAATCAGACCCGCTGGCTCGAATCAGTTGTCTTGTATTCCTCCCCTTTGTTGTTGCTTTGTTCTGCTCTGTCGTTTTGAGGCCGTTGCTCCCTTGGGTGGTGAAAACGTGGACGGCTGTTGCTCCTTGGAGGGGCTCTCCGGTCTGGCTGGTTGCCCAGAGCAAGGTACTTTTCTATTCCGATGAATCTGTGGCGATACAAATGCCTATTGCAATAGGCATTTCGCTGGTTGCGGGGCTCATTGCTGTTGTTGATGCTCTGGTTGTCTATCTGAGGGGTCAGGGAATCGAAGCAAGCGGGATAAGCACTGAACAGCTGCTGTCCTTTCTCGGTGCCCCTATTTTAGTTTGCGTTGCTGGAGCTGTGGCTGTTGTTGCAATGACGGCAAACGACAGGGTTCTTGAAGGAAGGACGTTCATTTCGTGTGGATCGAGTCATAGATCGATCTTCGAAATGATGATATGTGAGTCGTTCATCCATGCGTTTAATGCGCTCATCGTTGGCATGGCGTGCGCATTATCTTCTGGGGCTATTGCTTCTGCCGTTTGTTCGGTTAGCCTCCCCTTATCTGCCTGCTTAGTTTCCTCGCTGTTGATTTTCGCGCCTTCTTTTGCGGTCGTTCTATCTCCCATGCTGATGGTGCTGCCAAGCGTAAGCGCTGGAAAAGTTCTTTTAGCTCGTAAGGCCGTGGAATAGAAAAGGGAGGTTGCTTTGTCGTCTTTTTCTCCGATAGAGGGAGTCCGATTCCATGCGAACAATAATCGTTTTATTAAAGAGGTATGTCCCTTCTTTGGGGTGGGTGTTTGTCGCTTGCTTGGCTCTGGGGCTACTCGGGCAGATAATTTTGCTGGCTCAGCCCCAATATGGTGGAGCTTTGATTCAGGCTGCACAGGAAGGGGCAAATGCTTTCGACCCCTTGATAATCCTGCTGATCCTTCTTGCTGCAAGCGCCCTATTGACTATGGGCCAGCAGGTTCTGATTGCCAAGATAGGCAAGGGACTAGCTAAGCGAATAAGAGGCCGTCTATCCCGTTCGTTCTTTGCTTTGTCGGTTTTGAGCCAGGAAGCTTGACCTTCAGGTTGGTATTCTCAGCGCATTGTAAGTGATGTTGAATTGGTTAAGAGACTCCCTGGGCAGCTTGTTTCTCTTGTTCAGTCCTTGTTCGTGTTTTTCGGATCATTTGTTGCCCTGGTTCTCATTTCCCCCATGACGTTTGTTATCGGTTTGGGGTTTGGATTGCTATCCTTGCTTTTTCCGGTCGTTGCATCGCGCCCGATGTCGGGCTACAGGAAAGAGGTTCAGGAGCTTCTTTTGCGTATTACAGTAAAAACCCAGGAATTCGCTCTCACGAATCGGGTTTTGCGATCTTATAACGCATGGAGCTCGGCGGAAAAATCTCTCGGAGTCGAAATAGAGGCTGCTGCAAAAGCTGGCTTTAAATTGTCTCTGCTTGCCGGTTTTCTTTCTCCGATATCGTCTGTCTTGATGCAGCTTGCGAATATTGGAACGATTTTGTTTGCATCCTGGCAGGTTGCTGCGGGCGCAATGGCTTTTTCCGATCTTGTAGTTTTCTTGATGTACTTCTCTTACTTTTCTTCTTCGGTAAGCCAATTTGTTGGTTTTATTTCATATGCGCGCGAAGCTGCTGTGGGCGACGAGAGAATTAGAGACTTTGAAACCCTAGTTCATCCTAGGAGTCTTCCTTCTTCTTGCCACAAAGAGGGAGGCATTTCTCCTTGTCCATCTTTTACTTTTTATCGTGTTTCATTTTGCTACCCATCGTCCTCGAATGACTCTTTGAACGATGCCTCGTTCAGCATTCCTCCTGGGAAAGTAACTGCGTTAGTTGGAACTTCGGGTGGGGGGAAGTTAACGTGCTTGGGTTTGATGGAACGTTTTTTCTCTCCCTCAAAAGGGAAAATACTCCTTGATGGTATTGAGTTGTCCGATATCCCCCTTGAGGAATATCGGGATTCAATTGGCTTTATAGACCAGTCCGCTAGTTTGATTAGCGGTACCGTCGAGGATAATTTAAGGCTTGCAAAACTCTCAGCTTCTCGCTTTGACATGGAGAATGCCCTTGATTCTGTTGGATTAGGTGATATTCCTTTGGATAGGGACGTTGGCGAGCGGGGTCTGGCCTTGTCGGGAGGGCAAAGACAGCGTATCGCATTGGCTAGAACTATTATCCGTAATCCTAAAGTGCTCATTCTCGACGAGCCAACTTCGAGTCTTGATGGAATTTCCGAGCGCGAAGTAGATTGTCTCTTGAGAAGCCTTTTTGATGGACGGACGATCGTCTATGCGGCTCATAGGTTGTCCTCCATTTTAAGCGCCGATTGGATCGTCGTTCTTAATGAGGGAAAAATTGAGGGGCAGGGAATGCATCACGACTTATACGAGAGCTGTTTGTACTATCGTCGTTTGATTGATTCTCAATCCGAGATATAGGTTGATGCCGATATGGTTAAAAAATGCCGCCCAAAGGGACGGCATTGAAATGCGAGTGAGCCTATAAGCCGGGTTCTGTAATCGGCAACCATTTATCTCGACTTTGCGTCGCCGCAAAGCTCAAGCACGCAACCCGAATGCACGGAAGGGCGGCCGTATGGCATTCCTATTTGCGCTTGCTCCAGATGGGGTTTACCAAGCTACGTTGTTGCCAACGCACTGGTGCGCTTTTACCGCACCGTTTCAGCTTTTCTCCTGCATGCAGGGGAGTCTTCTTTTCTGTGGCACTGTCCGTCGGGTCGCCCCGCCCAGCCGTTAGCTGGCATCTTGCCCTTGGGAGCCCGGACTTTCCTCATGCTTGCGCACGCGATTGCCCGGCCCACTCGAGGTGGTAGTATACATCGTTCTTCGAACGATGTATACGGCCGACGCTGCGGACCAATCGGGCACTTCAAATTGCTTCTGCAAGCAGCCTGAGGCACCGGATTGGCCCTCGCTGACCGATATGGACCTGAGGGCTTCGGAAAATTCCCCTATGATGTTTCCTCGATCTCTGACTTCTGCTATTCGTTTTTCTGGTTTCATGGTTAGGGATGATTCTCGTACTCTTTCGCTCTGAAAGGATTTTCATATGAAACGCTGCTTGCTTGTTGGCGCTGCGCCTTCGGCCCATAAAGAGCTTGACTACATCCTGCAAACGCAGGGATTCGATGCGGTGTATGCGGTCGATGGCGGGTTCGCGGCGTTGCAGGAGCGCGGCATTGTGCCTGATGCGGTGTTCGGCGATTTCGATTCGCTTGGAGCGGTACCTCAGCATCCATGCGTGTTCGAGTACGACATGCACAAGGATTTCACCGATATGGATTTGGCAATTGGCCATGCCGAGCAGCAGGGTCTTGAGGAGCTGGTTATCTGCGATGCGTTTATGGGCAGGCTCGACCACTCCCTAGGCAACTTGCAGTTGCTTATCCAAGCGGCCGCTCGAGGAACATGCGTGTGGGGCATTGGCGAGGAAACAGTAATAGCCCCGCTGGTGGCACCAGGGCCGTTCTGCTCTCTTTCATTTGCGGAAGGTGTATCCGCCATCTGGGCAATCGTTTCATCATGGGTAATCATGATAAGCGTCTGCCCG
>OGRU01002773.1_pt1 | contig 11048 bp, 12 predicted proteins | sample 1553541 | NCBI WGS metagenome assembly OGRU01 (sample SAMEA2580068, study PRJEB22360) | human gut metagenome | biome: human gut; feature: human-associated habitat; material: faeces | place: Denmark | collected 2008/2010
GAAAGACACAAAATTTTATGAATTAGGCTTGATTTTTATTATCTAATTTTTTTCATCATTCTTCTCCTTTTCATTAAGCTTTATTGATTCTTATTTCTGCAATACAACAAGTATCTACATCATATAAATTGATTCTTTTTCTCCCGAATCCACTTTATATAAAGAAAAAAGCTAGATTTTTTTATCTAGCTTAAATCTACCGCTAATCCGGTCTATTTTTATTTTTTATGTCATCACTTTTCTTTTTTAGTAATGGTATTGCCCAATATGGGCATTTTTGTATCAGGAATCTGTTACCAGAATCAAAAACTAGCAATTCTTTATTTTTTCTAAGTCCCATAATGTCTACTGCATCCATCACATTACGATATTCTCCAGATTCTGATAAAGATTGACTACCGCCTAAAATCCGTCCTGGTTTCTTGTTTTTAGATATCTTAGTCTCAAGATATTGTCCGCACCAACTAGAAATGATGTCAACAGTACTCTTATCTTTACAACTGAACACCAATGTCGTCTCAGTATTGTCAACAATTGCTCTTGAACCATCATGCCCATACGCCATATCCAGTTGGGATAAGCCTTGAACAGCTAACCAAATCGATACCTTACGGCTTCTTAAACGCGCCAATGCGTCCAATATATCTGGTATCTTTCCTATACTACCAAATTCATCAATCAACATCCAAATCAATGGTGCGTCATGATCCGCTCTTTCTTCTTCAGGAATTGAAGATAAAAAATTAAGTACTTGCTGCGTTATCAATCTAAATATTGCAGAATATTGTTTCAATAGATTATCTGGAATCGCTAGAAATACAGAGATACCATTCACTAAATCAGCAGGACTAGCCTTTCTATGATTTTCATCCAATTGATAGCGTACGGACCGAGTTTGAAATATTCTAAGTTCCTGGCGCAATGTTAATTCAACATCTTGCATTCCGTCCGATGTCTTGCCATCATAACCTCTAAGAGGGTTTTTTATGGAATCATGTCCATCCATATTTGAATCAAATGTGACCGTTGAAATCAAATCTTTCAACGGAACTGAAATTACCTGGATTATCGTCTCAGTAAAGCCTAGTCCTATCAAAAATCCCCAACCAAGGAAACACGTCAATAGGTTTTGTGCGCTGACGTAAAAAAATTCATTTTGTCCATTACTCGGATTTGTAATGATTGCACGAGCCAGCATATCTGCACGTTCAATAATTTCATCGTCTGTAGACTCTGAATTTAATCCATACCACACATCCCATCCCCATCCTTCTTTGATGGATGGATTAAACACGTGACACTGATTACTATTTACATCCACACTTTTACGAGCCAATTCAGGTTTAACATCCATCGCAAATACTGTGAATTTATCTTTTTCTTTGGCAAAATTGAAGTTCCAAATCAATGCATTTAATAATGTAGAACTTTTAAAACTACCAGGTGCACCAATAACCAAGCAATGAGTGATATCATTTAAGTCAATCGGCAATCGAAAGTACTTATGGTGATACTTGCCTAAAGTAAAATCATTAGGCTTTTTTGATAAATACCGAGATGGAATAGTTGGATACATTGCTTTACGTTTATCAGTTGATAATGAATTATCACTATGCCCAAATTCTGTGCGACCATTAATTTTATAATCGTATAAATTCTTCAGAAACAACATAAACCATGTAGATAACGTAATGCCAATAAATAAGATTACTTTTTGATTTTCACTTAAATACAATATTTCCATTCTTTCTAGTTGTTTTTCAACTAAAAGAAAAAATATGGCAATGATGCCACCTATGATTAAACCAAAAGGCGACAGCATTTTCTTAAACTTTTTAAAACCCATTATAAATCTCCGAATTTAGAAAAATACTGATTGAAACGGTAAACCATATAATCTGGTAATTGCCATTCAGTCGTATTACTGATTAAATTGATAATTAAAAGGTATGTATATACATTGTCTTTTAAATTATCAAAGTACTTATCTATATAATCAACTACTAAACTTGGATCAATTTCATAATGATTATAGATGAATAATTCATGCAAATCTTTAGCTTTATTACGGCACTCTCCATTTTCCAAAGACTCTGGTAAGTCTTTAAGATAAAAGCCCGCATGATATTGATCATCTGCAGACTCCATATTTTTTGAAAAGCCTTTACCATAAACATCTTTTGTAAGGTCAAGCAAAGGTTTTAAAACCGTTTTGTCAACTGATCTACCTTTACATACGCTTTGATGGGCGCATGTAAACATTTCAACAGTCTGACAGTTCATTAGTTGAGAGTTGTTAGTTATTATCATATTATTTCCTCCTTTAAACTCTTCAAATAAATATAGAATGTAATTTTCCCATAGACGCTTTCATCATTGGAAACATATTTACTTATATATCTATCTGTACTTTACCCTGTTTTTGCACCATTTTTATTTTTTGTTAAAAAAATTGAATTTTCTATAGCTTGGGAACAGCGTAAGGTTTATGAAATTGCAGATAGGTTTGACAATTTAAGAGTTCCCGTTGCTGCAAATTTAAGAGTGCCTGGTGAGACCCCATACTATGGTGCAAACGGAATTCAAGATTATGTGGATGGGTACACTCATGATGGAGAGTATGTTCTTGTTGCAGAAGATGGGGCGAGTGACTTGAAAAATTATCCTGTAAATTACGTAAATGGGCGTATTTGGGTTAATAATCATGCACATGTTCTACAAGGCAAAAATAATATTGCAAGTAATAGATTTTTATCATATGCAATCAGTTTGGCTAATATCGAGTCCGTTTTAGTTGGTGGTGGACGAGCAAAACTAAATGCTGACGTTATGATGAATCTCAATATAGACTTACCAACGTACAAGGAACAATGTAGAGTAGCAGAGTATTTCTCCAATCTTGACAACCTTATCACCCTTCATCAGCGTTTGTATTTTTGATTTAAATTAGGTTTATTTATAGATTTTATAAGGAGTGCATAAAAATGATATTTAATAAAGAATCAGATTTTGAAGAAGCTTTAATTAAAATATTATGTAAATATGGTTGGGAAAATAAAGTTTTAAAGCATCCAACTGAAGACGAGTTAATTCAAAATTGTGCTGATATTTTATATGAAAATAATAGAGATATAGATCGACTAAATGATTATCCATTGACCAGAACGGAAATGGATCAAATAATAGATCAAATTAAAACATTGAGAACCCCGTTAAAATTAAATGGATTTATAAATGGAAAAACTGTTTCTATAAAACGTGATAATCAAGATGATAAGATGCATTTTGGAAAAGAGATTAGTTTGAAAATATATGATCGAAATGAAATTGCTGCTGGATCTTCTAGATATCAGATTGCACAACAGCCTATATACAAGGCAAAGAATTCATTAGCAAATGATCGGCGCGGAGATTTGACTTTACTGATTAATGGAATGCCTGTTATTCATATAGAATTGAAAAAGAGTGGAGTTTCAGTTAAACAGGCCCAAATTCAAATTGAAAAATATGCTCATGAAGGTGTTTTTACAGGTATATATTCACTAGTACAAATATTTGTAGCTATGAATCCTGATGAAACAACTTATTATGCTAATCCTGGACCAGATGGAAAATTTAATCCTTGTTATTATTTTCATTGGGCTGATTTTAATAATGAAAGAATTGATCAATGGGATAAAGTCGGTGCTTCTTTATTAAGTATTCCAATGGCCCATGAGATGATTGGCTTTTATACAGTAGCTGATGATTCTGATGGTGTATTAAAAGTCATGCGCAGTTATCAATATTACGCAGCTAGTAAAATCTCTGATAAGGTCGCAAAAAACAAATGGCAAGACAAGAATCAATTGGGTGGCTATATCTGGCATACAACGGGTTCTGGTAAAACATTGACTAGCTTTAAGTCTGCTCAACTCATCGCATCATCAAAAGATGCAGATAAAGTTATTTTCTTAATGGATAGAATTGAGTTGGGAACGCAATCTTTAAAAGAATATCGTGCTTTTGCTGATAATGCTGATGATATACAAGATACTGAAGATACACATGTGTTAGTTTCAAAAATCAAAAGTGAGGATCCAGCCAATACTTTAATAGTTACATCTATTCAAAAAATGAGTAATATAGGAAAAGAAAATGATGGACTGAAGCAATCTGATTTGGATAAAATGACTTCAAAAAGAATTGTATTTATCATTGATGAATGTCATAGATCTACTTTTGGCGATATGTTAATAACAATTAAAGATACTTTCCCCAATGCATTATTTTTTGGATTCACAGGCACGCCAATTCAAGATGAAAATCAAAAGAAAATGAACACAACCTCTGATATATTTGGTGAAGAATTACATAGATATAGTATTGCTGATGGAATTCGAGATGGAAATGTTCTTGGATTTGATCCATATAAAGTAATGACATATAAGGACAATGAATTGCGTGAGGCAGTAGCTTTGGTGAAAGCTAAGGCAAATAATAGAAATGAAGCTTTATCAGATCCTGAAAAGAAAAAAATATATTTAAAGTATATGGATAAATCTAAAATTTCAATGATAACTAAAATTGATGATTTTGGAAATAAAATACTGGGTATTGAAGATTATATTCCAAATGCTCAATATCAAACAGATGAGCATACGAATGCGGTTGTAGAAGATATCATAAATGGGTGGGACATTATTAGTCAAAATAGTAAATTTCATGCAATATTTGCTACAAGTAGCATTCCTGAAGCAATAAATTATTATAAATTATTTAAATCAAAAACATCAAAATTAAAAGTAACGTGCCTTTTTGATGAACATATCGACAATAGAGAAGGATATAAAGTTAAAGAAGAAGGAGTTCTTGAAATTATTAAAGATTATAATAATCTTTACGAACAAGAATTTAATATTGCTTCATTCCCTAAAATGAAGAAAGATATTGCTTCACGTCTTGCGCATAAGAAGCCATATGAAAGAATTGAATTGGAACCAAAAAAACAGATAGATATTTTAATTGTAGTAAATCAAATGCTTACTGGATTTGATTCTAAATGGATTAATACTTTATATATTGACAAAATGATTGAATATGAAAACATAATTCAAGCTTTTTCAAGAACAAATCGACTATTTGGCCCTGATAAACCATTTGGTGTAATTCGTTATTATAGACGTCCTCATACAATGGAGGAAAATATAAAAAAAGCTATTCAATTATATTCAGGAGATAAACCATACGGATTATTTGCTGAAAAATTAAATGACAATTTAAAAAATATGAATTCTATATTTGATCAAATAAGTAATTTATTTGAATCTGCAGGTGTACAGAATTTTGAAAAATTACCAAAGCAAAAAGAAGACAAGAGCAAATTTGCACAATTATTTAATCTTTTTAATAAGTATCTTGAAGCAGCAAAAATTCAAAGAATGACCTGGAATAAAGAAAAATATGAATTTGATTTAGAAAATGATGAAAAAGAAGTTATTACAAGAAAAATTGATGAGAAAACATATTTGATTCTAGTACAAAGATATAAAGAATTACAAGGTGGAGGTTCTGGAGGGTCAGATTCAATTCCGTTTGATGTAGAGACTTATATTACAGAAATTGATACAGGATTAATTGATTCTGATTATATGAATTCTAAATTTAATAAATACTTAAAGGCTCTTGCTCAACCAGATGTTTCTAAAGAAGAAGTAGCTAAAATTAAAGATGAGTTGCATAAAACTTTTGCTACATTATCAGTGGAAGAACAAAAATATGCAAACTTAATTTTACATGATATTGATTCAGGTGATTTTAAATTAAATGTAAATGAAAAATCATTTAGAGATTGCATTACAGAATATATATCTAATGCAAAAAATGATCAAATACACAAGGTATCTATGGCTTTAGGATTAAATGAAACATTGCTTAGAGAAGCTGTAGCTTTGAAGTTGAATGAATCAAATTTAAATGAATTTGGAAGATTTGATAAGGTAGTTGAAACAGTTGATAAAACAAAAGCAAAGCTATTTTTTGAAAATAAAGAAGGGATAAAATTGCTTCCGCCAAAAGTTAATATTAGAATCAATAAATATTTAAAAGAATTTATATTACAAGGTGGATTTGATGTTGAATAATTCATTGAGGGAGAGTTACATTTAGCAACTCTCTCTTTTTGCTTGGGAACAGCGTAAGGCAAAGAACTTGTTTGTTTCTACTGCCGATAAAGGGCATCCTGAACTACCTGTTTTATCTGCGACGCAGGATAGAGGTATGATTAGGCGTGATGAAAATAGCATAAACATTTATCACGATAAGAAGAATGAAGAAGGTTATAAAAGAGTGTTGCCGGGTCAATTTGTCATTCATCTTCGTTCTTTCCAAGGTGGTTTTGCACACTCTGCAATAGAAGGCATAACCTCGCCTGCATACACGGTTTTTGGCTTTTCAGAGCCAGAAAAACACAACCCGAATTATTGGAAATATGTATTTACTTCAAAGGAATTTATCAGACGATTGGAAACAGTTACATACGGTATTCGTGATGGAAGAAGCATTAGTTATGATGAATTTCTCACAATGGACTTCGTATATCCAACGCAAGATGAGCAGACCAAAATAGCCAATTATCTTGATACTCTCGACAACCTTATCACCCTTCATCAGCGTGAGTGGAAAGGAAAACGACTATGGATAATAATCAATTGTTTGTTGAATACTATAAAGAATGGGTAAGTATTTATAAAGAAGGCGCTATACGTCCAATTACATTGTCAAAATATAAAATGGCAATTTCTTGGTTAGAAAAATTGGTGCCTAATTTAAAATTATGCGATTTAGATAGAATTTCATATCAAAAATTAATTAATGATTATGCTAAATATCATGAAAGACAGACTACAATGGACTTTCATCATCAGATAAAAGGATCTATTTTAGATGCTGTTGATGAAGGCCTAATTCCTAAAGATCCGACTCGAAAAGCGATTATCAAAGGAAAAACGCCTAGTGAAAAAAAGCCGAAATATTTAAATCAATTTGAACTTCATAATTTGTTGACCTCCTTGAATTTAAAAGATTCAGTTAATTGGGATTGGTTTATTCTTTTGGTTGCAAAAACCGGCATGAGATTTTCGGAAGCTTTAGCATTGACTCCGGAAGATTTTGATTTTTCAAAGCAAGTAGTATCGATAAATAAAACATGGGATTACAAAGGACAAGGAGGATTTCTCCCAACAAAAAATAAATCATCTGTTAGAAAAGTTCAATTGGATTGGAAAACCGTTATGCAATTTTCACAATTAGTAAAAGATTTACCTAGCGATGAACCTATTTTTGTTAAAAGCAACGACAAAATATATAATTCAACCGTTAATGGAGTTTTATTTAGACTTTGTAAAAAAGCTGATATTCCAACAATATCTATACATGGATTAAGGCATACACATGCTTCACTTTTATTATATGCTGGTGTTTCAATAGCTAGTGTTGCAAGAAGATTAGGTCATGCAAGTATGACTACTACTCAAAAAACGTATTTACATATTATCCAAGAATTAGAAAATCAAGATGTAGATATAGTTATGCGTTCTCTAGCAAATTTAAGTTGATAATTAATATTTAGAACTCACGCTGATGAAGGGTGATAAGGTGGTCTAAATTCGAAAAATACTGTCCAATTTTCTGTTGCTCCTCTTTGATTGTATATGGAATAATGATATCCCCAACCAATTGTTTATTTAATCCACCTCTCGATCCATCTCCAGAAGACATCGCTCTAATTTCATCATATCTATTTTCTAAATTACTAAAAACAAATTCTGGAACAATATCATCGTTAAATGACATTGCTGCAATCGACTGATTAGTACTTAAAGAAATACGATTAATAGCCACGGTTCCGCGTGTTTTCCCTTGACCTGCAAGTGCAATTAGAACAGAATTTTTCTTAATCATTTTTGCACTAGAATTTGCCAATCCATTTTTTGAAATCATATCATCAGTATATGTTATGTATTTTTTATGTACTTCTCCCGATGATAACCATGGAACCTCTTTAGGTTCCCAATATTCTGAAACTGATGTACTTGGTGTTCCTCCAGCTACTATTTCAGAAACTTCTGAAACCTTACGCTGTTCCCAAGAATAATCCTATTACAAGCGTTCGCGCACCATCATAAGGGCATATCCAAGCAGATTTTGACCGTTCCATTTAGCTTTGTTTAGTCTATTGGGGTCTTTCATTGACAACCCAATACCCCAAATACGGTCTTTTACGGCACACTCCGCCAAAACAGCATTTTCGGTTGCTTTGAGTTTGCCTTTTAGTTCCTCATTTTGCGAGAACTTTGCCAAAAGCCCTCCGTAAACTACAATTTGACGAATTCCGTTCCACATACTTTCATCGTAGTTTGATACTTGCCTGCCAAGTGATTTGATTTCGGCAACATCACTTGTTGATAAGATTTGAGCTGCTACCGCTTCATCTCCAAAGCAGATTGCTTTGCGATACATCATAAATTGTTCCATCGAAGAAAACGCTACACCGTCCACCGTAAAAGGTGACGGATACCAATTACTCAAATAGCCATTATCTTCATCAGGGTTGTGAAAACAAATAATATTCATTACACTTCACCGACTTTTTGCACCGCTAAATCAAGTTCCAAGTCGTGCAAACCATAGTATGCTTTTTTTATGAAATCAAGCGGTACTTTTTTCAGAACCTCGGAACTCGGAATATTATAATACCATTGATAGTAAGCGTAAAACTCGCCAATCCAATCCGGCATAAAGCCATCAAGAGCCTTACCAGACTTCAAAGAATACTTTTCGGTTTCGGTAAAATATTCCCACAATTCTTTGGCGTCCATTGTGTTGACATAGGCTTTTGCCTCATCAATACTTTTTCTTGTTTTGCTTGTCATATAGGTCTTGATAAAATCCTCAGTGTCCTTATCGGGATAAGTTTGAGCAACAAAGTCAAATAGCTTACCCTGATTTTCTACCACATCATTCAAATAATCCTGTGAATAGGCTTTCATAATTATCACTCCTTAAACAGTGTACTAAATACTTTTGTTACACTGTTAGCATCAGAATCAACAAGTTGCCGCATTTTCTGTCTTGCGGTAATGTCTCGATGATTGTACTTTTCATTAAACTCTGTGTACTCAACAGTTTGCAAGCTATTTGCCACTTCGTGCAGTCTGGAATAAGCAAGCTCGGACTTTATACAATACTGAATACCTAAGCCGCCAAGAGACAGTAATTCCTCAAGAATATCCATATCGATATTGTCTCTTACAAATTCCTTTGCGATATAGAAATATGAGGCGTTTGCTCTCCAACCTTTTATAACATCGTACTTGTCGGTATCTACGCCATATTTTGCAATAAATTTCTTTGCAAGCATACGGTAACGCTTTGAGTCGGCTGCGTCTCTGTGTTTCATCAGTTCTGCAAGCCACGCAAGGACACCTTTTTCTTGAAAATCCAAAATTTCAAGTCCTTCTGTATCAAGTTCATATTGATGAACATAGCCACTTGTTTCATTTGGTCGGCAAACTGCCCATTCTTTTGCAAGGTCTATGCTTTCGGTAAGATAAAATCCTCGTCCGTAGTCGTGTTTTTCCTCGCCCTTGCCGAATGTAGGCACTACAATTTTGTCAGGAGTACCGTGATATAAAGTTATTTTTTTCAAAAAGAATGTCTCTGAGTTTAACAATATCAAACGCATTAATCTGGTCGTCATCGCATACGTCTGCCAATTGCCAGCAGCCGATAACATTGTCTTTCCCGATCAGCCATCTTTGAAACACAACAAGGTCTGATATACTGATCTCGCCGTCTTTGTTTGCGTCGCCCCTGCAAGCTTCACGTATCTCACCGTTTTCATCAGAAATATACGTGCCGAGGATTTCAGAATAATAACGTTTATCGTATATTTCAAGATAAGAAGCAGACGGCATTTCAAAGCAGGCAACTATATAATCACCATAATATTGGTCACTGTATTTTTTATAAGAAATTGGAGCTTTGACATCATATTTTTCTGAGAGACATATCTTTTCACTTCTAGTTGAATCAGCAGCATTGATATATATTATTGAACATATCATATCATCTTTTACGACTGTTGTGGCATCTATCATGCCTACAGCTGTTGTGCCGTTTTCAATCATAAATGTTTTCGCTTCATCGGCGCTTTTCGGAAGCCAATCAGGAAGCGGCTTTTCAGTCGGTTCAAGTTTTTCTTCAAGCTTAACAAAGTCATCGGAAAGGGTTTCGATTTCTATTTCACCGTTATTGCAGACAATTTCCGCTATACTTTTATCAGCTTCAAGTCCAAAATGCACTTTATCTTCATATTCAGTCAATTCAGCTTTGCAAATAGCGAGAGTATTGTTTTCTGACGTAAAAATCAGCTCGCTGTCATGGCACATATAATCGCCGAAATAATAAACATTTGATGTTTTGATGTCGAAATATCCGGCTTGTGAGCAATACGTACCGGCATTCCATGAATAAGTAAAATAAATTTCATTCCAGCCGTCATTATTCTGATACCCATAAAGGGTATCAGAAATGATTAGGGCAGAATGTCCAGACGGAAACCCACCGTTTAGCGGGAAATTAAAGAATCAAAGTCCACTTGATAAATATAACAAAAAGTAAATGATGTTGCCCTGATAGTAATTGAATTTCCTCTTGCATTTTTAAATCAAATATAGTATAATAAAAAATATCGTTTATGATCAATACAGCAGAAATGTGGTGATAAATTTGGAACAGACCGTAAAAAGCGATAAAAACATTGAAAATGGTCTTGTGCTTAATACAATTGCAATGAGAGGACTTGTTGCTTTTCCTAAGATGATCATGCATTTTGACGTTTCAAGGGAAAAGTCAGTGAGGGCTATTGAACGTGCAGTTAAAGAAGGAGGAAAAATTTTCCTTATAACTCAGCATGAGGTCTATGTTGAAAATCCAAAAGCTTCCGATCTATATAAGGTAGGAGTTGTTGCAGAAATAAAGCAGGTTTTAAAGCTGCCTGATAATGC
>OGRU01002775.1_pt1 | contig 11046 bp, 8 predicted proteins | sample 1553541 | NCBI WGS metagenome assembly OGRU01 (sample SAMEA2580068, study PRJEB22360) | human gut metagenome | biome: human gut; feature: human-associated habitat; material: faeces | place: Denmark | collected 2008/2010
GGGGATGAGCGTTTCCATGCAGTTCAGATAATACCCGTCGTTGCCGATGCCGTAGCGCGGGTCGATGAGGGCGTTGGTCTTTTGCTCGGCACGCTTTTTTCGCGCAAAGACTATCAGCGCGACCGCCGCGGCAAGCATCGCCGCGATCAATGCGGCGAGCGTAATGAGCCACCTGGTACGGTAGGCTTCCGCGCCGCTGCTATTCATATAGTCCGCCAGGACGCCGATGCTCTCCGCGCCGGAGAGGTCCTCCAGCGCTTGTGCAAGCGCGCCGGCCAGTTCCGGCGTGAGTGCGTTGGTAAAGCCAACATATATCGCGCGCTCTGCGCCGTCATGTTCTATCGTGCAGAGCAGCACTTGACGGCGCATCGCGCCGCTGTCGCCCGTGCCGGAGGGATAAGCGGAAATAATGTCCGCCTGCCGGTTCTCCGCCTGCTGCGCCTGCGTTGTGTTCTTGCTGTACGGAAGATAGACAAGATCGTACCCTGTCTGCTCACTCAGGCGCTCGTACAGCTCCGGCAGCAATCCGACATAGCATTCTCTGCTGCGGTCATAGGACTCGATGGGATAGAGATCGGCGTTTCCCGAGATCAGAAGCGTCTCCCTCGCGCTTGCATCCTGCATACAGCACAGCAGCGCTCCGATCGTCAGCACGGCGCAGAGCGTGATTTCCAAGAGCTTTTTTCGGCGCACAGGCGACACCCCCCTTTATTTCAAATCGATCTTGCGGCGCTCGATGCGCCCCCAGCTGAGTTTTTTCTTCCTATAGCCGATAAAGGCCGTGCAGCGCACCCATGCGAGGATAAAGCGCAGGAACACCAGCTCAAAGAGACACAGACAGACGGCCTTGAGGCCGTCGCCGAACGAGAGCGTGAGATCCGCCGTGTAGATGCGCGAGAAAAAGGCGGTAAGCGTCAGGACCCCGCCGAAGACGGCGTAGATGAGGAAGAAGAGCAGCATGAACGGCACGTTGATGAGGTCGCACCACCATGCGAGCACCATCGTGAACACGCCGAAGACCTCGATAAACGGCGAGAGCAATTCATAGATGAGGAAATAGAGATAGGATACAAAGCTCACCGCGCCGAACCTGTGATTGGAAAACATGACGCGATGCTTGTACATACTCTGGAACAGGCCCAGATGCCAGCGCTTGCGCTGCTTGCACAGATCGCGCAGCCGCTCGGGCACCTGCGTCCAGCAGATGGCGTCGGTGGCGTAGCGGATGGCATAGTCGATGCCGTTGATTGTGCAGTATTCGTGCAGCTTGACCACCAGCTCCATATCCTCGCCCATGGTCTTGTTGTCATAGCCGCCCACGGCGATGACCGTGTCCTTTTTGAACAGTCCGAACGCGCCGGAAATGATGAGCGAGCCGTTGAAGCGGTCAAAGAGGATGCGCGAGGCGAGGAAGGAGCGGTCGTACTCCAGCACCTGCATGAAAGCGAGGATGCTGCGCGGCAGGCGGTAGCGTTTGACGCGCCCGTTTTCCAGCTCAACATCGTTGGAGATGCGGACGATGCCGCCAACCGCCACCACATTGCCGTTTTCCAATATCGGCTGGGCGATGCGGCGCAGAGAGTCGTACTGCAGAACGGAGTCCGCGTCCATGCAGATAAAGTACGGGAAATTTGCGGCGTTGATGCCCATGTTCAGCGCGTCTGCCTTGCCGCCGTTCTTTTTTCGGATGAGCGTCACCGGTACCTTCTGTGCGCGTGTCTCATAGACGTATTCCTCGCGCTGACAGTTGATCTGCCGGCGAATGGGCCGGTGAACAAGGTGCATATCAAATGTCTCGGCCAACACCTCCGAGGTGCGGTCCTTCGATCCGTCGTCCACCACAATGATCTCATAGGCGCGGTATTCGAGCGTCAGCAGCGAGCGCACGGTGTCTGCCACGGTGACCTCCTCATTGTAGGCGGGAACGATGATACTGATGGGCAGGTAGTAATCCGAGGGCAGAATGCTTTTGAACATTTCCTGCCGGCGGTGCTTGTACAGCTCAAGTGAGCCGACGACGACCGACAGAAACAGAAAGGTCGAGTAGCCGATCAGATAAGCGATAAAGAAATAGCCCACCCACTCAAGAAACAGCTTTATACCGTCGTACATACTGCGTCCTCCTTTCGCTCCTCCAGCTCCCGCACATCAAAGCGATAGCGCAGGATCTCGGAGGCGTAGCGGTCGTGCCCCTCGATCACGTCGATCAGATCGCGGTAGCCGAAGCCGAGCTGCTCCAGACTTTTTGACGCGTTGAAGCGGATATACCAGTTGGGATGATAGAGGTTCCTCTTCAGCACCGCCGCAGTCTCCGCCCCGGGATAGCTCGCCAGCACCGACGAGGCGATGGCTGCATACTCCCAGCGCGCGTTTTCCGAGGGCGTCGCATAGCGCAGCAGATCGGCGTAGGCGGGCGGATAGGGATAGCGGCCAAGATAGCGCAGACAGGCAAAGCGCACCTCGTCGTCCTGCGCGGGATCGTTGAGGAGCGCGTGTATTTTCTCGCAGTATGCGCCGGAGGAAAAGCGGAAATAGTTGAGCAGCGTCACCTGCATCCACGGCTGAAACGCATCAAACGCCTTCCAAAGCGCGTCGGCAAGCTCCCATGTGTCGCCCGTGTAGTTCAGCAAGCCGTCGGAGAGGAGCTTGCTGTGATAATAGAGGCTGCTTGCGTCGATGATCCGCAGCGCACGCACAAGGACGGCGGGATCGCCCGCCGTGTAGAGCGCCTGCATGGCATTCTCGCGGCAGTAGATGCTCGATTCATGCAACAGGTCGAGCAGCATCGTTTTCAGCGCCTCGTTCTCCTGCCCGGCGAGGAGCAGCTGGTATTTCTTGATGATGTAGGGGAAGTACGCCGCCTCGATCTCATCGCGGCGGCAGTAATCCTCTGCCAGCGTGATCGTCACACCGTTAAGCGCCGTCAGATAGGAGCGGGTCAGCTCTGGCCGCCTCACGCACAGGCACTCCAGCGCGGCGTCAAAGGCCGCCATGCCGTTCACGCGGCGCAGTCTGCGCTCCATGAAGCGCAGATGCCTCTCGCTGACCGCTCCGGTCTCCGCGAGACGGTCAAGCTCCCGCGAGACCGTCAGCTCAAGGCGGATGCCGTCGCGGAAGGACCGATGCTCCCTGCGCCGCGAAAGGAGCGCCGTTGCAATGTTAAAGAGGATCATGCCGGCGCAGATGCCGAGATAGACGTAGATCAGGATTTGAACAAACACCGTAGTTTTCATAGTAATCGTCGTGGATGGTCATGCGCGAGGGGTCTGAAAAGTTCAGAAGCTGCCAGGGGAGCTTCAGCTCCACATAGTCGCCCGCGAAGATGAAGTCCGCGAGGGAATCGTAGTCCGGCGCGGCGGGGTTCGCGTTGCCGTAGGCAAGATCGCCCGTCTCGTAGGTCTCAGAGCTTGCCTGCCAGTTGCCCGTGAGCAGCGGTGTCGCCGTCTGGAGCATCAATTCGATGGGCTTGAAAAGCGGTGTGTCTGCGTCCGGCGGGTCAAGGTATGCATCCGCGTCGTGCGTTTCGTGGTAGAACATGGCGCGCAGCACCTCGTAGCGCTCCTGCACCAGGAGGCGGCTGTTGTCCCTGCCGTCGATGGCGAGGACGAAGTCCACCGGGTCCTCAAAGCGCAGGCCGAAGTTTTCGCAGTAGGTGCTGCCCGTCTTGGGCGTGGTGTCGATGGGGATGTAGAGCGTTTTCTGTCCGTTCGCAAAGCCCTTTTCATAGGCGAGCAGATAGATAAACTTCTCGTCGTATTTCATCGAAAGGGCGCGCGTGCCGGTATCGAAGAGTTTATCCTCCTCCGTCCACTCCGAGAGGTCGCCGTCCACATAGCAGACGCTTTCCTCCTCGCCGGGGTCGAAGGAGAGCAGACCGAAATACTGCTCGTTGGTCTGATAGTCGCTCCAGTACGGCGTGCGCTGGAGATTCACCGCGTGCATGGTGTTCCAGGTGCGCTTGAACCACTCGTCCTGCCAGGTAAAGACGCAGCCGCCCGCGCAGTTTGCCGCGGTGATGTCGCGCCAGCAGTCCACGAGCGCCTGCCCCTGCTCCTGCTCGGACATATGGCCCTGATTGCGTCCGGTGTTCCGGTCGATCTGCGCCATGCCGCGCCCAGTGGAAACGCCGAACTCGGAGATGACGACGGGCATCGTGTGATGCCGCCGCAGGGCGCGCAGATAGGCAAGGTAGGTGTTCGCCGCGCCGGTCTCATCGTAGAAGTCCGATCGGCGCAGCACGGAACCGATGGGCGTGCCGGGACCGGTCTCCGCACGGGAGATGACGGCCTTGCCGTCCCAGATGGGCGTGCGATCCATCGCCGCGGGGTTGAGGATATAGTTGAGATAGTCGGGATAGTAGGGATACACATGGTAGGAGGCAAACTGACCGGCGAGGAAGGCATCCTCCGTGCGGATGTGCTCCACGTCCACCTGCGCGCACTTCATAAAGAAAGTCGTGATATCCTCCGGATAGAGGAACGGATCGGTGGTCGGCCAGTTGGAAAACGCCACAAGGCGCTGGGTCTTGTAGCGGCGGCTTTCATATGAGACAATCCGGTCGCCCACCTGCGCGAGCATGGATTCAAAGGCGGAGGCGTCCTCCGTCGCGGAGAGGTACGTTCCCTGATAGGGCGGCAGATCGGGGTATTTGTGGTTGGTGTAGGTGACGGTCACATCCTCCCACTCCACACCGAGAATATAGCCGATGACCCAGCGGGAAACATCCTTATTGTAAAAGCCCGATCCCGTGCCCCGCCCGAGCGAGATCTTCTTGTTGCCGTGCAGAACGTCGACCAGTGTGCGCCCGTCCCTGACGAAGGTCTCAAGAAAGTCCTTGTCATAGGCGTCGCGGTGGGAGTTTTGGATATAGTCGTTCACCCATACGCCGTGGATGAGCCAGAGCGGTTCCTCGTTCGCCTCCTCGCGCGCGGTGTTGTACTCGTAGAAGGCGTTGTAGAAGTCGTCGTGGAGCGTAATGTAGACGCGCACGGTGTTCGCGCCCATCTCCTGCATCTGGGCAAACCAGCGCAGATAGGTCTCCTTGCTGACGGCGTAGTCCGTCGCCCACTCGCCCGGGACGCCCACGCCGAGGTTCACGCCCTTGACGGTGAACTCCTCCGGTCCCGCGCCGCGGTCCATATAAAGGTGCTGCGCGTCGGTGGACATGAAAGCGCTGACCGGCGCGTCCGGCTGAAGGTCGATGTACCAGCCGAGGTAGTAGCGCGCGGTGTCGTAGGCGAGATAGCCTAAGATCAGGGCGGTGAGCACGATGAGAAATCTTTTCAAGCCGCCGCGCTCCTTTCTCGATGGTGTGGTGGCTCAGTGGTTGAATTTCTTGTTTTTGGATTCGTGGCTGTACTGGCGAAGAATGTCGATATTCTCGTCCATCCACGCGCCGCGCTCGATGCAAAAGCGCTTCATCTGCGCGACGGCAGCCGCGTGTGAGTGCGGGTTGCGCCACGCGGGGGAGAGCATATCCTTTTCGAGCGTGTAGCCCCAGACGGAGAAGTTGCGCTCGACGGCATCGCCGAGCCACGCGGTAACGTCGTCTATGTAGGCGCAGAGATACTCGTCGCTGAGGATGCCCTGACGCAGCTCGCGGTAGCGGTCGATGACGGCGTTTATGAACTTCTCGTCTTTGCTGAGCATATAGTACCAGACATTGTATTGCAGCTCAAAATGCTGCGGCTCTGCGACCGGATGACTGTAGTTGTCACAGGCGGAGTTGAAGTCCCAGATGCACATTTTGTATTTGCCGCGCACATCCCTGTAGATATAGGTGGAAAGCCAGCCCGCATCATAGTTGCAGGTAAACTCGTTGAGGATAAAGTAGTCCACGAAAGAGCTCATGTCCGCCTGCTCCCACCATGCATAGGGCTCGGTATCATAGTCATAGGAGTAGAGTGACTTTTCAAAGTCGGAGAAATCCTGTGCGATCCACGCCGCGCGCTCCGGCGTAAGCCATTTTGTTCCCGGATAGACGATGTCTATATCCTGCAGATTTCGCAGGGCGTATTGGGAGAAGGTCTCGATGTTTTTGACCTCGTTGCCGCTGCCGCGGTCAAGGCGCAGAGCATAGCTCGTCTGCACCGTGTCCTTCGACGGCTCCGTGAGCTTCAAGCGGGCATCCGCGCCGGAGCTGACAGTCTCCGTCATAACATAAAGCCCCTGATACACTCCGTTGAGCAGTACCTCGCAGAAGCGCACATTCGGCGCGTAGTCCATGATCTCGCCCGCAAGATTGTACCACATATAATTGCGGATGAGCGTCTTATCGAGGTACGGCCCGTGCAGCGCCCACTCGTCGAAGGCATCCATCCCCAGCATGGCGACATCGCGCGAGGCCGCACCGTCGTCCGTCAGCGTCTTGACAAGATAGCTGTGCTTATCAAAATAGCGCGAGGAGTTGCCTCGCACTCGAATGTCAATGACGCTCTGAAGCGTCGGCGTGTCGGCGGGGTGATTGTTGCCCTCGGCATGATCCACCACCGAGACGGACGCGCGCAGCAGCGTACTGCCGTCTGCGGTCGTGGTGAAAGCATCGTCCTCACGGCCGCTGCCGCCGCTCTGGATGGGAACGCCGGGGATATCCGCGCCGCCAGTGTCGATGAGAACGAGCGGCAGATGAGAGCAGAGCAGATCTTCTCCGTGGTCGGCACAGGGCGTGTAGGCGGGGCGCTCAAGATGCTGATGATAGCGTGGGTGCTCATCGGTCAGCACGGCTGACAGGTTTGTTGCGGATAGGAGAAGCAGCAGCGCACAGGCCGCAAGAGCCATTCGCTTGTATTTCATGTTCGTCTCCGCTCCCCTCTTTCCGGTTTCTCAGTTCGACACCTCGTCGTTCTGCATGACAAGATTGACATAGTCGATGCTTCCCAGCGAATAGATGCTGCCGGGAATGTCCGGCGTTGTCTGCTCCGCGCGGCGCAGGAGCTTTTGCGTGATCTCGTAGATCAGTTCGACCGTATCCTCCGTCGTGTTTTCCACACGCAGCGTCGCTTTGGCGCGAAAGAGCTTGTAGACCTGCGCCTTGATCGGCTCCTGCTTGCTGCGGTGGGCGCGGATGATGAGCAGCATCCGGTTATCGCTCTTGATGCAGCCGAGCAGCAGGATCACCGCGAAGGTCACGGCGCTGCCGATGCAGGCCACGGCATAATCGCCCACGCCGCAGCAGATGCCGACAATGATGGACCAAAAAATATAAACCGTATCGCGCGAGTCCTTGATGGCGGTGCGGAAGCGGACGATGGACAGCGCGCCCACCATACCGAGAGACAGCGCAATGTTGTTGCCGATGACGGTCATGACCGTCCCCGTCAGCACCGCGAGAATGACGAGTGAGGCGTTGAACTTGCGGCTGTAGATCGTCCCGCGATGGGAGATGGCGTAGGACAGGAAGATAAAAAAGCCCAGCACGGCGGCAAGGACGATATTGAGCAGAATATCCTCCCACGACATATCGCGGGGTGTGGTAAAAAGGTTCAGGATCTGTTGTCTCATGGTGTTTTCCTCCTATAGCCTCGTCTGACATCCGTTTTGGCGGGCAAGCACATATTTGCTGACAGAAAGCTCACTGCGATCCACGCTGTTGATCAGCTCGCGAAGATAATCGAGCAGAAAGCCGTTGTACTTGACCTCAAGCACCACGCAGTACGGATCGAGCACGGGGTTCATGTTCAGCCGCGGCGAAAAGAGGTCGAAGCAGCTCTCGACGGAAACAATGCGGCTGTCAAAGGTAATGCGTATTTTGTTCTCCTTGGCAATAAATGCCTTGCGGTTGTATTCTACGATCGTTTTGGGGCGATAGCACCGGCTGTGCATCAGCGCGTAGCACTCCGCGGCAAAAGACTCCGGATACCGCAGCAGCGGCGCGTAGTCGCCGCGCGTGAGCGCTTGGGCATCCTCCCGCGTCACGCGCAGAGAGCGCTTGAGCTGACTTGCGCCCTGCTTCTGTTTCATCTCCAGCATGGCGAAGTCTGCCGCCGGATCATAGCAGCGCAGGCGCAGCTTGCGCCGCAGCTCTACGCCCGCAGCCTTTTCGTGGAAGTCCCTGTCGTCGAGCGTATCGAAGTAAAGCGAGCGGACAGGGTAGCCGCTTATGCCGTTGTGCGGGTCCTCGTGCATGACCTGCGCGAGCCGATGGCAGGCTTGCAGCGCCTCCGGCAGCGAGATCAGATATTTCTTTTCCTCGCGGAACACGCGGTTCACCGATGCTCCCTCCTTTCGCAGAGAAAAAAACTGACCGCAGTCCGGCTAAGGCAATACCGCAGCTTTCACTGCGCGGTGTTTCCTTAAAAGAGTGCGGTCGGTCGATCATAGGGGCTCTCCCGCTCAGACATATGGCCCTGCAGCATAGTCTTTCGACGATTTTCTATCTTAAACGATTATACAGGGCTGCGCCGCATAAGTAAAGTCCTTTCTGGCATTTCCGGCATTTGGCGTGTGCCGTCGCTTGTGCGGCGGAAGTCCTCTCGTGCGCGGGAACCGGATGGGATCACCTCACGAAATAATCATAACACCGCCATGAGCAAAACGCAAGAAACGCAGTAATTGCAATGGTTCCCAGACATGGCTGAAACCGAAAATCATTCCATTGGTATAGAAAGCGAGCCCCTTTTTGGTAAAATGGTTTTGTGAAACACACCAACCGGAAAGGGGCTGGCCGCTATCTACCGACAGGAAATCATTCAGGATGTGACATTGTTTACATCCCAAAGCGCCGCCATGTTTTACGACAGGCTTTTCAGCAGTCTGGACTTCACGCTGCCCGGAGCGGCAACCGGGCGGCGGGGCTTCCCGAAGGAAGCCATGGTCTGTGCTTTTATCGTTATGAAATGTGAGGGCGTCTCACAAATCACAGATTTGGCGGATTATCTGGACAACAACCGGCTCATTGCCCATTATAGTAGGGTGGGCGGTTTATATATTTGGAACTGTGTCTCCTGCGGGTTCTGCTGTGACTGTTGTGCTGCCTTCACCATGATCTCTGTGATCAGGGCTTCCAGCCTTCTGTACAGACATTTCATCAGCAATGCCAGCAGTGCCGCTGTCAGCATCAGAAAAATGTATGTTTACTCTCATTGAAGCAGCCGCGCACTGATCTCCTGCCCTCCATTTCCGACCGTAAGAGGGCTTCTCACCTATAGTGTCGTTCCATACCTCCCCAATTTGCCGAATCACTATCTCCTGTTGACTGCAAAACCACATCATTCTAAATTTGGAACATTTGGAGCGCTGCGTTCTTTTTTATACTGATCCCGCATCCTGTAATACGTCCCCGCACCGATATTCATTTGCCTGCAAGCTGCGGAAATACTCAACTCATTTGCTTCTATTTTGGTCCGCAATTCCTCAAAAAGCTCTGTGTGACACTCCCTGTGCGGGGCACTCTTGACCTTACGCCAATAACGGTAGTAGGTTGTCTTCCCAATGCTCATTTTCCGGCAGACCTCCGCTACGGTCATCTGTCGTCTCTCCACAAGGTCAAAGCACCGGTGCAGCCCCTCCATAAACCGAGACAGCCGCGCCGCATCTCCGGTGTCCCTGCTTGTCAACAGCGCAAGGTCGGAAAGCACCGCCTGCCAGTGACCTGCCGCCGTGTCAATCTTAGGAGACTTGCAGAGCAAAGTTGCCTGCTGTCGATAGAGGGCAAGTGCCATCTCCACAAACGCACCGGCTGTGCCGCCCAGCTCACCACCCATCTCCACGGTTACACTGTCGTCCGCTCTCACATACGCAAGCAGCTCCCGCAGGACGTTGCCGTCCCCATCGACCTCCGTGTAGACTCTGTCAAAACCCTCCGGCGCTGCGCCCTTTCCTCCGCGCCTGTAATAAAACCTCATGCTGCATCACCTCTGCACGGACTGTACCGCACAACCATGCCAAAGGCAATGCATCGCTTTCGTTGATGCCGCCGACCCTTCCAAGTGCCGCTTCCGCGTGCCATTCAGAGTGCCATTCCGAGTACCGGCGGCACACGGAATCTCTCCATGGCGCAGTTTTTCTCAACCTGCCCCGCAGAAGATGCAAAAAATCCGGTATCGCTCCAAACGGAACAATACCGGATTTTTGTCTGTTTTCAGCCAATGATGCCCGCAAAGGCAGTTACATCAAAGGTTTGCAAGTTTCGAGCCGCTTTGTGAACGCTCAAAAGATCGCTCACATTTCCTTGATGGCAGCCTGAGCGGCGGCGAGGCGGGCGATGGGGACACGGAACGGGCTGCAGGAGACATAGTCCAGACCGACCTTGTGGCAGAACTCGACGGACGTGGGATCGCCGCCGTGCTCGCCGCAGATGCCGAGGTGGATGTGCGGGTTGGTCTCGCGGCCCATCTTGGCGGCCATGGAGACGAGCTTGCCGACGCCGGCCTGATCGAGACGGGCGAACGGATCGCTCTCGTAGATCTTCTTGTCGTAGTACGCGCCGAGGAACTTGCCGGCATCGTCACGGCTGAAGCCGAAGGTCATCTGGGTCAGGTCGTTCGTGCCGAAGGAGAAGAAGTCCGCTTCCTTGGCGATCTCGTCCGCGGTCAGAGCGGCGCGCGGGATCTCGATCATGGTGCCGACCTTGTACTTCATGGAGCTGCCGGCCTCGGCGATCAGCTTATCAGCGACCTCGACGACGACGTCCTTGACGTACTTGAGCTCCTTGACCTCGCCGACGAGCGGGATCATGATCTCGGGGATGATGTTCCAGTCGGGATGCGCGGCGTTGACGTTCAGCGCAGCCTTGATGACCGCACGGGTCTGCATGGCAGCGATCTCGGGGAACGTAACGGCCAGACGGCAGCCGCGGTGGCCCATCATGGGGTTGAACTCGTGCAGGGAGGCGATGATGTTCTTGATGTCCTGAACGCTCTTGCCCATGTCCTTGGCGAGCTGCTCGATGTCAGCTTCCTCGGTGGGAACGAACTCGTGCAGCGGGGGATCGAGGAAACGAACGGTCATCGGACGGCCCTCGAGCGCGATATACATGGCTTCAAAGTCGCCCTGCTGCATCGGCTCGAGCTTAGCGAGCGCCTTCTCGCGCTGCTCGACGGTGTCGGA
>OGRU01002776.1_pt1 | contig 11046 bp, 7 predicted proteins | sample 1553541 | NCBI WGS metagenome assembly OGRU01 (sample SAMEA2580068, study PRJEB22360) | human gut metagenome | biome: human gut; feature: human-associated habitat; material: faeces | place: Denmark | collected 2008/2010
CCCGCCGATCCGTAATCCTGATCTCACATCCCCGCACTTCCGCCCGTTCGATAACTCCCTCATACCAAGTTCCTTTCCCATCCACCAACGAAACCGCTTCTCCGGCCCCCAACCTCAATACCCGTACACAATGTCTGGATTCATCCGCATTCAACGTATAAATATCCCCTTCGATATCCGGCGTATAAAATAAATGCATAACAACGATTAAATTTATCCGACAAAACTACATGTTTTCAACCATCAAACAAATTCTTACCAACCTGAATATTGAATTAATTTCATTGTATTATTTCATTCACATGAAGCGATTTTTTCATCGTTTCATGATTATTTTCGTCAAATACTCTGACTGTCGAATTACCTGTACGATCATACTCTACCGTCATTCTTGCAAATCCATATCCACCTTTACATAACTTATTTTCAGTATCTAAATATTTCTTTTCTATTATTCTACCTCAATCGTCAAACTCAGTCTTCTCCATAAAATAACCGTTCACCAAACAGGGCTTTTCGGCTATATCCCAAAAAGCGACCTCGGTAATCATCCCTTTTTCATTATATTTTTGGGAAATAGCAGTAAAACCGCCGGTTTATACAGGGTTTATCGTCCGTACCGAAATACACCTGTTTTACCACATTCCCCCGGTCGTCGTACTGAAAAGACAACTTTGCATAACCATCTTTCAGCAGACAGGGTCTATCATTTTCATCCCGATAAGCCACTTCGGTACAATTTCCGCGGGGATCGTATTTTTCAAGCACTTTTGCATAGCCACCTGTACGCATACACAACTTATTATTCACATCAAAGTAAGCCGTTTCTTCCCGAAAACCACGCTCATCATACTTAAAATTCAACTTGGCGAAACCTTCCTTATTCAGACCTAACCTACCATCCGTCCCCCAATAAGTCATTTCCGTTACATTTCCCCAACTATCACATACAGCAGTCATTTTAGCTGCCCCCTGGGCATTTAAACAGGGGGTTCCTTCCGTATCGGAAGTAGCTTCCTCTATCTTATTTCCCCGTTCGTCATACCTCATCACACACCGGGCCACTCCACTCGAATCGGTACATGGTTTTCCATCCACCCCCAAAAACAGAATCTCCGTTACATTTCCCCACTCATCGTATCCATAAGAAACTTTCGCATATCCTTTATTATTCAAACAGGGTTTTTCTTCTTATTAAAACACAAATTACCGTCTGTCCCATAATTTGCCGTTTCGATGATTCTTCCTTGCTTATTGTACTTTGCAACACATCTTGCCACCCCTTCCCGTCCCCAGGCAAGCTGACCGTCTTTATCAAAAATCGATTCGGTAATACTATTCCCATGTTCATCGTATTCTTTCCCGATTATTCCCCCACCATTACTTAGCGGACAAATCTTTTGGTCTATTCCCAGATATACACCTTTTACAATATTACCGTTCTCATCACATTTTCTGGTATAAGTCGCCCACCGCTGTTCATTCAAAACAGGATTACCTGCCGGATCGAGATAAGCGATTACCGAAATATTACCATATTCGTCATAATTATATTTCTTAGAAGCTATCCCCATATTATTGGGAAAGTTAAAACCTTCAAACCCGATAAATCTGACCAACCAAGGCCTTCCGATAGAATCCAGAACATAATCAAAGCCATAAATTCCCTTTGCATCACAAGCAGCGATATCGTCGTTACCGTTATATTTTTTAAATAACTTACGTATAATGAAACCTTGCCGGTCCCTGATTAACCGATACCGCCGGATTTCAGATTTCGAATTACTAAACATACTTTCAAACGCATTCGAAGTGATAGAAGTAAAAGAACTTGTAAGTCCGATACCCATTCCCTTATCCAATGATTTCAGATCTACATATTGCAAACTGTCCCCGGCAATATAGGCAACAATCAAAGGCTTTTGTTTGGAATTTTGATATTCAATCTCAATGACAGATTGTCCCCGTCTATCTTTTCGGCTTTCTATCTGTTGAATAGAAGAACGATCGACATATTCACTAAAATTGTGCTCTATAGGAAAACCAGCAGAATTGGCAAAAACAACTCTTTTCAGCGTGCCCTTTCCTTTCCCCAATATACTGCGGTGGGTATATTCGAAACGATAATGTGTACTTCTTTTTTTAACCTGTTCCGCACTTAACTCAATCACCCCTTCCGGTATTCCCCATCTATCCACATAATCAGCAAAATATTCATTTTTAGTCCGGTAATAGTCCCACAAGATGAATAAAACGAATAAGAATAAAACAACTCCGATTCCTGTACTCCATTTACGAATCCTCAGGATACGTTCATAAGGCTGCCATAAGGTATTGAACTTGATATCCAACAAACGGGCCACAACGCGGATAAAAGCCCTTTTTTTCTTCATCGCAAATGAACCGATCCCTTCTTCCCTGACATTTATAGCCAATAATTCTTCCTGGCTTATCGCCTTTATCTGTTCATGGATACATTCTGTCTCGATGTCATTACTGTAGGGAATCCCTGAAACGACAAAAGGGATGATCTTATCTGCTCCGTGAAGTGTAGCGAAATATTTCACTTCCTTTCCGACCCAGGGCGAACGCGCTGCTTCAGGTGAACATATCACAATAAGATAATGTGAACGCTCGAGTTCATGTCTTATATTTTCTTCCAGTCTCCCACTGTCGAGATCCGTATTATCCCTGAAAACAGGCCATACTTTCTTAGGCAACCGGGTGATTTGTCTACATAATTTCGAAGGTAACTTATACCATCTTAACCGATCCTGTAACCATTTAGCCCATTGCTCATCTTCCCGTTTATAGCTGATAAAAGCGTAATATTGAAATTGCTGTTCCATCATCCACGAATTAATTCAACTATCCCTATCCTTACAATTCACCACAAACAAAATTAAAAAATACATTATTCCATTAGCCATTTACCTGTTTTTTATTCATTTTTTAAACAATTCCTCCCTAACCCACTTCACTATCCAAATAATAAGAACAGACAATTTTAAACTACTTGGCAAATAAAATACAATAATCTGCAAATATATCCATAGTAAAAGCTCTTAAAACGTTTTAGATTTGTAACATGACGTCCATAAATTAATTTCGCATCTATATACTTTAATGTACCAAAGTTGATTTGCAAATTGCATTAAAAAATGTCAGCCTACGGCGAATAGGCTGACATTAAGCTGAATTACATTAAAGTTGAACTAAAATAGCCAATCGAACAAACGATGTATAAGATGTTTAAACAAATATGCAAAATCATTTAGCAACAACCTTTCCTTTCCGTATAATTCACCAAAAATTATTCATCGTCATCTGTTTCCTGATAAGCTTTCAACAATTCCTCCTGTACTTCAGACGGTACTTTTTCATAGCCTGCAAAATTCATTGTGAAAGTGGCCCGTCCACCGGTAATGGAACTCAGAGCAGTAGAATAACGCTGCATTTCCTTCAACGGCACTTTGGCTTTGATCTTCTGAAAACCGCTATCGGCATCCATCCCCATAATCATAGCCCGGCGGGTTTGCAAATCACCCATCACATCTCCCATATCTTCATCGGGCACCAGCACTTCGACATCATAAATCGGTTCCAGAATCTTCGGATTGGCTTTCCGGAAAGCCTCGCTAAAGGCATGACGCCCTGCCAAACGGAAAGAAATTTCATTGGAATCTACCGGGTGCATCTTACCATCGTAAATACATACGCGAATATCCCGGGCATACGAACCCGTCAACGGCCCTTCTTCCATTTTTTCCATAATACCTTTCAGAATAGCCGGCATAAAACGGGCTTCGATCACTCCACCTACAATACAGTTGTAAAATACCAGTTTACCTCCCCACGGCAAATCATATTCTTCTTTTCCTTTAATCGACATCTTGCTGTCCACACCACCGATCTTATAAGTCGTCGGCTCAGGCATTCCTTCTTCATAGGGTTCGATGACCATATGTACTTCCCCGAATTGTCCGGCTCCTCCGGATTGCTTCTTATGCCGGTAATCGGCCTGGGCATATTTCGTAATGGTTTCCCGATAAGGAATCTTCGGAGCATAAAATTCAATTTGAATCTTATCGTTGTGTTCGATCCGCCATTTCATCGTATTCAAATGAAATTCTCCCTGGCCCGAAAGGATCATTTGCTTCAATTCTTTGGAGTATTCCACCAGCAAAGAAGGATCCTCTTCGTGCATCCGATAAAGCACTTCGGCCATTTTCTCCTCGTCGCCCTTATTCACTGCCCGGACAGCAGTACGGAAACGGGAATTCGGATATTTGATTCCGGGAAATACATAATCACAATCTTTCTCATTCAGGATATCCCCGTTTCTCGTTCCTTTCAGTTTCACGGTCGCTCCGAGGTCACCGGCCCGGAGTTCCGTCACTTTCGTCCGGTTTTTACCGGCTACAGCGTACAACTGTGCTATACGTTCTTTGGTACCGGTAGTCATATTGATGAGATCATCCCCCTCTTTCACCGTACCGGATACAACTTTAAAATAGTTGATATCTCCCAGATGCTGTTCGATCGTCGTACTGCATACAAAAGCCGAAGTCGGTCCGTTTACTTCATAAGGTACCAGACGACCGTCTTTCGTAAACATTCCCGGCATAGCAGCCGCACTCGGAGCCACGTTCACCAGAAATTCCATAAAACGCCGTACACACATATCTTTCTCAGCCGACACACAGAATACAGGGAACATATCACGGGCGATCAACCCTTTCCGGATACCGGCGCGCATTTCGTCTTCCGACAAGCTCCCTTTCTCAAAATAAAGCTCCATCAACCCTTCATCGTTTTCGGCAGCCGCCTCGATCAGGGCATTATGCAATTCGTCGGCTTTCTCTTTCTCCGACTCCGGGATCGGCAATACATCGGGTTTACCCCCCTCCGGTTTCCACTGATACATCTCCATTTTCAGGACATCCACCACCTGATTGAAACCGAGCCCCTGATTGACCGGATATTGTACCAGTACCACTTTCTTTCCGAAAGAAGCCTGTGCATGTTCAAGCGTTTGTTCGAAATTAGCTTTTTCATGATCCAGCTGGTTGATGACAAAAATCATCGGTTTATTTAAATTCCGGACATGCCGGCTAATAATTTCGGTCCCTACTTCGACACCCTTGACAGCATTGACAACCATCACCGCCGTGTCGGCTACATTCAGCGCAGAGATAACTCCACCGACAAAATCATCAGCCCCCGGAGTATCGATAAAGTTCAGTTTCTGATCTTTCCATTCGGTATATAATACTGCCGGAAAAACAGAAGAACCATACTCCTGCTCCACAGGCCTATAGTCAGAGGAAGTGTTTTTAACACTTTTTTTGCTTCTTGGTATTCACCTTTTTTGAGATATGCTGCAGCTTGACTGTCTTTTACATTGCACACTTTAATAAAATCGGTGCTTTCTGTAATGATTTTCTGCGATAGCTCTATCATTTCATCTAAATGAGAGGTATCTCCTTTGTCACGCAAAGTGTATTCATATCCATCCAAAAGAGCTACAAGTAAATCTTCATTTTCGGGATATTCTTGTAAAGCATCTTTTATAATTTTAATGTATTTTGCAGTATCATCAAAGAAATATTTCATGGAATCATCAATAATCTTTTGGATCTTTACTTTCATCTCACGAACATCGTAATCAAACAGAATATCCATAGAAACCTCAAAATATCCTGCGATAATCGGTATTATTTCCACATCGGGATATGTTAGACCGCTCTCCCATTTGCTTACTGCTTGTGGGGAAACGGAAAGTACAGAAGCAAGCGATTCTTGAGTAATGCCTTTCTTTTTTCTGAGTTGCCGTATCTTATTGCCTATATTGATGTTAGTCATAAGGAACCTCCAAACTTAATTGTGATGCGCTTCACTGATCAAATTATATCATAAGAGTGGAGGTGGTTCAACAACGCTGTATTAGAGAAAAATCAACCTGTGGTTTAATTCCGCCTTTTTATTTTTTCTTCATTTTCTCATAGTCCGCTCTGTCCTGATTGCCGAGAGCGTTTTTGAACATAACCGTGCCGGTTTCGTCTTCGTCGAATGTGTATTCGACGGAGCCATGCCAGCCGTCCGAAAGGGCATCTGCTTCATATCTGCGGAAAAGTCCGTCGTCGACAGGGAAGAACCCCTTGCCCGTGCCTTTGTATTCCGTAAGCTGCCATACGGCGCATTTGCCTTCATTACCGTAAGGATGCTCAAAGCGCACAATGCCGACGCCGTCCGCAAAGAGATATTCGCTTCTGCCGGAGAAATATCCCCACGACTGAAAATCAAAGCTGACTCGCAGGCAGTTTTCAAATGTGCCCGCAGGCGTAACGACCGTTTCGCCGCCCTTGACATTGAAATTCTTTGTGACATATTTGCCCGATTTTCTCTCATCGAAATGATAGCCGTCTTTCCATTCATCCGACCACAGACAGCCTGCCGCATCCTGCAAAATTGAAAAGAAGAAGCTGTAAAGCACCTTGTAGCCGACGCAGCTTCTGCCGCAATCCGACATATCTTTCCATTCAAAGCTGTATTTGCGGAGGTCGTCACAAATGATTTTGCCGTCAGATTTTTTGATCGCATCGTATTCAAAGAAATTCCATCTGCCCTTTTCCGTATAATCCGGATTTTCCGCAGGATCGGTTTCAAAAATGCGGCGCATTACCTTGTTTGCTATGGCAGTGTGCAGCTTCTGCCGCTTTGTTACGGCAAGCTCTTCGGCACGCTTCATCGCGCCGCTCACATCGCAAAGAATTTCGTCGTCGGGGGTTATATTCTTGCAGTAACAGTACCTCGCTTCTGCCGTTTTGCCCTCCCATGTGTCGTAATAGCTTGTCACAGCAACAAAGTTAATATATGAAAGCGTCGCCGAGCCGGCATCGCAGGCGGTAACTTCAAAAATGTTTTCTTTTTCCGCTATTTCTGCAGTTTCGCGCTCGGCAAGCGTATATTCCCAGCGATTGCCCGCTTCAAAGGGGAGAAGCCCGCCTTTGCCGCTTGTTTTATATGCCGAAAGCACCCATTCGTGCGTATAACCTAACCATATTACGATCTGGCGGACGATGCCGATGCCGTCGCAGAGCCATGTTTCGCAATGAGTGAGTCCATAGCGCTCGCCGTCAACAACATATACGGAGCAGTTTTCAAAATGCCCTGCGGGCGTATCGCATGCGCCGTCGTTTTTCAGATATGTGAGCGTGATTCCGTCCGATGATGTAACCGTGTCGCCTGTCTTCATGCTCTCGTCAAGCATCATACCGTCGCATATAGACATATTCCAGAAAAGGCTGCCGCTTGCGCTGTTTCCGTTATAGTCGTATCCGGGTTGCTGCCAGAAGTATAATTTGCCGTCGATTTTTCTGTAAACCTCGCCGGTGACATCGAAATTGTAACGGATGACATCAGGATTTTTTTCGGCTGCGATAGAGCGCTTTTCTCCCTCGATGGCAGATTTTGCATTTGCATAATATACGTCCGACGGCGTGAGGATATCCATCACCTGCTCATAGCAGCGAATAGCTTCCTCGTATTCTCCCTTTTCGCGGTATTCATATCCGAGCCAGAACCAGACGTAAGCCAGCGTTTTCGGATAGCCTCCCTCACGGTAATAAGGTATCTGCGTTTCGCGCATGAATCTGATTCTTTCCTCGCCGGAATATTTGTTATATTCCTCGCATGCGACCGACATCATAACATCCTCGTTGTGACCGTCCTCGGCGGCTTTTTTGATTCTCCGGAAGACCTCGTCTTTCTTTTCGCCGGAAACCCACCAATAGCCGCGCAGAAGAGTATCGGCGAGCATAGAACTTTTTTCTTTTGAATCTTCAAGCGCCTCGACATTTGCAAGAACGGCGCGATATTCTTCTTCGAAACCGGTCTTGTCGTTTTTGAGCTGCCACAGCTTGAGCGCCTCGACCTGACGCATGACGCGGGCAACGAGGCTTTCGTTTTCGTCGTATGTTTTCTCCATAATTCCGTAACCCTTTCTCAGTTGTTTTCTCCCCTCCGAAAGGCGCCACTTGACAGTCCCGACGGGAACGGACAGCATCTCCGCTATTTCCGCGACGGACTTTCCCTCGAAATAATGCAGGCTGACGGCTTCCCTTATTTTTTCGCTGAGCAAGCTTACCGCTTGACGGACGTCTTTAAGCTCGTCTTCGGCAAAAAGCTCATCCTCTTCGGCAGGCTCAAAGCCGTCAAGCGTGTCAAGGCTGATGTCCGGAATTGCCGCGCGATAATGCCTTTCAAGCGTTCTTGCGCAGTTTTTCGCAAACGAACAGACCCAAGAGCCGAATTTTGAACCGTCGCGAAGCTCACAGAGATTCATCCATGCGGAAACAAACGCGTCCTGAGATGCGTCCTCTGCGGAAAATTTGTTTTTTGTCACCTTATAAGCCGTCCCCATCACCGCGCGCTGATGACGGGTGACAAGCTCTTCATATGCGGTTCCGTCTCCGAGTAGCGTCAGCTCGACAAGAGTTTCGTCATTTCTGTTAAAATGTTCGTTCATAAAAGTTTCCTTTCGTTTTCAGGGGGTTCGCCTATAAGTGCATAAAAGGCGGGGAAAGGTTGGGTTACGATAATAATTTTTTTGACTGTAATCATATTATAAAGAAAAATCCGGATAAAAGCAATAAATTTCGACTGTTTTGTCGTAGGTGCGCCAAGATTCAATGTTGATTTTAACTGTCGGTCTCCACAGTTGCCTCCGCCTTTGGTCAGGCGAAAGTCAACTGTGATTTGATTTTTGTAAATTCCGTCTCCATTGAAATCAACCGCGATTTGTGTTATAATTAAGGCAACGAAAGCGGCTTTCAAAAAATATTATCAAAGGAGAAATTTTATGTGTATTGAAACGATAGGAAAACAAATCGCGTCATTGCGCAAGGAAAAAGGCATAAAGCAGGAGGAACTCGCAAAATATGTCGGTGTCAGCACGCAGGCTGTATCAAAATGGGAAAACGGCGGAGTACCGGATATCGAGTTGCTTCCGAAAATCGCGGATTTCTTTGCCGTTTCCATTGACAGTCTTTTTTTCAGAAACATTTCCGACAGCAATCTTCAATCGACCCTGATGAAAAAGATAATCGAGACTCCTGATGAGCAAAAAATCAAAACTGCTTTCAATCTTTGCTATGATATAGAGCGTGCGCTTATGCCATATCCGAAATATACCGATAAAGGCAGTATTGAGGATTATGAAAAAGAAATCGACTGTAGCGCTCAGCACTATTCATCGGTTATGCGTGACGAAGGCTTTACCCGCATGGGAATCGCCAATTGCAGTCAATACTTTCTGCTTGTTCCCAATCCTCGCAGCACAAACGACGCTTACTTCAATGGTGTGGATTACCCCGCCTTTTTTAAGAATATGTCAGATAAAGCTTTTTTCGATGCCTGTGTTTTTCTGAACCAGCGCGACACGAAAAAATCATTCACGCCGATGCTGCTTGTCAAAAAACTCGGCATAGATGCTCAAAAGGCAGATGAAATACTGAAAACGCTCAAAAAATATCATCTTGTTTCTACTTTGCAGCTTGAAATGGATGACGAAGTGCAAACGGTATATCAATTCTGGCCGACACCGTCATTTGTAGCCTTGCTGATTTTTGCAAGAGAAATCATCAATAAACCCGAAATCTTTGCATATTATAGCGGAGGAAGAACGGAACCGTATTTCGAAGAACTGAATTAAGCTGAAAATTCAACGGCTGACCGCTGCAATTGTCTTCTGACTTGGGTCAATCGAAAATCAGCCTTTAATTTTTCGTATTGACGCTATGAATTCATCATCTATAAAATATGTGTTTTTCATAGACAAAGCGTAAATGTTGTGATATAATACCTCCGTTGATTTTCGGAAAGAGCGGGGAGTCAAGACTATTGTATTTCGGAGATATGTGCTATGGTTTTATCTAAAAAGTATGGTTCGCTTCTGATATTTGTCAGCTGTTTTACATATTCGATTGCTTATCTTGGGCGGTTGTCGTATGCCGCAAATCTGACTGCTATCGCAGAGGCGTATTCCGTAAGCAAGGAGTCGCTTGGGACGGTCAGTTCAATGCTGTTTTTTGCGTATGGCGGCGGTCAGATACTTCACTTCTTTCTTGCAAAATATTATCCTCCGCGTCTTACCGTTTTTCTGGGAATGGGTATGACGGCGGCATGTAATCTTCTTCTTGCGCTTTCCTCCGATATTGCGTCGATGCGTATTATCTGGCTTGTAAACGGATTGGTGCAGAGTTTCTTCTGGTGCAATATTTGTAATGTGATTGCAAAATACCTGGCTTCTTCACAGCTGAGGACATGGATAATGTTCGGCGGATTTTCATTTTGCTTCGGCACGTTTGGAGTATATGGGCTTTCCGCTTTGTTTGTTTCCGTAAATTATAAGATAACGTTTTATATCATTGCAGCTCTTTCGGTTTTGGCGGGCATACTTTGGTTTGTTTCGCTCGGATTTTTTGAAAAAGCGCCGAAGGTCTGCGATACTGAGCAAACAACCGAAAAAACGCAGACAGTAAAAGGCTTTTATCGCGGAACGGTTCTTGTGATTATTGGATTTGTGGCACTTTCCGCTATCGGTAATTCATTTATCCGCGACGGAGTTATCACATGGCTTCCCACAATTCTAAAAACGGATTTCGGTTTTGGTGATTCGTCGGCGGTGCTGATAACTATGGGGCTTTCGCTTCTTTCGTGTGCCGGTATTTTTGCGGCACGAATTCTTTCGCGTGTTTTGCAAAGCAGACTTACCGCAATATCCATAGTGTTTACCGTGCTTGCTATTTTCTTGGGCGGAGGCATTTTGTCGTATAAAAAGTCGGCTGTTGTGCCGTTTATCTTGTGCTTTATTGTTATTATCTGTGCTATTTATTGTAACGGTAACTTTATTACAAGCGTAATTCCTTTCGGCATAAGAAAATTCGGCAATGTCGGCGGACTTTCGGCATTGCTTGATGCATTTTGCTATGTTGGCTCTACCGCCGCAACGACAGTTTTCGGCGCGGTAGCCGATAAAAACGG
>OGRU01002778.1_pt1 | contig 11035 bp, 6 predicted proteins | sample 1553541 | NCBI WGS metagenome assembly OGRU01 (sample SAMEA2580068, study PRJEB22360) | human gut metagenome | biome: human gut; feature: human-associated habitat; material: faeces | place: Denmark | collected 2008/2010
TACGACACCCTATATAAAAAAAAGAGACCAACCCTTTTGGGTCAGTCTCGTTTTTCTGTCCATATGTGTCTGTGTACGTGAAGTGTATGTAAGTGACTTGTAGCATGATAGTCATGTAAATATAATACGATTTAGTTTGTTTCTTTCATATAGGATAATTATCTTTGTAAACTATTCAAGCAAGGAAATTTTTAATTGTTAAAATATAAGCACACATCATGAGAATCAGAACATTGATTTCGGGTTCACTTGCGTTGGCTGCCATGCTTTTTGCGCAGTCTTGCGGTGATAAGAATGAACCGGAAGGACTTCCGGAAATTAATCTTTCGAAGAATGTCATAGAATTTCAGCAGGAGGCGTCCTCTGAGACTATAAAGGTTGCATCTACAAGAGAGTGGTTCCTGAGCAACTGCCCTGAGTGGATCGCTGTTGACCCGAAGAAGGGAAAAGATCCAAACGGAATGGACGTAACAATTTCAGTGCTCGGCAATACAGGACTGGACCGTGAGGCTGAATTGAAATTCTCTATCGGCTGCGACACCAAGACATTGACAGTCAAACAGAAAGGTACCGGCTCTGCGGCTGACCTCGTAGTATATCACAATGACTTTGATAAAACGGATGCCGTTAAGTCAGAGGACGGATGGAAGACATACCTCGATTCTTTCGACGGCTGGAAAAATGAAACCGGAAGCGGATTATCTTCTATAGATTATGCTTTCAATGGAATGAGTGCACGTCAGACATCTTCAGGTGCTTCCAACGGGACTTATTCTGATTATCCGGGTTCCGGCAAGAATTATCTCTGGTTTGCAAAGGAGAACTATTTCCAGGTAAAGAATATCACCCTTCCTGAGAATACTGTGAACTATGTCCTCTCATTTGGTTCAGAGAGGAATCAGTATCAGGCTGCTGACAATACTTTCAAGCATGATGAGTTCCTGGTATATGTCAGCAACGACGGTCAGAAATGGGTAGCTCTTGAATATGCTTTCCCTAAAGGCGACAAGAGCAGACGTTGGGATCTTGCATCTACTACATTCACGGTTCCTGCGGGCACCAAGTCTTTGTATGTATATATGACGGCTACAGTTGCCAGCGCATATATGGTGGATGACCTCGACCTCAGTGTCGCAGCTGAAGCAGGTACTGTCATTGACTTCTCCAAGGGCGTTGACCTCGGTACCGGTGGTGGCGAGACCCCGGAGCCGACTCCTGGTGCAGGCACCATTGCAGAGATTGCGGCAGGCGCAGAGAACGCTGCAATCGACCTTAAGGATGTATTGGTTACAGGCGTAACTCTCAAGAGCTATGTGATTACCGACGCGACCGGAAGTATCCTTGTTTTCGCAAATACCGATCCTAAGGTAAAGGTTGGAGATAAGATCAATGTTACCGGTACTACCGGCAAGCACAATGGCCTTATGCAGATTACTACTCCTACTGCAACTGTTGTTTCCAGCGGCAATGCCGTTTCATATCCAGCTCCTCTGGAACTTACCGAAGCTAAAATGAAAGAAGACGCTCCTACAGCTGTGACTTATGTGTCCTTCACGGGAACTGTGAAGAAGAGCGGTAATTTCTATAATATCTTCGTAGGAAGCTATACTGCTAAGGATCTTTCTTGCTCTTTTTATACAGGAGATATGGAAGGTTTTGTCGGCAGCGACATCAAAGTAGAAGGATGGTATGTCGGCGGAAATCCTCATTATCAGGTAGTTGCCACTAAAGTGGAGGAAGTCGTATCAGATACACCTAAATTCTCTGTAGGCACAGAGACCCTTACTGCAAAAGCTGCTGACAAGTCGGTTTCTTTCGACGTAAGAGGCAATGTCAAGTGGACTGTCGCTTCTGACAATTCTGCTTATAAGGTATCTCCTGAATCAGGTGACGGCAATGGCACTGTAACTGTATCATTTGCAGAGAACACGACTGATAAGGACGTGACTGTGAAACTTACCGTTTCTACCACAGCAGAGGTCGCCACAAAGTCTTACACAGTAACTCTTACCCATAAGGGAGTTTCTGCTGCCGGAACTGAGGACTTCTCAAGTAGCATTGAATGGACACTTGGAACAAATGCTTTTAGTGAAAAGGCTACCATCAATGATGTTGAAGATGTTCCTGTTTTGAAAATCGGCAGTTCCAAGAAAGCAGGTTCCGCAACATTGAAGATTCCGGCAGGTACTACCAAAGTGTCTTTCTATGGTGTGACGTGGAAAGGAAAAACCGCGACTCTTAAAGCGTCAGTGGGCGAAACTCAGGTTGCTACTCAGGAATTGACCGCTAATCAGGGTGCTACAGGTAATGCTCCTTATAAACTGATAGTTGAAGATACCGATAAGTACACCATCACTCTTCCTGCTAAATTGGCGGCTGATACAGATGTTACAGTGACGACTACAACTAATGCAAGAGCTATACTTTTTGCAATAAGGGCGGAGTAATACCTTATAATTCAATTTAATATCAGACTATAAAGGGTGCCCGGAAAAACCGGGTTGCCCTTTGTCCGTCTAAAGGAAACGAAGAATTGGACGTTTCCACAAGCATTGACGCTACGTGAAAAAAGCATTGAATCAAATAACGAAATGGGCATTGGCACTTATGGTGTCAGTGCCTTTTATATATTCCTGTGAAGGAAATGACCCGCAAGTAAAGCCGGAAATCGCGGTCAGGGTCAATACCGTAGAGGCTACGGGAGGTGACCAGTTCATGTCCGTTACCGCTTCCGGAAATTGGAGCATTGCCGTAAAGGACCAGTCGGGCGGGCCACTCAGTTGGGTAAGTGTAAAGCCGTCCAGCGGATATGGCAGCATGTCCAACGTGATTCTGACAGTCGAGAAGAATAATGGCGAGTCTGCGCGCACGGCAATTCTGGAATTGACCGCAGACGGAAACAGGACGACAGTGGCATTGACCCAACATGGAACGAAGGATTCCGGCGGTTCTGAGGACGTTGTTGTACCGCAGGGTTGTCCGGACCTGAGAAAAGTGGGTTGGCTGGAAATCCCGGGAATCCCTGAGGGGACTAAGTTGGGACACTTCTCGCACTCCATGACCATCGGTCTGGTAAAGACCAGAAACTACTCATATTCATGGGATTACGGTAACTTTGTAGCTCCATGGGTAGCTTACCCTCTCAGCCGATGGACTATCGGTTCGGGTAACCGTACAAATGCTTGGGGAGTGGATCCATATCTTTCTGAGAAACAGCAGCCGGTGCTGTATATGCGTGGTTTCAGGAGCACTTCATCCCGACACTACGACAGGGGCCATCAGTTGCCGTCGGCAGACAGGCTGCATAACGGAGCCAATCAGGCGACTTTCTATGGTACCAACATGACTCCACAGCTTTCAGAATTGAATCAGCATTTCTGGGCCAAGCTTGAGGGCAAGGTCCGTTCATGGGCCGGCAGCTCAGATACCTGCTATGTCGTAACAGGCTGTCTTACAGAACTAAGCACTGAATATGCCCTCGATAACGTGGGTAAGAAAATCACAGTCCCATCGCATTATTACAAGGCTGTGCTCAGATACAGCAAGAGCACGACGCTCGGATTTTCAGGATATATGGGCTGTGCGATTCTTCTGGAACACAAGAATTACGGAGATGGAAGCAACTTCAAGGAATATGCGATTTCCATTGACGAACTCGAAAAGAAAACCGGCATTGACTTTTACCCGAACCTTTCGAAACTTATAGGCAAGGAGGCTGCGGCAAAGGTCGAGGCTCAGGACCCTAAGACCATCAGCTGGTGGTGGTAACGCAAGCGACGAAATTAATAACATTGACAATGAAAAGAATAATTTACACAGTTCTGGCATTGATGCTGGTCGCAGTATCAGCATACGCCGGTGGTCCAAAACGCTATGTTCTTGGCTTTTACAATGTCGAGAACTTGTTCGATACGTACCACGATGAGGGAAAGAACGACTATGAGTTCCTTCCTGAGGGCAAGAACAAGTGGACAGATGCCAAATATGAGAAAAAACTCCACAACATCGCTAATGTAATCAAGGCGATGGCCGAGGAGAACAAGACTTTTCATACTGTGCTGGGACTCAGCGAGATAGAGAACAGACACGTGTTGGAAGACCTCGTGAACCAGCCTGAAATCGAGGCTGCGAACTATCAGATTGTCCATTACGACGGACCTGACAGACGAGGCGTGGACGTGGCCCTGCTTTATCGTCCGGAGCATTTCACGGTCGAGGAAAGCCAGTCCATTCCGTTCGATTTCAATTCCACTGCCATCAAGTTCAACATGGACAAGGAGGCGCAGGACTATTTCCGTACCCGTGACATCCTCATGGTCCGCGGAAAGCTTGACGGCGAAATGTTCGCATTCTATGTAGCCCATCTGCCGTCACGTATAGGCGGAAAGGGACAGGACCTCAGGGCCCGCGGCGCGGAAATCATTTATGACCACGCACTTAAGCTCATGAAGGAGTATCCGGGAATCAAGATTATGGTGATGGGCGACATGAACGACAACCCTACCGACGAGAGCATGACGACCTTCATGCACGGAAAGGAGTCAGTTTCCGAAGTGGGCCAGTACGATTTCTTCTCACCATTCATTTCAATGTTGAAGGCGGGCTACGGCTCACTTGCCTACAGGGGCACTTGGAATATCTATGACATCATCCTCGTCAATGAGGCAATGGTCAATGCTCCGAAGGGACAGTTGTCTATCCAGCCGATTGTGAAGAAGCAGTATTACGGACGTATCTTCAGCCAGCCTTTCATGGTCCAGCAGGAAGGCCAGTATAAGGGAACCCCTTTCCGTACATTCTCGAGCGGAACCTTCATCGGCGGCTACAGTGACCATTATCCGACATACATCATAGTAAGCAACAAATAATCACGACAGGCGGAGTCTTTCTTCTGAAATGATCGCTCCGCCGGTCCAAAATGACAATACAAGAGATATGAATAAAAAACAGCTTTTGTCCATTCCGGCATTGTTCGCAGCCTTGGTCATGTCCGCGCAGACATATACCGGCGGTGTGAAGGGAACGGTCGTGGACAGGTCTTCCAAGACAGCAGTCGATGGAGCCGTCCTGAAACTTTATTCGGGAGCGGAAGAAATCGCGGAAGTCAAGACCGCACCTGACGGAACATTCATGATTCCTTCATTGAAGGACGGTATGTACGACCTCGTAATCAAGACTCCTGACTATCTGGAATCCAGAATCAATGTTACTGTCAATGACGGTTACGTGAAGAATATGTTCAAACTGTCATTGACCCCGGCCCGCAAGGTCAGCGAAGTCGATGACGCAAGTTTCACCGAGTTCGACCTGGACGATTCCGGCTATCAGGACAGTCCGACCATCCTTTTCGGCCAGAACGACGTGTTCAACAATATCGCAGGCTTCAATTTCAGCTCTGTGCGTTTCAGAGTCCGCGGTTACTCCAGCGAGTCCCAGGATGTCTATCTTGCAGGCGTGAAGATGAACGATGCCATCACCGGCTATACTCCATATTCATTGTGGAGCGGTCTGAATGAGGCTACCCGCAGCAAGGAGACGGTGAACGGTGCCGAGGTTTCAGATTATGGATTCGGCGGCTACAACGGCCTCACCAACATTGACCCTATGGCTTCCAAGGTCCGCACCGGATGGAGGGGTAGCGTATTGACCAACAGCGCGTTGTACAGACTCCGTCTGATGCTCACCTATTCTTCAGGCGAGCTCGACAACGGCTGGGCCTATGCGTTCAGCGCTTCTGCAAGACTTGGTGGAAACGACTGGATCAAGGGCGTTTACTACCGTTCATTCGGCTACTATGGTTCAGTGGAGAAGAAATTCGGCGACGAACACAAACTCGGACTTACCTTCATGGCCGCTCCGGGACAGAGAGGTGCGCAGAACGGTTCTACTCAGGAAGTTTACGACCTCATGGGCGACAATATGTACAACTCCAACTGGGGTTATTACAATGGCAAGGTCCGCAATGCCCGCGTGAAGAAAACTCATGAGCCTATCGCTATCTTCAAGTATGATTTCACTCCAGAATCCAAGAAGGTAAAGGCTTCTGCTACAGTGCTTTACCGTTTCGGTAAGAATGGCTATACCGCTCTCGACTGGTATGATGCGGCAGACCCTAGGCCGGACTATTACAGAAATCTTCCAAGCTACTTCTTCATGGAGAATTCTGACTACAACCGTGTCAATCTTGCCAAGGCTATGTGGGCTAAGGATGCATGGGAATCAGATATCCCGAGCATTACTCATATCAATTGGGACAGGCTCTACGCTGTGAACTCGATGAACTCAACTGCTGACGGCAATCGCTCGAAGTATGTTATCGAGGAGCGTCGCACTGACCAGCAGGATTTGAATTTCAATGCCAATGCGAAGTGGACTCCTTCCAGATATTTCTCTCTTGCCGGTGGCGTTTCATACAAATGGAACAGGACCGAGTACTACAAGGTGCTGGATGACCTCCTCGGAGGAGACTACTACGTTAACATTGACCAGTTTGCGGAAAGGGATTACGCCGCTTCTGTGACAATGTACCAGAACGATCTGGATTACTGGCTGAAGAACGGCAAGGCCCAGACATTGAAAGAAGGCGACAAGTACGGCTATGACTATTACGCGAACATCCGTCGCGCAGAGGCTTGGGCTTCCGGCAAGGTTACTGTCGGCGGTTTCGAGGCTGCCCTTTCAGGCCGTATCGGCTATGACAAGTTCTGGAGAGAGGGTCTCGTGAGAAAGGGACTTTTCCCTGGACTCGATGCCAACGGACAGCCGATGACCTATGACGGAAAGGTGATCACGACCTACGATCCTATTACCAAAGAGGCGATTACATCTCTCGGCAAGTCCAAGGTGCAGGACTTCATCACTGGAGCCGGCAAACTGAACCTCAGCTATGTCGTAAGAGGCGGCCACAGGATTTATGCTGATGTGGCATATATGACAGATGCGCCTACCTTCAACCAGACTTTCGTGTCGCCAAGAACTCGCAACTCCATCGTTCCGGACGTGAAGACTATCAAGACCTTCACCACTGACTTGAACTACGCGTACAGCAACTCCGGCTATGATGTCCGTATCACCGGTTACTATACGACCATAAAGGACCAGTCCAAGGTCATGAGCTTCTATGACGATTCCCAGAACTCCTTCACCAACTTCGCAATGAGCGGAATGGATGAGCGCCACGTCGGAATGGAACTCGGATTCAAGGTTCCTCTTCCGGTGAACAACCTCTCTCTCCAGGGAGTGGTCGCTTACGGCCAGTATGTTTATACTTCCAATCCTACCATGTACCAGACTTATGACAACAGCGCTGCTGTCGTAACTGAGACCTATGGTGTGAAGATTCCTTACTGGAAGAGCCATCCGAATGCTGAAGGAAAGACTGTAAAGCATTATGTTTCAAGTACTCCGCAGCTTGCAACCAGCCTCGGTCTCGCATGGAACAAGAACTACTGGTTCGTGGATGCCGACGTGGATTACTTCGGTATGGCATACCTCGACATGAACCCTCTCTACAGGACTGACATGGCTACCGCCGGCCCTGACGGCACCATCACCGCCGCCGAGGGCGATTATATGGCCGCGCAGGAGAAGTTCAAGGGAGCAGTTCTTGTCAATGCCAGTGTAGGCAAGTCCTGGTACATCAAGAGGGACTACCAGCTCGGATTCTCCCTCCAGGTGAAGAACATCCTGAACAATACTGATGTCCGTACGGGCGGTTATGAGCAGACACGTCTCGTCGATAAGACCGTCAGCAAGGAGCGTTACTACAGATTCGATTCCAAGTACTTCTACATGAGCGGAATCAACTACATGTTGAACATTTATTTCAGATTCTAGTTATGAACAAGATATTTTACGCTATCGGAACATTTGCAGCCGCATTGACGCTTCTGGCTTCATGCGACGAGTGGGAGCCGGTTTTTACCGGAGACTACGGCAAGGCTGATGTCTATAAACCGGTAACATTGACTCCGAACAAGACGATTCTGGAGCTCAAGTCTCTGTACAAGAATGCTCCTGTCAAGATTGAGGATGGTATCATCATCGGGGGACAGGTGATTTCCGAGGACAGGTCCGGCAATATCTACAAGAGCATCTATATCCAGGACGCGACCGGCGCTATCGAGGTCAAGATCGGAAAGAATTCCCTCTACAATGATTATAAGCTCGGCCAGTGGGTGTATGTAAAGTGCAGCGGCCTTACTCTTGGTGCCTATAACGGAATGATCCAGCTCGGTTATGAGGATGCCAGCGGAGAGTACGAGACTTCGTATCTGGATGTGCAGTATATCATTGACACTCATATATTCAGGGGAGAGATTGATACTCCTCTGGCTCCGAAGAAGGTCGCTGAGTCTGACCTTCTCAAGGAAGAGAATCTCGGTTGCTATGTGGAAATCGACGGATTGAAATATGGCAGCGTGAAGAATCCGAAAGGAGAGATTTTCTGCCTCATCTACATTGACTCCAACAAAGACAAGAAGTCCAATTCAAACAGGATTTTCCTTTCTTCTACAGGACAGAATTATACTCCGGCCAAAGATCCTTCATGGGGAATCAAGACCTGGGCGATGTCCAAGCAGGGCTTCCTCAGCTACTTGAATTCCGGCGTCTTCGATGACGGTGACGTTGCTGACTATTCCAAGAAAGTTTCCGATCCTGAAATCAAGGCGACTCTCATAAAGAACGCTGATGCTTATGCTGTCAGCCAGTACTTCAGGATGGGTTCGACAGATGTCCAGGTCCGTACCAGCGGCTACGCGAAATTCGCTGATACTCAGATTGACAAGAAGATTCTCGATGGCGCCGCAGTGAACATGAAGGGTATCATAACAGTATATAAAAACGCTGTCCAATTCACTCTCATTGACCTTAATGGTGTAGAAATAACAACTAAGTAATCGTTATGAAAAAAATTGCAATTTTAAGCGCAGGAATCATGATGCTTTCGGCTTGCGGATCGAATCCGTTCCTTACGGAATGGACCGGAGAGGACCAGTTCCCCCCATTTGACAAGATTAGACTTTCTGACTACGTGCCGGCCGTAAAAGCCGGAATCGAGCAGCAGAAGGCCGAGGTCAATGCTATTGTAGCCAATACCGAGGCCCCTACTTTCGAGAACACCGTAGCCGCTTACGAGCTCTCAGGAAAGTTGCTGGCAAGGACATTGGGCGTACTCTACAATGTCTCCGAGTCAGATGCCACACCTGCAATGCAGGCTGTCATGGATGAGGTTACTCCACTTGTGACCACATCTTCTGATGAGATTTTCATGAACAAGGCGCTCTTCGATAGAGTGGCTGCTGTCTTCGCTGATTCGGCATCCCTCGACCGTGAGCAGTATATGGTTACGAAGAAGCTCTACAACGCTTTCATTGACAATGGCGTAGCTCTCGGCGAAGCTGAGCAGGCCCGTTTCAAGGAAATCAGTTCGGAGCTTGCTGCACTTACCCAGAAGTTCGGCAATAACCTTCTCGCTGAGAACAATGCCTTCGCTTCTGAGGTCGGCATCCCTGTTTCCAGCTATCCGTTCTTCATGACTACATGTGAAGACAGGGCAAAGCGCGAGGCTGCATTCAAGGCTTATTCTACCCGTTGCGGTCACGGCAATGCCAATGACAATAAGCAGGTGCTTCTGGACATCATGCGTCTGCGTACCGAGAAGGCACAGCTCCTCGGCTATGACTGCTCTGCTGACCAGATTCTCAGTGACAAGATGGCTCATGACCACGCCACTGTAGATGCATTCCTTTCGAAGATTATGACCAAGGCTGTCGCAAGAGCGAAGAAGGAGATTGTGTCAATGCAGGAGTTCATGGACAAGGACATCGCTGCCGGTATTCTTCCTGCAGGAAGCACCATCCAGCCATGGGACTGGTGGTTCTATTCAGAGAAAGTTCGCAAGGCCCAGTATGACCTCGATGAGAACATCACCAAGCAGTATTTCCAGCTCGATAATGTCCGCAACGGCGTGTTCAAGGCTGCCGAGATGCTTTATGGCATCAAGATCGAGCCTGTAAAGGGTCTTCCTGTGTATAACCCTGAGGTGGAGACCTTCAAGGTGTTTGATGCTGACAACAGCCTACTCGGTATCTTCCTTACCGACTATCTTCCGCGCAGTACCAAACGCGGCGGCGCATGGATGAACAATTTCCGTGAGCAGTATGTAGATGCTTCAGGAAAGGATATCCGCCCTATCGTTGTCAATGTCTGCAACTTCGGCCAGCCGGAGGATACTGTGAAGCTTCTTACCATCGATGAGGTACAGACTGCTTTCCATGAGTTCGGCCATGCCCTTCACGGACTTCTCACTAAGTGCCGTTATGTGGATGTGAGCGGTACCAGCGTTGCACGTGATTTCGTGGAGACTTTCTCCCAGTTCAATGAAAACTGGGCGTTCCAGCCTGAGATTCTCGCAAAATATGCGTTCCATTACCAGACCGGCGAGGTTATCCCTGATTCTCTCGTGACCAAGATCAATAATGCCGCCAAGTTCAACCAGGGCTTCATGACCACTGAGCTTTGCGCTGCGTCTATCCTTGACATGAAGTGGCACGAGCTCGGTCCTGACACCGACTGGAACAACCTTGATATCGAGGCGTTCGAGAAGAATGTCTGCCGTGAAATGGGTCTCATCGACCAGATTATCCCTCGTTACCGCAGCACGTATTTCAATCACACTTTCGGTGGAGGTTACAGTGCCGGCTACTACGGCTACCTCTGGTCAGAGGTTCTGGACAAGGACGCTTTCGAGTACTGGGAAAGCAACGGTCTCTGGAATCCTGAAATGGCCAAGAAGTTCCGCAGCCTCTTCCTAGAGAAGGGCGGCAGCGAGGAGCCAATGACCCTCTATCACGAGTTCCGTGGCGCCGATCCTGACCCGGATGCCCTCATCCGTGCCCGCGGCCTGGAATAGAGTCCAGTTCAGATAATTCGGTGTAAAAAACGGCCAAATTTTACACCAAATCGACAAAAAATGAAAAGAGGCTGACCCAAAAGGTCAGCTTCTTTTTTTTATAAGGATAGTATCTGAATG
>OGRU01002792.1_pt1:0-10000 | contig 11000 bp, 9 predicted proteins | sample 1553541 | NCBI WGS metagenome assembly OGRU01 (sample SAMEA2580068, study PRJEB22360) | human gut metagenome | biome: human gut; feature: human-associated habitat; material: faeces | place: Denmark | collected 2008/2010
CAGCCACAGACGCCGTAAACGCAGGCTACGCTTTTTTTGGCTAAAGCCAGCAGTGGTGCCTGCTCAATGTGCAGCTCCAGGTAAGCTTTAACCGGCAGTTTGGCAAAGGCAGTGTGTGCCTCCCCTATTCTGTTGGCATCAAGGCCGTATTCCTGCCAGACATCGCTGAAGCTGCGGCCGTTTTCCTGATGGATTAAGGGCAGCACATCCTTGCTTGTGACAATGCCGCTGACAGCACTGCTGCCAAGACAGCTTTTGCCGAAGGCTACACCTTCCTCATCTGCCCAACCGACAACGTAAAGAGTTTTGGCAGGCTTTATATCTGTCAGACCGTAGGCACCGATACCCATGCCTGCTACAACGCCTAAAGCGCCGTCCAGCCAGCCTCCGTCTGGTACGGAATCGAGATGGCTGCCGATAACAATGCACTCCTCGCTTTCGCCGGCAAATTTGGCCCAGCTGTTGCCTGCGGCATCTGTCCATACCTCGGCACCTGCGGCCTGCATCTTTTTAGCAAACCATTCCGTTGCTTTCTTGAATGTAGGTGTCCAGGCGATGCGCTGTGCTCCGTCTATATCAGAGGTTAAGGCTGCCAGCTCCTTGAGATCGGCAACAATGTTTTTAGCTATTTGTTCACGTTTCATATAATGCTCCCTTCCTGCTTCATTAGGCTTTTGCATAACGGCAAAAGCGTAAAATGCAAGTTTATTATATTTTATTATTTTCTGTTATAGCTTTCAATCCGGTTTGTTTTACCATGCTTATCTTTTGAATAAGGATAGTGCTGAAAACAAGCATAGAATAGCTTATCTGCATTATATACAAATCGGTGTCAATTTACAAGACGGAATAATGAACCTGCAAAGGTATAGCGAAAATAAAAATAAGCTGCTGCCTTCATTTTTGTTACAGAGAAGGCAGCAGTTTTTTTAGTTACATCGTAGAAAGAAAGGTATTTACCTGGCTATAGCCTGCTGCTGCTACCTGCTTGCGGAAGCGGCGGCGTAAATTTTTGTTGGGAATGAAGATATTGGATACCTGCAGACCGGCAATATTGAAGGTTTTGCTTGGTGCAGTACAGATTACACAATTTTGCTCGTACTGTTCACCCAAACTTGCAAAAACCGTCTGAAAGTTATTTCCCCAGACGAAATCGCCGTGAATTTCATCACTTACGGTAATTACACCATGCTTAAGGCAGATATCGCCTACCTTTTGCAGCTCAGCGCGAGTCCAAACACGCCCTACGGGGTTATGAGGTGAACATAAAAGCATCAGTTTTACATTGTTGGCGACGATTTTTTCTTCTAAATCGGCAAAGTACATTTCATAATGACCGTTTTTAAAAATCAGCGGTGAATTTATCAGCTTGCGCTCATTATCTTCGATAACCTCGCTGAAAGGATAGTACACCGGCTGCTGTACAAGCACACCCTCACCTTCTTTAGTAAAGGCCTTTACTGCCATAGCAAGGGCAAAAACTATGCCGGGAGTTTTGGTGAGCCATTCTGCTTTGGGGCTCCAGTTGAAATGCTTAGTATACCAGTCGCGGACAGCGTGAAAATATGCTTCTGTACTTTCGCTATAGCCGAAGATGGCATGCTGGCAGCGTTCAACAAGTGCTTCCTGTATTTCCCGGGCAATAGGAAAATCCATATCTGCTACCCAAAAAGGTAAAACGTCTGCCGGACGACCACGCTTGATGGCAAAATCGCATTTTAGGCAGTCTGTATTACGTCTGTCGATTATTTTGTTAAAATCATATTTAGTCATAGTCTATCACCAAACTTTATTCGTATAAATTATTCTATTGCAGCGAAGGCTTGCGCCAAATCGTCAATCAGATCCTGCGTTGCTTCAATGCCTGTAGAGAAGCGCAGCAGACAATCCGTAATCCCCTTTTCGGCACATTCTTCGGCAGTAAGGTCGGTATGCGTCTGGCGAATCGGATAGGTTATCAGGCTTTCTGTACCGCCAAGGCTTTCGGCAAATTTGATGAGCTTGACGCCTTCCAAAATTTGGCGTGCTGTTTCCGCGTTGTCTACAGCAAAGGAAATCATGCCGCCGAAGCTGGTGGTCTGCGCTTTGTTGATTACATAACCGGGATGATTTTCCAGACCGGGATATAAAACATATTGTACACGCAGTTGCTTCTGCAGCCATTTCGCAATGGCAAAAGCATTTTTTTGGTGCTGCTCCATACGTAGCGGCAGAGTTTTGATGCCGCGGATAACGAGCCAGGCATCAAGTGCTCCCAGACAGGCGCTGGTTGCGTCAGCCGCACCGATTTCGTGAATACATTTTGTTGCAAATTCCATAGTGTCCTCTTCTCCTTTCAAGGTCAGGCGGCAAGATACCGGATATTGCATCAGGACTGCAGGAAGCTAGTTTATGTACGTTACTGCATAATGAAAATGCGGTATGGATAAACGAAGGCTTTTTTTATTTTAGTTTTACAAAGGAGTGAGGCTGCAGGTCTTTTTTGCTTGTGCGCACAGTATCTCTTTTTATGTTTAGGAAGCTATACGCTTGTTTTAATTGCTAAAGCTATATGGATATGCTAAAATGAATGTATTGCAAGGAGATGATTATTTTGATGTATCTATTTTTAACATTAGATGATAATACTTAAATAGTACATTCAGAAATGCGTAATGACGGAATAGTAAAAGTTTATTTAGAGGTAAATGATGAAAAAACAAGATTATAAATTAGAAATTTATAAATTACTGGATTTAGAATTGGATGATTCTTCATTAGATACGAAAATTCAATTTGTAAAAAAGGTTTTGATTGACTATCAGAAAGATCATGAAGATCAATATGATGTTGCTAATAAAGGAAAACCATGGACTGACGAACAATTAAAAATTATTTTATCTGATGCACCTACTAAAGAGAATTGTGCAAAATATGCTGTATTGTTTAAAAGAGGTTATGGGAGTATAGAGCAAATTTATCGATGGGCCGCTACACCAATAAACAGTTTGGAAGGAAAAGGACGAAGTAACGATTCTTTTGTTTTACAGATAAAAAAAGTTGCTAGGCAAATAGGACTTAGAGGTTAATATTTATTAATTCAAACTTCCCACACCGAAAATCAGTTTTCAAAGGTCTATTGGCTTTTTACGTGTGGGAAGTTTGAGGTAGTAATCGCAAAACTTCTTGAGATTGTAATACTGGCTATGAATAAAAGAGTGTACTAAGTCGCAAAATAGCTTAGTACACTCTTTGTAATATATACGATATACTTCTTACCATCCTACTCCAATCCAGGGACCGTGGTGGTGATGGCTGCCGCCGATGCCGATACCTATGCCGATCGGGAAGTTCCAGCCACCTCTGCGGCTTTGCTTTTCGCGTTCAATCTTCATGAACCACAGGCGATAGATTTTACCGCCGTTTTCAAGCTTTTTCGGTGTATCCTTATCGGTGATAATCTTATAGCCGTTGAAGTTGGCGTTGGAGCTTTCGTAATCGCTTAGCATTTTGTTTATCTGCACAAAGGTTACATTGTTGTTTGTATATAAGCGCAGCATTTCTGTATTGGGCATGGTCAAAATCAGCTGCTTGCGCAGTGAACGGTCTTCTGCCAGACCTTGATAAACCTCTACCCTGTCTTCCTTGATTTTTACATATAGCAGGTCTTCGCTATCGCCGGCCTGCAATCGTTCGTTCATTTCGGCAGCGCTGATGATTGCAATCGGTTTGATTGCGTCCGGATCATCGGCAGCCTTAGTTTTATCTGCAGCGAGCGCCAGCGCGCTGCAGCAGCACATCAGTAAGCAGGTTAACAGTAAAAGCAGCTTGCGCATAATTCTCCCTCCTTTGGAAGCTGATGGGAAAAATCTACATAAAAGACTTATATAATCCTCAATAATATGGTATCATATTTACGTAAATTTGTTAACTGAACTTTAGGTGATATCTGAGGAACAGTGGATATTGAAATACGAGGAGATTATATGAAGAAAAATAACCTGATTTGGATAATTATCTGTAATATCCTGGGAGCACTGCTTTTGGGAAGCTGGCTGGCAAGCACCCCCATCGCCGCCTATCATGGACCATGGCTGGCTTTGGATCAAAGTGTCTTTTATTTCTTTAACCAGAAGCTGGCGCAGGGAACGGCCTTTACGTATTTTACGGCATTTGTTAATCTGCGTGCCTTTGATGTGGTAGCGTTTGTGGCGATGCTGGCGATTTTTTACAGCTATTATCGCAAAAGCAATGTTGAGGGCAAGCGTTGGCTGTTCTGTATAGGCGTTGCGATGCTGGTGAGCGCGGTAATTATTAAGCAGTTTGATAAGCTGCTGCCGATTGACCGCGTAAGTGCTTCCGTCTATTTTGACCAGCTGTATCATAATGTAAACTGGGTTAGCCAGCTGAGCGGCTGGCCTGCCAAGGATCGCTCCGGCAGCAGTTTCCCCGGTGACCATGGCATGATGCTGTTGATATTTGCTGTGTATATGTGGAAATATATCGGCAAAGATGCTTTTATCAAAGCGATGGCTGTATTTATTATTTTCTCACTGCCCCGTATTATGGGCGGTGCGCATTGGTTTACCGATGTTTTCGTAGGCTCCGTTTCTTTTGTCCTGCTTGTTTTAAGCTGGATTCTGCTGACACCGCTTTCGGATATCTTTATCGGCTGGTTGGAGAAAAAGCTGCCGCTGAGATGGTTTGTGAAGAAGAGAGAATAGAATTTCAGGCTGTTGCCATTTTAGGTTTTGCTTATAGTAAGGCTGAAATGGCAGCAGCTTTTTTGTATATAATGAAGGAAATGTCTTTGGGGCATACCATGTCCCACTATGGACTTTTTATTTTTGCTTCCCTCTTCTATTTTTTGCAGATTTGTGATAAAATCTAATTGTATTTTTATGAGAAAATTCAGCAAGGAAGTGACGGAATGGAATTTGTAAAATCTGCTGATGTAGTCGTTATTGGTGGCGGCATTGTAGGTACTGCTGTATTGCGCGAGCTTTCCAAGTATGACCTGAAATGCGTTCTGCTGGAAAAAGAGCCGGACATCGCTATCGGCACTACTAAAGCTAACAGTGCAATTCTTCATGCTGGCTTTGACGCTCCTACAGGCAGCCTCAAAGCTATTACCAACGTTCGTGGCAACGCTCTGTACCACGAGCTGCAAAACGAACTGGACCTGGATATTAAATGGACCGGTTCCCTGGTGGCTGCAACCACCGACGAGGAAATGCAGACTCTGCAGGAGCTGCTGCAACGCGGTAAAAAGAACGGCGTTGAAGGCCTGCAAATCCTGTCTAAAGAAGAAGTTCTTGAGCAGGAGCCTAACCTGACCACTGTCAAGGGTGCTCTGTGGGCTCCGAGTGCCGGCGTATGCTGGCCGTTCGGTGCTGCTATTGCTTTTGCTCAATGCGCTGTACAAAACGGTGCAGAAGTTATCCGCGACTGCAAGGTACTGGGCTTCGTTAAGGAAGACGGCAAAATTACCGGTGTAGAAACCAATAAAGGCACTATTACTGCTAAATATGTGGTTAATGCTGCCGGTGTTTATGCTGACGAAATCGCTAAGCTGGCCGGTGATGATACCTTTACCATCACTCCGCGTAAGGGAGAATATATTCTGTTTGATAAGACTGCCTGCAGCAGTCTGGTTTACGGCGTGGTATTCCCCACCCCGACCAAAAAATCCAAAGGTATTTTGGTTTGCACTACTACCCACGGCAACACCTTCATCGGTCCTAACGCTAATGAGCAGGATTCTAAAGAAGATAAGGCTGTTACCACTGCAGGCATGAATGAAATCATTGCTGCTGCCAAGAAGCTGATTCCGAACCTGCCGATGGGCGCAGCTATTACCGAATTTGCCGGACTGCGTGCCGTTTCCAGCACCGGTGACTTCGTACTCGGTCCTTCCGAAAAGGTTGAAGGCCTGTACAATGCTGCCGGCATGCAATCTCCCGGTCTGACAGCAGCTCCTGCTGTAGGTGAGCTGATTGCCAACGAAATTGCCCGTGTAAGCGGTGCTGCCAAGAAGGCTGACTTCAAGGCTGCTCTGCCGAAGCATAAAGCATTCAACTATATGACTGCTGATGAAAAGGCTGCTAAGATTGCCGAAGACAATCTGTACGGCCGCGTAATCTGCCGTTGCGAAACTGTTACCGAGGGCGAAATTGTAGAAGCAATCAATTCTCCTGTAGGCGCACGCACTGTTGACGGTGTAAAACGCCGTACCCGTGCAGGCATGGGCCGTTGCCAGGGTGGCTTCTGCGGTCCGCGTGTTACCCAGATTTTGGCACGCGAGCTGAACATTTCTGTTCCTGAAGTATTAAAAGAACGTACTGATTCCAATATGTTCTACGAAAAATATTCTGCAGATGGCGGGGAGGAATAATAATGAACCAATTATATGATGTAATTATTGTTGGCGGTGGCCCTGCCGGTCTGTCTGCTGCTTACAGCGCATGGCAGAATGGTGCTAAAAAAATCGTTGTTATTGAGCGTGACCGCGAACTCGGCGGTATCCTGCAACAGTGCATTCATAATGGCTTCGGTCTGCATCACTTCAAGGAAGAGCTGACCGGCCCCGGCTATGCACATCGCTGCATCGAGCTCGTTGCTGATAAACCTGAAATCGAAACTCTGGTTGATACCATGGTATTAGATGTACAAAACAATAAAACTGTTATTGCTGTTAATCCGGAAAAAGGCTTACTGAAGCTGGAAGGCAAAACTGTTATCCTGACCATGGGCTGCCGTGAGCGTACCCGTGGCGCTATCCGTATTCCGGGCGAGCGTCCTGCAGGCGTTTTCACTGCCGGCGCTGCTCAGCGCATGGTTAATATGGAAGGCTATCTGCCGGGTCACAAAATCGTTATCCTCGGCAGCGGCGATATCGGTCTGATTATGGCCCGTCGTATGAGCCTGGAAGGCTGCAAGGTTCAGGCTTGTCTGGAAATCTGCCCCTTCTCCAACGGTCTTACCCGTAATATCGTTCAATGTCTGAACGACTATGATATTCCTCTGTACCTCTCTCACACTATCGTTGCTATCCATGGTGAAGAGCGCGTAACCGGTATCACCGTTGCTAAGGTTGACGAGCGCATGACTCCGATCCCGGGTACCGAATTTGATATCGAGTGTGATACTGTACTGCTGTCTGTAGGTCTGATTCCTGAGAACGAGCTGTCCCGCGGCCTTGATCTGGAAATGAACCCGCTGACCAACGGTCCGGTTGTTGACCAGCATCGTGAAACCAGCTTAGACGGTTTCTTTGCTGCCGGCAACGTAGTACACGTACATGACCTGGTTGACTTTGTATCAGAAGAAGCTGAAATCGCAGGTAAATATGCTGCATTGAAGGCTCAGGAGAAAATGGCAACCGAAAACCGTACCGTAACCGTAAAGGCTATTGACGGCGTACGTACCTGCGTACCGCAGAAGCTGACCATGCCTGCAGAAATCCCTGCTGACGAGAAGGTTAAGCTGTTCATGCGTGTTGCTGCACCGCACCGCAAAGTTAAGCTGGAGGTTAAGAGCGGCGATAACGTTCTGCTGAGCCGTCCTCTGCCTGTAGCAAAGCCCAGTGAAATGATTGCCGTAGAAATTCCGGCTGCAAAATTTGCCCAGATCGGTGACGAAGTTACCGTAGGTCTGGTGCTGTAAGGAGGGTATAAAATGGCTGTTGAAACTCGTGTTATGAACTGCATTATGTGCCCTATGGGCTGTGAGATGACTGTTACCATTGAAAATGGTGCAGTTACCAATGTTACCGGCAACACCTGCCCGCGTGGCGCTAAATATGCTAACGATGAAGTCACTGCTCCGAAGCGTATGTTGACCTCTACCGTTGCTGTAGAAGGCGGCATGCTGCCTTTGCTGCCCGTAGTATCTGCTAACGTATTGCCGAAGGAACGCATCATGGACTGTGCACGCTTCCTGCGTAGCGTAAAGGTTACCGCTCCGATTAAAACCGGTGACGTTGTAGTTAAGGATATTCTCGGCCTTGGTGTAGATATTATCGCCAGCCGTGATATGTAATCAGCTGAGGATTCTTCTGTTACATATAATATAGTAAAAATTGAAAGAGCTGCAGTTGCACTACTCTGCGTAGTGTAAAACTGCAGCTCTTTTTGTGTATGAGTAATGAGTATGAAAGGAGTATGTTAATTTAGGTATTTTTAGCAATTACCGCACCCAGTACAGCACCGATGATGAAGCTGGTGGTAGCTTTTTTGTTGCTGTCCTTTTTCGTTACGTAATTGTCGTTCTTATGACGCTTGTCGTAGCGGTCATGTCTGTCGTAGCGGTCATGTCTGTCGTAACGGTCGTGTCTGTCATAACGGTCATGCTTGTCGTAACGGTCGTGCCTGTCATAGCGGTCGGAATGACGCGGTGGCGGAGCATCGTGCCTTTCGTGAGCGGATGCTACGCTTGCCAGCGGCAGAGAAAGCACCATGGCAGCCATAGCAATTGCCGTGGTTTTCTTCATATACTTGGTTAATGTTGTCATCATATTTGGCACCTTCTTTCTTAAAGTGGTTGTTTACCTTTGTTGTTTTTATTATAAAGGCAGTATATGGCGAAATTATGACGATTTTGCCTGATTTACAAAAAATAAGCAGAAAAAATTGTAAAGACTTTAGCATTTTGCTTATTTTGGTATGGAAAAAGTGCTTTATTTACTTGGTTAATACGCAAACAGAAGATTTTAGGTTATTATATATAGTAGTTATTAATCAACCCCCTTCCCCGTCAGTCGGCAAAGGAGGCTGCAGCATGAAGGCTGTTACCTATCTCAGACAATTTCTTTCATTAAAGTCCCTCAGCCTGATTATAGGAGGTTCGCTGGTATATTCTATAGGCTTTAATATGTTCATTTTGCCCTGCAACCTGTATAATGGCGGTTTTTTAGGGATAGCACAGCTGTTGGGATATTTTATGCGCAATATTTTAGGATTGAGCTTTGTTACCGACAGCTATATCGGCATTATCTATTTTCTCCTGAATATACCCTTGATGCTGCTGGCTATACGCAAGTTCGGCAAGGATTTTTTAGTAAAATCTGCTGTCTGCATCACAAGCTACAGCGTATTGCTGAGTCTTGTGCCTGTTGCGGAATATAATTATCTGCCTGATACGATTACGGCTTGTCTGGCAGGCGGTATCCTGTGCGGTTTGGGCTGCGGCATGACGCTGATGAGCAAGGGCAGCGGCGGCGGTGAGGGCATTTTGGGACTGCTGCTGATGCACCGGTATCATAATATGAGTGTAGGCAAGGTCTTCAATATTATTAACATCTTTGTCTTTGGCAGCTGTATTCTGTTATATGATGTTGCTGCAGCAGTCTACTCTATCTTCTTTGCCGTAATTACTTCCGTTGTTCTGGATAAGGCATATTTGCCAAGTATTACGGTAACGATGATTGTAATCACTAAAATAGATTTGGTAGAAGAGGTTATTTTTGCTGCTGTGCATCGCGGTGTAACTAAAATTAAGGGCATAGGTGCCTATAGCGGTGAGGATACCAATGTGCTTTTGACAGTTGTTTCTAAGGTTGAATCGATGAAATTACGTCATTTGTTGGAAGAATGTGATCCGAATATCTTTATTATTGAATACGAAAATGTATCGGTGATAGGAAATTTCGAAAAAAGATTATAGAAATTTTTGCTGAAAAATAACGTTTTGCAAGCTGTTTTTGAGGATTTTTCGTAGATTTTTATAGAAATTTTGAAGTTTTTTCAGGTGCTTCAAAGCATGTATACATGATACTTTATTTGTCCACGAATCCAAGTGTTTCACTAAAAAATCTTAAAAAAGTTGCAAAAAAGGTGTTGACATTACCTTGCCCACGTGGTATTATATACAAGTCGCCGGGATACAGCGACAAACACAAACAACAAAGTTGCGAACAAACGCAACAGAGTGAACCTTGAAAACTGAACATAAACCTAGAAAAAAGCGAATGTGCGGGTCGAGCGCGAAAGCGCAAGACCAAGTCAAATAACTTCTTTTTTAA
>OGRU01002794.1_pt1 | contig 10994 bp, 10 predicted proteins | sample 1553541 | NCBI WGS metagenome assembly OGRU01 (sample SAMEA2580068, study PRJEB22360) | human gut metagenome | biome: human gut; feature: human-associated habitat; material: faeces | place: Denmark | collected 2008/2010
TAAGGCAGAGCGTATCGACGACAAGCCGCAAAAACTGCTGCCTGTTTTTGGGGCATTTGTCGTGCTGGCGTCGTTGTCGTTGGTTTTGCTTTGCACGCAGGCCGACTGGGCGCGCCCGCTGCAGGAAAGCATCCTTTTTCCATTCCTCTTGATGTTGGCCTTTGTTTCGGGGATCTATTTGCTGTTTTCCTTTGGCCTGCGGGTTGGCACAGCCTGCCAGCAAAGAAGCACCAGCACCACTCGCCTGCTTTCAGTGGGGGATCAGCGGGCCCGTTTGAAAACCAACGCCCAAAGCATGACCCTTTCTGCGGTGCTGTACACCGTCGCGTTCTTTGCGGTGATTGTGCTTTTTTCCATGTCCACCAACGTGAAAGCAGAAACGGAAAAAATATTTCCCTATGCCATGACCTACAACACCTGGACAGAGAACGCCGATGAGGCACACGATGTGGCGCTTATTGAGCGCGAGCTTCAGAACCTTTCTGGCTATGATAAAGTGGCTATTCACCTTTGGTATCCGATCGAGGATTCGCGAACGCCAGTGATGGCGCAGAGCAACTATAATCAAGTGATGGATTTGTTAGAGCGAGCACCAATTTCCTTAACAGAGCAGGGCGTTTATCTCGTCGCTGGTGACGCCGACCAGCCATTGACGCATATTCCAGAAGAAGTCCAAACGCTTTTGGATGATCAGCAGATGGCACTGAGCGTAGAGGGACAAACATCCGCTGTGATTACTCTGACAGGATTCACCAATGGCATCTGCGTTGTCAGTGACAAAACATTTGATGCCTTGGAGCCATCACTCATTCAAAAAACAGTAACCGCTTTCACTTACGACCATTGGGAGACCAACAGTGCAAGTCCTGAAGCCGTTCAAACAGCCTTAGCGGCCACTCTGGACAATGGCGACGCCAACCTGATCTCGGCCTATAAGTATTACCGCAGCAGTCAGATCCAGCTTAACCTGGGGCTGTACATTAGCGGGCTGTTGGCCGTTGTCTTCATTCTTGCCGTGGCTAGCTTTGTCTATGCACGGCTTTACTCGGATCTCGACGCAGAATGCAAAAAATGGAAAGGCATCGTCAAAATTGGCCTTTCCCGAAAAGAACTGACTCGCGTCCTGAACCGGTTCATCTTCATGATCTTATGTTGGCCCTTCGCCGTCGCTCTGAGCTGCTCCTGGATCGGCATCCTCCTTCTTGAACACTTCACCCTCACATCCAACATTCCTGTCGCCCTGAGTTTCACGGCCGTGTTGCTCATTCTCCAAACCCTCCTCTATATCTGGGTCAAAACCGCCTACCGAAAAACCGCCTTTCACAGCATCTATGGTGATTGAGCATGAAATACACAAAAAAGTGCGCAACAGCTTTCTGGCTGTTGCGCCTTTTGTGTGTGGGTAAACCTGTGTTATTTTTCATTGCGATGTTTTATTCGCAAGCTGCAGTAAACAATGAGCAAAAGAAAACCAAGAAGGCGCATTACATCGCAGACTGTTGAGCCGTAGAGATTTCTGACGGGAAAACTTCCAAGCAACAGCACGAGAATAAGCAGCGCCATTGCGAGAAATATTTTTTTCATGTTTGTTCACCTCAACCTAAGATGATTTGAATATTGGTGAGAAAGCGTTATTTTTTACATATAGTATAGTTCGAGGGTGTACTTTTTGTAAACGTCGCTTCTTGGAGATTGCTGCAGAACCTTATTCTGTTACCTGAAGATAGTCGGCGAACCGAGGGGCCGTAGTTATTAACGTTTCAAAATTTCCATGTTCTTTTATTTGCCCATTTTCCATGAAGAAAATTTCATCGTATTGATTCAGCAATTCCTTTTCAAGATGATGCGTGATCGTAATGAGTGTTAATCCGTTCATTTTTAATAATCTGTTTTCAATATCGTAGGCGGTTTGTCGATCGATAGCAGAGGTTCCTTCATCTAAGATTAAGATCGGTTTATTGCGAATCAACGCACGGGCTACGGCGATGCGTTGTTTTTGGCCACCGGATAAATTGGCGCCGTTTTCGCCAACTTGGTGATGGAGTCCATCTGGAAGTGTTGCTATGAAATCTGTGAGCCCGCTTTTTTCCAGAGCAGCAGTTATTTGATTTTCTGAGAAGCTTTCATGTAAGCAGATGTTGTCGTAAATGGATTCGTTAAACATGTAAATATTTTGATGAATGATCGAAGAGAGTTGAACCAGTTGCTCGTTTTTTATTGTATGAAGTTCTTGATGATCGTACAGTATTTCTCCGGTGTATGTTGAGTAATAACCAGAAAGCAATTTAATGAGCGTACTCTTTCCGCAACCGCTTTTTCCAAGAATGACGTATTTTTTTCCTTTTTCAATGGTGCAATTCACGTGAGTGAGCGCTTTCATTTTACAGTCGTAAGAAAAGGAGACGTTTTTGGCACATATTTGATGGTTGAATGTGGCGGGTTTTCCAGTCTGTTCGTCGGAATGTTGAGCGATGCTTTGTATTTTGTCCACGATGGGGTGAACGCTTTTTATTTTAGGAACGTTTGTGAAAATCATAATCAAAGGGTTTGCAAGATTGCTGCTGACTTGCACCATGCCCAATAATGTTCCAGCGGTTATTCGGCCAGAGATGATAAAATATGCGGATAGAAATAAAACCACAATTTGGACCATGAGCGCAAGAAAAGCAGACAATCCTTCGTTCAGTGCCATTAGTTTGTCTACAGAATATTTTGCATCGATTGTTTCTGTGTTTATCGTATGAAAACGATAGGTAACGCTTTTCTTCATAGAGTACGACTTAACAATCTCAAATCCAGAGAGGATGTCTTTTAATACGACTGTAAAACGAGATAATTGTGTTGAAAATCTGTTTTGGCGTTGTTCGAGAGGTTTGCCGAGAAGTGCTGGCACAAGCATCATTATTGCAATGGCAATGATTACACAAATGGTTACGATGAAATCGAAATAGATCATCAGAAAAAATGATGAGATGAAAATAACTACATATTGAACGATTTCAAAGAGAGGCAGCAAGTAATTGTCTTCAATCATTTTTACATCGTTTGTAACAATAGAAATGTAGTCTGCGGTGTTTTTCTTGGAAAAATCTTCCATGTTGTGATTGACGATCCCACGAAAAACATCGGTACGGATTTGCTGAAGTATTTTACAGATTACTTTTTTGCTGAGTAAAGATTGGAGATAGAGAAAAAATCCTAGCAAAATAAAGTAGCCAATGGAAAAGAGAACTATTTGGATAAATTGGTGGAGATCTTGTTTGATGGCAATATCCAGCAGCTGTTGAAGCAAGAGAGCAATGAAGACATAGCCCAAAGAAGCCAGGATACTTGCCAATATTGTTAAAGCGAATAGCGCTTTATTTTGTTTAATGTAGGTGTTCATAGAATAGCCTCCTATAATTTATACATGCAACATGTATGTATTGTGCAAAAAATAAAATTGTCTTTCGACAATTTTATTCTCCCACATGCTTTCTGCACAACTCAACGAGTTCGTCGTCAATGACAGGAAATCCTAATTTATCGGTGATTTCCTTAATCATTAAGAATTTTTCCCAGGCTTCATCTGAAGTCATTGGATAGATGGTGGGAATGGACCAAAAGTTTGTTAAAAGGACAAAAAGATCGGCCAGCAATTTGGGATGACCAGCCATAATGGAGCCGTCTTGTATTCCTTCTTCGATCAGTTCTTGATACATTGGTGCCAGTTCTTGGTTGCTTTCAACCAATTTTTTCAAGAAAGCTGGACTGCTCATGAGCTGCATGGATGCCATGCTCAGCTGATGATGTTCTGTTTTGTCGAAGGACGTTTTCAAGACAAATTTGATTTTTTCTAAGCCGTTCAGTTCGGTATGGGCCTTTGCTCTTTCGAAAGGGTTGCTTTCATAGAAAAGCTTTTCGCATAAGGTGTCAAAAACTTCTTCTTTTGATTTAAAATGATGGTAAAAAGCGCCTCGAGTTAAACCGCCCATTTCGCTGATGATATCCAGCACAGTTGTCTCTTCGTAGCCCTTTTCAAGAAATAATTTTAAAGCAGCATCGAGAATTTTTTGAACGGTTTCTTCTGGATATTTATTTCTAGGCAAGAAATCATCCCTTTCATACATGTATTGTGCACGTATAAATCGTATCATGCATTGTGTATGTATGTCAATGGCTGGTTTTTGCAAGTGTGTCTTTGTCATAATAAGCTATCAAAACAGGTAATAATTCTGTACAATATCAGAGAGGAGAACTAAAATAAAACGATTTATAATAAAGGAGAACACGATCATGATCAATGTACTGTTTGTTTGCCACGGCAATATTTGCCGGTCGGCGATGGCTGAGAATATGTTTCGGCAGATGGTGGAAGAGCGCGGGTTGTCGGATGTGGTGATGGTGGATTCGGCGGCGACGTCTCGAGAAGAAATTGGCAATACGATTTATCCGCCAGCGGAGGCGAAGCTGGTGGAGAAGGGCGTGGAGGTGTGCGGCCATCGGGCGCGGCAGTTGGAAGCGGCGGATTATGCACGCTTTGACTGGCTGGTCGGGATGGATGCAGCCAATATGCGCAACATGGTGCGGATTTGCGGCGGTGATCCGGACGATAAGATGGTACGCTTGCTGGAGCTGGTGGATGAACCGCGAGATATTGCGGACCCATGGTACAGTGGCGATTTTGAGCGCACGTATCAGGATTTGCAGCAAGGGCTGGCAGCGCTGATGGAACAGGTGGAAGCAGCCTGCGGTGAAGAGGGTATATGAAAGGCTCGTACTTTAGGTGAGCGACGACTATGGAAATAAAAGAAATTAAGAAGGATAAAAAGCAATTTCTTTCATTGCTGTTGTTGGCCGATGAACAGGAAAGCATGATCGATCGCTATATTGATCGAGGAACGATGTATGTCTTAGACGATTGTGGGATTAAATGTGAGTGTGTGGTGACCGAGGAGGGGCATGGCGTTCTTGAGATCAAAAACATTGCAACGGAACCGAGCCATCAGGGCAAGGGTTATGGCAAAGCGCTCATTGATTTTGTTGCGGAAAAATATAAGGGAGCGTATTCCATTCTGCAAGTTGGCACAGGCGAGAGTCCAGTGACGCTCTCCTTTTATGAAAAATGTGGATTTGTCCGCTCGCACAGTGTCAAAAATTTCTTTATCGATCACTATGATCACCCGATTTATGAATGTGGCGTTCAATTGATAGATATGATTTATTTACAGAGAGAACTGTAAAATAACCGATTGCGGAATGTCCGATTGTTGTGTTATTTTCAATAATGAATATCCGCCGCTTACCGGCGGCGCCGCCAAGCAGGAAATCAGAAACGATTTCCTGCTTTTCTTTGGTCTAAAGTCCGATGAAGAAACATTTTGTCGGCTTGTTATACCTATAGCGAGCCGAAATTTTTTTATATTATGCAAGGTAAACAAAAGCCGCTATAATAAACGCTGTCAAATGAACCGAAAAGGAGAATGATTATGAGTTTATATACACCATTTCGTTACGATTATGTAGGCAGCTTTTTGCGCCCAGAAACTTTGAAACAGGCACGCGCTGATCATGAGGCTGGAAAAATCAGTGCTGATGAATTGAAGGCAGTGGAAGATGCAGCAATCACGGATTTGATTGAGAAGCAGAAGGCTGCAGGTTTTCATGTAATCACCGACGGGGAATTCCGCCGTTCAACCTGGCACTTGGATTTTATGTGGGGCTTTGAAGGTGTTGACCACAAAACCACCGAGAACGGCTTGCAGTTTCACGGGGAAGCGGCAAAGATTGACGATACGTTTTTGACGGGTAAGATTCGTGTTGGCACGCATCCATTTGTGGAACACTTTAAATTTGTAAAGCAGTTTGAAGATGAAAACACGGTGGCAAAGCAGACGATTCCTGCACCGGCGCAGTTTTTGGAACAGTTTATCATGCCAATGAACATTGAGAGCACGCGTCAGTATTACGCCGATGAGGACTCTTTGGTGGCAGATATTGTTGCTGGCTATAAGCAGGTAATCATTGATCTCTATGCAGCGGGATGCCGCAATTTGCAGTTTGATGACTGCACCTGGGGATTGTTTGTGGACGAACGTGCCCATCAGTTCTTTGCCACGGACGACGCTGGTTTGGCGCGTTTGAAAGAGCTCTTCCTGACCATTAATAATCTGGCTATCGAAGGCAAACCAGACGATATGGTTATTAACACACACATCTGCCGCGGTAACTTCCATTCAACGTGGGCGTGCAGCGGTCCTTACGACGAGATTGCGGAGCTGGTTTTTGCGCGTGAAAATGTGAGTGCGCTTTATTTGGAATTTGACGATGCGCGTTCCGGCAGCTTCGATTGTCTGCGCAATGTTTCGCCGGATAAAAAAGTGGTGCTGGGGCTGGTGACGACGAAGTCCCCTGTTCTTGAGGATAAGGCAGCAGTCATTGCGCGCATTCATGAAGCGGCGCAGTATGTGCCGCTGGAACGTCTCTATCTCAGCCCACAGTGCGGTTTTGCGTCCTGCGAAATCGGTAACAAGCTGACGGAAGAAGAACAGTGGAAGAAGCTGGCTTTGGTGAAAGAAATTGCCGAAGAGGTATGGGGCTAAGTGTGCAGATACTGGCTCTAAGCATATAGAAAAACAGCACGTTTCTCAAACGAATGAGAATCGTGCTGTTTTTTTTAGAGCTGATTTCAGCGATGAATGGTCAGCGTCGAGTGAAGATGACGCTCTTTGTGAGGTTGTTCGAGCCAGTAACGGCCTGCACGTCGTAGCCGATGACCTCTGCAACAAAGCGAATTGGCACCATGGTGCGCCCATCGCTGTTGATGTACGGTGCGGCATCCATCTGGTAGACGGTACCATCGACGGCGTAATGGTTGTAGCCCACGGTCATGGTGAGCACGCTGTCGTCAAAATAGGTGGTGATGGTGCGCACGCTGTTGTCGTATTCGATGCGCGCACCGAGCAATTCCCCAATGGCGCGGTACGGCACATAGGTGCGGCCATTGCGAATGACGGCTGCGGTGTCGATCTCCATGGTGCGGCCGTCAACGTCAATGATGTTGGAACCGATGTCGAAACGCACGCGCTCTGGCCGATATTCATAAGCTTTGAGTGGAATGACAACTGGCGCGTCGTTCAGGTCGCAGCGAAGCTGCAGGGTGCTGTTGGCCGAGACCAGACCACTGATGGTGAAACGAGCAATGCCGTTTTCATTGGTGCGTACGAGTACATTGGAGACAGTAACGTTGTTGGAGGTGGTGTTGATGTAGATTGGTACATCCGCTCCAACCGAAAGACCGTTGTCGCGCATCAACGCCAGCTGAACTTCTGTGGTGGCAGAACCGCTGGAGTCCAATGAAATCGGTGTGGTCAGCGTTTGGTTGCGAGGGCCGGTGATCAGAAAAGAGTCTACGCCAATGCCGCGGATCTTTGTTGATACGACCATCATGGCGATATCAGCAGCAGGTGTCGCTCCGACAACGATGGTTCGTTCCGCTTCACTGCCGCCGCTCAACTCGTATGGCCAATAGTCGCTGACGGTGTTAGGATCGATGCTGCCGGTTGGCATGTAGAGAGCGTGCAGTTTGTAGGTGCCTTTTTTCGACAGCTTTAGATTAAATTGCTGTGTTTGAATCAGGGATGCAGCGTCCATAATGAGCACGCCGTGGCGGCTGGTTTGGTGCATGTAGACGTTATCTCCCAGCGAGAGCTCCACGAGATCGAGTCCTTCGACGATGTCGTTGCTCTCATCGGTGGCCCAAATGTAGACCTTGCCTGGTGGCGTGGTGGTCATGGTATTGCCGCTGGCATCACGCAGCGTGATGCTGACGCTGAAACTTTGATAAGGATCGACGGAAATGTTGCTGGAACCAGTGGTGATGACCGACTGTGATGGCGAAGCATCAGCGGCCATGGCATCGGTGGTGGCCCAGGTGCCGACGGCAAAAACAAGCAGCACCAGCGCAAATAGCTGTAGCAGTCGTTTATGCATGATTGTGCCTCCTTTTTTCGTGTTTTACTTATTGTAACAAATATTTCTGCTCATTGTATAACAATAAGATGACAAACGGACCATTTTCGTCACTGAAAAAGGTCCGTTTGTTGTTTTTTAGCTGATTTGCTGGATGAAAAGAATGGTTTTGTCTGGCTCCAGCGCACTGTTGCCGTACCCGCTGATGGAGAAGGAGTGGTCGTTAATGGCATAGGTGCCGGCGAAATAGCCTTCGTCGCTGCCAAAGAAATTGAAACCACTTTGGTTGGCTGGTGCTGTGCCGACTTCCAGTGCAATGCCAAGCACTGCCGAAAGGTCTGTGACGCTCATGGTGTCTGGCGCATTTTTAATGACAAAGCCCAGATCTGCCCAAACCACGCCAGTTGCCACCGCTGTAGTGGATGGGAAGGTTGGCATATCTGGAATTTCAACCTTGTATTCGGTTGGTTCATCATTCTTGTCATCGGTGGTGGTTTGATTTTGATTGTTGTTATTGTTGGTGGTACTGCCGTCCGACGGTGTATTGCCTGAATTGTTGTCGTTGTCGGTACCAGTGGTGTTTTCGTTGGAGGAGTTGCTATCGGTGTATGGCGAGGTGCCGGTTTGACTCAGTGGTACTACTGAATAGTCGGCAGTGTCCGAGCCAAGCGGTTTTAATTCATAATCGCCGCCGCTTTTGGCCGATAGCGGCACCGTTTCCCCTTCAAACTGTACGGCGAAGTTCCCGCCCTCAGCGCGGAAAATAATGTATTGGTTGTCGCCGATAACACTCAAGGCGCCAGGGCCATAGGTGCCAGCCAGTTCGGCATAGGTTTTACCCACAATGTTGAAAGCATCGGCGTTCACGCTCATGCTCTTCGCCATGGTACCATCCTGGCCAACGCGGCCAGCGGTATAGCCAGACGCAAATACAGGGTCGGTAATTAAGCCGCCAGAGCTGTCGCTGCTGGATGCCAGTTGAAGGTGATCGGCATCGGTGAGCACAAAGTTGTAGACATTACCATTTTCATCTTTGTAGACATACTGGTTGTCTTTGAAATCCAACTGGTAAACGTCGTCTTCAATGGTCCAGCGATAGCGGGCGGTGCCAATTTTTTCAATGACACTGCCGGTGTTGTAGTTGCGCCAGTGACCAACAATGGTATCTTCGGCCAAGCTGGTGTCCGGAGCAACGGTGTCAGCATTTTTCACCTGCTCAGAAGGATCTACAGCAGGGGTGGTGTCGAACACATCAGTAAAAAGATAGATGGCTGCGACAGCCGCCAAAACAATCCCGACGATCAATGATACTGCCGTTACGATTTTTTTGCGGCGTTCGTGGGATGGCGGTTCTTCGACGGGTTCCTCGTCGTCAATGATGTCATCATCAAGCAGAAATGCTGGTGGAATTGGATGAGAAGCGGTTGTGTCGGCAGCAACACTCGATTCGTCTTGGATGTTATTGTCAATCACCGGCGCATCATCTTCCGTGAGTATGTCGGTATCCGGCGTTTGCTCGGTCTCATCTAATGCAGTCGCCAGATTCTCGCTGGCTGCTTCTGTGTTCGCATCGTCTGGCGCTTCTTCATCAGGTATGTTGTGCAGATCTTCGAGTGGTGGCATGACGCGAGTCATATCGCTGGCATCTTGGTCCAGTGGTTTGCCACATTTGCCGCAGAAACGGCCTTCCTGATTGTCAGCATGACAATGTGGACATTGCATAAAATCATCTCCCTTGCAGAAGAAAATTGAAAAAACAGTTGCTTTCATTATCACAAAAAATGCTTCGTCACGCAAGGCTTTCGTGTTTGGATATGGTAAAAACCGCTGCAGTTTGTGCTTCCCTATAGGGCGTGCTATACTGGTGATAATAATCAATAAGAAGGAAGGAATCATCTTATGGAAGAAAACAAAACCCCGATGTCCTGCATTGACTGTCACGTCATCAATTGTCGTCGTGGCGAAGAAGGAAAGTATCCAGATTTCTGCCTCACGACCAATGTGCCGGAAGAAGTCCAGGAACGAGCCATGGCGCTTTTGAAAGAGCCAGAAAATAATCGCATCGCAGTTTCTGCGGCGAAGGTGGAAACCGAAGGCTATGGCAAGCGCACCCGCGTGGAAGAAGTGATTCAGTTTGCCCGTAAAATTGGTGCCAAAAAACTTGGCATTGCCACCTGTGCTGGCCTTGCTGAAGAATCTCGCACGCTGGCAAAAATCCTGCGCACCAATGGGTTCGAAGTGTACGGCGCCGTTTGCAAAATGGGGGCTCAGCCAAAAGTATCCATCGGCATTCCAAAAGAATGCGAAGCCACTGGCGTCAACATGTGCAACCCTGTGCTGCAGGCACTTGCACTCAACGAAGCACACACGGATCTCAACCTCATCATGGGGCTTTGCGTTGGTCACGACAGTCTCTTCATTAAATATTCGGATGCGCTTGTAACCAGTGTTGTTACTAAAGACCGAGTGCTTGGGCACAATCCATGTGTTGCCCTCTATCAGGCCGATAAATATTACAAACGCCTGCAGGAAAAGCAGGACTAAGGAGGCACAGTGAATGACATTCAAAACGGCCACCATGGACGACTTTGACATTGCGTTTGATTACATTGAAAAACTCTGGACGTACAACACCTACGATCGCGATGCCATTCATGACGTGTACGCAGAGGTGCTGAGCGATGACAACAGCTTTGCGTTTTTCCTTGTCGATGACGACGGCGTTGCGCATGGCTTCTGCCACGGTGCGTATTTCAACACCTTCTGGCTCTCTGGCATGACCTGCTATCTGTCCAGCCTCATCGTTAACGAGGGCGAGCGTGGCCAGGGCTACGGTACTCTGCTCATGGATCACGCCCGTGATCTTGCGAAAGCCCGCGGCTGCAAGGGCATCGTTCTCGACAGCGGTATGCCTCGCACGGAGGCACATGCTTTCTATGAACACTATGGCTTTGAAAAAAGCTGCTACGGCTTCGACTATTATTTAGAAGCGTAAAGAAACGGCACCACGCCATCTGCCCGGGGCCGGTTTGTTACAAACCTCA
>OGRU01002795.1_pt1 | contig 10990 bp, 7 predicted proteins | sample 1553541 | NCBI WGS metagenome assembly OGRU01 (sample SAMEA2580068, study PRJEB22360) | human gut metagenome | biome: human gut; feature: human-associated habitat; material: faeces | place: Denmark | collected 2008/2010
CAAATTATAATGTAGCTATGAAGGGATTTATGTTAATATTTTGCTCCCTGCTTATAGCATTCGGAGCAACAGCACAAAGTAAGTTAGGTTCGCAAACTCCTAAGAAATCTATATTCATTACATCAATACTTTTGGTATTGATGACCCTAGTTTCATGTTCTGTCGGATATAAAAACGATGGTAAGGAGGTAACATGGAATACGTGGAATGAAGGAAGCGGTTATACTTCAAGTCATGTTGATGCAGACCCAAAGACTTTTGAAATACTGAATGATGATTATGGTCGAGACAAGAAACACGCATTCTACGAGGGCGATATTATCAATGGTGCCGATGGCGGCTCGTTCCGTGTGCTTACCAAATCGTATGCAGCAGACAATACGCATGTATATGTTTCCGGTGAATTGATAGAAAAGGCGCATCCGGCAACATTCAAAGTGCATTCCTACTATTTTGCAGAAGATGCCAACGATTTTTATTGGGATGGGAAAGCATTGAACGTAAGAGATAAATCGACATTCAAAATCTTAGGCAGTTCAGATTCTTGGGAAACTCATTGGGCAAAAGACAAATACAATGGATACTACCTTGCAGGAGGTGTGATTACAGATATCGATTACGAGACTTTCCACCCGATTGAAGCAGAGATTCCGCTCCAATCAGGAGACTATGCCGCTGACAAGCACAAAGTGTTTTTCAGGGACAAGGTGGTTCCCGGTGCTGATCCTGCGACGTTCAAGGAAGTGGACTTCTATATAGGGCAAGACAAGCACAGGGCTTACAATAAAGGGATTCCAACCCAAATAAAAGATTATTCCAAACTCACCGAAGTAGGCAGTTTGATGTATTCCGACGGAACGAATATCTACGATTCCCATTTTAATATCCTTCCTGAAGCCGATGTCGCGACTTTCGAGCATATTTCCGACAACTGGTACAAGGATAAATCGCATGTCTGGTGGAGTTCCAAATTAGTTGCCGGGGCAAATCCCGAAACTTTCCAGCCTGTGCCCGCGGGAGGTTTCGGGGGAGATTTCAACTATGGGAAAGATGACAAACATGTGTTTTGGAACGACTCCATCATTCAAGGTGCTGACCCCGGAAGTTTTGAGAAGATGACATTCCCGGACGGCGACAGTTGGACGGTGTTCGACCGCAACCGAATATATGAAGGCAAGGATTCTCCCAAACTGCGTGAATATCTGAAAAAGAAATATGGGAAATGAGTATGGAAATCATGCTGCGCTATATAATCGGAATCGCTATTGCTTATGGCATAGGCAAATGGATATATCAGTCGATACGTTCACGGTCGATTGACTATTTTTTATTGGCGATTATCGCGCTTATGGGTGCAGTTTTATGGCTTTCAAGAGGGTTTCTTATCTCCAACCGTGTATATGATTTCTTGATGATTGTCGTATGGCTTGTTGCTGTCGGTTGTTTTATCATTTCCCGAAAATCCCAATATGGCAAGTATTTGAAATTTGCTACTGTTGGCGGTCTTTCTACTTTTCTTGTGCTTTTTGTCTATTGGAATGTAAAAGCGGAGTCTATCAAACCGATAACATTGACAACTCAGCTGAGGGGATATTCAACAAGTAGAATAGTTGAGGTATGTTTCCGTTATAACGAAACTCCATTTTGGAGAAGTTACAATCTCAACCAATACCCAAATGTAAAGCTACTCCCTGAACAGTACGATGTAAGGGTGACAATCAAACCTATCTCGGCCAATGTTGCCAAACTTGAATCAATAATGCTAATTCCAAAAAACAGAAAATGAAGCAGTGGTAGAAAATTCGGGGGTTATAATCTTTGAAATCATATTGAGAATTTAATATGTTTTGAAAGAAATATATTACCTTTGTAGCATAGACGAGATGCCAAGAAAGCATATCAAAGCAGAATGCAGCAACAAGAACGGTTGGCAATTCGTTACCTCAAAATCGGACAATCCTCCCAATGTCCTTATTATAAAGGGATAAAGATTATATTCCAAAATTACACTAAATAAATGAGAGGGGAATGTATTAAGTTTATTTCCCTCTCATTTAGTTTAGTTAGTTTCCAGAAACTTTATTTTGAGCTTTTCATAGCACGTTTTATGCGATTTGATTCTTGCAAAAGCTTATTGGCTATACTATCTTTATAAGTAGCCATTTCAACCATTTCATGATGATGGCGAATAGAATCCTAGTAGGCAGCAACACGATTTCTTACATCATCTATAACTTTCTCATCTTGGCAAACAGAAAAATACTTTTCGATGTCCAACGAGACGAAGACATAATTGATAAATTAAGAACCCAAGTTGATGTGTATGAAGATTCCGTCTATCACTACCACAAAATGATTGAGATTGCATTCTATAAAGATAGTGTATCAAGACAACTTATTAATGAATCAAATAGAATAAAGATGCAGGTAAACCGTAAAAAAGTAAGTGAAAATGTCGTTTTAGCGTTATTATGCAAAGTATAATCACGTTCAACGTAGTTTAATGCAATTTAAATATTTCCGAAAAATTACTCGGTTAAAAAAAGTCTTTATATCTTTGCACCTGGAATACAAAATGAGACAAATAATTGCAGTTTACTTTCGTTAGTATAAATGTTTGACCACATTTACGAAAAAGTATGTTTGATTAAAAAGTAGTATTATGAGAAAGTTTTTCTCTACAATAGTTGTGTGTCTCTCAACAATGTCCCAGATGATGGCGCAAAACATTTCAGGAAAGATTGTAGATGCCAAGGGAGAGCCTTTGGCCTTTGCAAATGTAGTGCTACTAAACCGTCAAGATTCAACATTCGTCAATGGGGCTGTGAGTGGAGAGAATGGGTGTTTTACCATCGACTCTCCTTGCAATGGTGGAATCCTCAAGGTAACTTCTGTAGGCTATAAGACTATCTTCAAGGACTGCAAAGGTGAGAATGTGGGAGTTATCAAGATGGAAGAAGACAGCAAGATGCTCAATGAAGTCGTGATAAAATCATCTTTGCCGAAGACCGTTTTGAAGAATGGGGGAATGATGACTACTATTGTTGGTTCTGTCCTTGAAAAGGCTGGAACAATGGAGCATCTGCTCGACCGCATACCTAACGTATCTGCACAAAATGGCAATATCAAGGTGTTTGGACGTGGCGAGCCTATAATATATATCAATGGACGACAGATGAGAGACAGAAGCGAACTCGACCGTTTGAGTTCGGACAACATCAGGTCGGTTGAAGTAATATCCAACCCAGGTGCTCGTTATGCTGCAAGCACTAAGGCTGTTATACGTATCACCACAAAGAAGATACAAGGCGATGGATTCGGATTTGACGCTACAACAGAAGGTTCGTACGACGAGAAAAAGAATATTGGAGGATATGGCAGGCTGAATATGTATTACCGAAAGAACGGATTGGAGCTTGACGCTTACGCCTATGGCGCAAAACAATCATCGCCAGACGAGAAAGACTTGCAGCAAATGACATATCTCGACAAGATATGGAATCAGCAGGATAAAACACATTGGAAGAACAAAACCGAGACTTTTAGTTCTCGCTTGAATGTCAGTTATCAGTTTGACGACAACAATTCGTTGGGAGCAAACTTTAGTTTCTTACGCAATCCAAAGCTGATAACAGACGGAAAGACGGAAGGCTCTGTACTGAGAGATGAAGTATTGACGGAGACCAACACTTCTATTAGATCGGAGTTTGGACAGAATAGCAACTTGTCAAGCAATATATATTATGTAGGCAAGGTAGGGAAATTGGGTATTGACTTCAATACCGACTGGTTTTGGTCTAAAGGAAACAATAAAAACAATATAGATGAGCATTATCAGGAAGTGAACTCGGATATGCAAAACCAACTTGTTAGAAGTACCACTTCAAAGTACAACCGCCTGATAGCTTCCAAAATGGTGCTCTCTTATCCGCTTTTGGGTGGTGACTTGTCGGTAGGAGGCGAGTATTCGTTCACCAATCGTAACACCAACTACGCCATCATACCAAACACTCTGTCCGACAATGTAAGAGACCGCATAAAGGAAGGCATGTCTTCTGCGTTCGTTATCTATAGTCGTGACTTTGGCAAGCTGAACATGGAAGCTGGATTGCGATACGAGAATGTTGATTTCAAATATTATGACGATGGTAAGTATATGGCGGAGCAAAGCAAGAATTACGGCAATTGGTTTCCGTCTCTCTGCCTTTCTATGCCAATCGGCAATGTACAGATGCAGCTGAGCTATGCAGCCGACATCGATCGTCCTAACTACTGGGTATTAAGAAGCGGTGTGCAATATAGCAATCATTATACATACGAAACCGGTAATCCGTTTCTTGTCTCAGAGATTTCAAGAGATATCAGTTACGACCTCGCCTACAAATGGCTGACTTTCAACCTGACTTATGAACATGTATCCGATCCGATTTATCAGACTGTAGAGATGTATAAGGACAAAGCCACCATTGGATTGATGAGGATGATAAATGGCAATTCTTACAACAATGTATCTTCTATGCTCACCTTGCAGCCTGCCTTTGGCATCTGGCATCCTATGCTGTCAGCTATGGTTGAGAAGCAATGGTTCAAGTTGGAGACAAGGGACGGACATTATCTTAACAAACCTGTAGCTGAGTTCAAATTCAACAACACTTTCGATACGAAATGGGCGATGTTCTCCGTTATGATGACTAACATCACAAAGGGATACGAGGAAAACCATTACATCTACAAGCCGATGTTCAACACCGACCTGTCTATATACAAAGGTTTTCTGAAAGACTGCCTGACGCTGCAACTTTATGTCAGCGACGTGTTCGGCACAAACGACAGTCACATCATAGGCAAGTACGGCAAACTGAAGGAAACCATCTTCGATGAGTTCTCAACAAGTAAAATCTCATTGACAGTCCGCTATAAGTTCAATGTTACTCGAAGCAAGTATAAGGGTACAGGAGCAGGTCAAAGCCAGAAGAATAGAATGTAATTCTACGATGTTCTTTAAAATGAGATAAATAACAATTATACATCAACATGACTCCATGCAATGCAGGTGTTTGTGCCATACAAGTATTTGTATTGTATCTTTTCGATGAGCCAAGGACGGCTCATTTATGGCAATAGCCACAATGAGTACACAGGGGCAAAATACCTCTGTGTTTAAAAAAGTACATGAAAGTCGATGTCTGAATTATCGTCAGCAACAAAACGTTATGGCAGCAGGTGTTCGGATAAGCTATATCCAAACACCGCCTACTATCTCCATAAAGGTTCATTTTCCCATCCTTGCGGAAATCCCATGGCATGCAAATCTACATTAGAGTATTTTGCAAAGAGTTTGAGTAGAGAACTTTTCAAGTCCATGCAAGGTTTAATAGTTTGTTCCAAATATAATAAGGTGCATAGCTGATGGTACAACTTGATAGGCTTCTGACTTGGAGTAATCCAATTGAGAGGAAGTCGGTTCGGTAATTGAGGTTTCAAGGCAAAACGCCTATTCCATATACGTGCATGATGAGCACAGCAATTACGAAGTACGGTTATGCACCTTATCCAACTTTCCAAATAAGTGTATTGAGGAAGTCCAAACTCTCTTGCCACTTGCTTCTTTAATCGATTGTCATTAAACAGGCAAAACAACTTGGAAAGAGTACCAAATGAAACAACCTCCAAGGTCTTCCACACGGGTGGAAGTGCTGGATAATTATATTTCACGGAATGTTCCTTGATGAAATCTTCATTTGAGCGAGACACCTCTTTCTTGATATTGTCAAGACAACCTTCATAAAACTCTGCATTCTTGAACAATGACGAATCCATAAACCAAAATGCCCCATGTTCCATTGAGAACACTTGAATCATCTTGGTTCGGAGCGAAATCTCAATATCTTGGATAGCCTTGAATATAAGTTGGCGTAGTTCTTTATCAAAGAGATAAAGGTTGATGGCTTGCTCGAATGTACTGCCGGATTTGTAAAGATGATGTTGTCGGTCTTGCTCCATGTATCGAAGATAACTAGCGATACGGAAATAGCTGATATTGCGAAGCTGTAATTTGGCTGTAGCAACATCCTCTATCATTAATCCTCTGTTTTGGAGCAAGGCTAATTGTTCATCTATATTTATCGGTTGTTTGTCGTAGTTCATATACCCATATAAAAAGCGAAGTCCCACCGTGGTACGCATCGTTGAGAGGCGTGGTGGGATTTGTTGCTGCAAAAATAGGCTTTTTTGTCGGAATCTCCAAATATTTTCTTAGAAAACTGCATTTCATGCATGGGATTTAACACAAAAAGTTCTAATTGCCATAAAATTCTCATCGTAATTCATTGGATATTTAGAAAATTATCGAATCTTTGTCCACGAATTAAGGCGTTCTTTGCATATTGCAAAATACAGAAACGAGCAGAAGTCCGCTCGTTTCCATATTGTTACCTATATAATATAGGCAAACGCCCAACTTCTTGATTTTCAATCAAAGTCCAATTTAGAGCGAGTTATCCGTCATTAACTATCAGTTCTATAAGAATCTTGATTATATTCTCATTTTACGCCTTGTTGGTCAATGGCGCAGCCTGGGTATAGACTCTTGCACCAAGCTCCTTGTCGAGCATATAGAGACCATAGCCGTTGTCCTTGATCATGCGAAGGTTGTCGATGATGTTCTGGGCGTTCTCCTCTTCCTCCACCTGCTCATCTACAAACCACTTGAGCATGCTCTGTGTGGCATAGTCATTCTCCTGGGTAGTGAGAGCGAAGAGGTTGTTGATGAGGGAGGTAACCTTCTGCTCGTGTGCCAAGGTTGACTCGAAGACATCCAATGGATTCTCCCATGTGGTAGGAACGGCATCTATAGCCTTCAATTCCACGTGACCGCCACGCTGGATGATGTAATTGAACATAATCTTGGCATGGTCTTGCTCCTCCTGAAACTGAACCTGGAACCAGTTACCCATACCAGGGTTGCCGTTGGCATGGCAATATGCCGCCATAGACAAATATAGGTAAGCTGACCACATCTCTGCATTAATCTGGGCGTTGAGCGCCTCTTCTACTTTCTTATTTAGCATGGTTTTCTAAATTTAAAGGGTTAGACTTTTTGTTTGTACCATATATGAAGAATGGCAATTCTTTGCCTTTTCTTACATACACATCGCAAAGTTACGGATTTAATTTGAAATGACAAAAAGTATTAGGAAAATTTTATTCCTGGAAGATTCAATTTCTGAAAGTATGGTTACTCAACTTTCGCGTGTACGAAAGTTGAGTTAATTATCTGTAATAAAACAATACCATAGAGTTGTAATCAAATAAAATCTTGTACTTTTGCGGATGAATATTCAGAATAGCTTATGAATAAAGAAAAAGACGATTTCTTCCTCCATTCCAACGAGGTGAATCATATCAACAGAGAAGATTACGATAAGATTGAATTATTGGTGAATGCGGCAAAGGCCTTTGCCCGCAGCACCTACCAGTGTGTTTATATCATCGACTATTTTCATCAGGACTTCATCTATGCATCAGACAACCTCGCTTATCTCTGCGGATTGGAACCCGAGCAGTTGATGGAGGCTGGCTATCAGATGTATATAGACCATGTTCCGGATGCTGATCTGCAGATGCTGCTCGAAGTGAACAAGAAAGGTTTTGATCTTTTCAATGAATTGCCTGTGGGCGACCGCCTCAACTCTACCATCTCATACGACTTTCATCTTACCAATGGCAGACATAGCCGATTGATTCATCATCAACTCACTCCGATACTTCTTTCTGATGACGGAAGAATATGGCTTGCCCTCTGCACCGTATCGTTGGCGGCAACCGATGAACCGGGACATATCATCATGCAGAAGAATGGTGAGCGTAGCTATTTTGAATATTCCACATTGCGCCACAAGTGGGAAAAGAAAGAAGGCATAACCTTGAGCGAGACTGAGAGAGATGTTTTGAGATTGTCTGCCCAAGGTTACACGATGAATGATATTGCCGACCGACTATGCAAGTCGGTGGATACTATAAAGGCTTGCAAGAGCAACCTTTTCGCCAAGCTTGGCGTGAAGAACATTGCCGAGGCACTGTTTCATACCACAAACTATCAGATGATATAATCGCAATCATATCTCTTCCAACAATGGCGAGAGATAGAACTTGGGGAAGTATTTCACCTCCTTGCCTTCCGCAAGGTTCGCGAGAATGTTGGCACAATAGCCGGCGGCAATGTATGCCCCGATGCCCAGTTGCGGGAAAGACTCATTGGAATAATGCCTGATGGCTTCATCCACCCAAGGCACAGGCATCTGCCAGAACATACCGTATTGCGAGATATACTTGCCTAATGAGCAACGGAAATCATCCGTTCCTTTCTTCACTACTTCGCTGAATGGATAGCCTTTCGGTTTCTCTACAGCGAGAAAGGCAGCCTTGCCAAGATTGACAGCATGGATAACAGTAATGCCCTGCTCCTTGCATTTCTCATCGAAAGCGAAAGAGGCTTCGTTGTCATGCAAGGTTGCATTCACCGCATACCGGATGCCCGACAAGTCGCATGCATCCACATCTTCCACCGTCAGCGTATCCTTTTCTATGCGATAGATTTGAAATCTATCTTCCTTCCGAGGGCTTTTATGGAAGTCATGGCGCAAGACACAGGAGGCTATCAAGCCTCCCATGTCTGCGCCACTAATCAACAATTTTATTGGATTGTTCATTTATAGAGAGATTTATTGTCATTACACCATTATCGGAAGCTGCAGACAGATTACATTCTGTTCTTCTGGCTTTCTCCTGCACCCGTACCCTTATATTTGCTTCTTGTTGTGTTGAACTTATACCGTATAGTAAGAGACACTTTGCTTTTTGACTGTATATCAACAATCATGTCCTTCATTTTGCCAAAATGAGCAATCATGTGGCTCATGTCTGTTCTAAACAAATCATAGACAAAGAGCTGGAACGACAAACGGTCTTTCAAGAAAGACTTATATACAGATACATTGGTACAAAATCTTGGTTTATACAAACATATATTTCTATCATATCCTTTAGTGGTATACGACATCATCCACGTTAACATTGCCAACTTGGTGTTGAAGGTGTTATTAAAGTTGAATACTGCCATCGGATTGTTGGATATTTTGCCATCATGTGCATCCATATCAAGCCACTGCTTTGCCACAGATGCCGTAAATGTAGGATGCCAAATGCCAAACGAAGGGCATAAGTTGACGGATGCTTCTACATGATTATATGCCTTTCCATTCACAGGCTTAAGCAGTCCTATTGCAGGATTGTCTTTGTAAGTCTCCATATTCGACATCATCGTATGCGAAGTATGGCTGTAGGTCATATTGAAAGTCAACCACTTGTAAGCCAATTCATAGTTAAGATTTTTGCTTATCTCAGACACTAAGAATGGATTTCCCGTTTCATACGTGTAGCGGTTGTCATACTGTATGCCGCTGCGCAAGTCATGATAGGGAGGGCGGTCGATGTCGGTAGCATAGCTCAACTGCATCTGTACCTTGCCTACAGGCATCGACAAGCTGAGCGATGGGAACCAATTGCCATACGACTTGCTTTGCCCAGGCACATACTTGCCATATTCATAGTAGTTGAAGTCGATGTACTCGTATCTCAGTCCTGCCTCCATGCTCACGTTTCCGAAATCCCTTGAATATGCCAAGAATGAAGATGCCATGCTTTCTGTTATACGGCTGTCATCATCCGACACGAAGTTGGTTGGCACAACCTGATACTTGGATGTGCGATGCGTGTTTGAATATTCACCACCCAAAGATAACTCACCACCCAACAAAGGATAGGAAAGCACCAACTTGGAAGCCAACAAACGATATTTCTTGTCAGTAAGGCTATGAACCGTCTGGCTTTGCGCGTCCATCCCCACTTCCTGATATTGTTCTTTTGTAACAACGTCCTCGTTATTCTTCGACCAAAGCCAGTCGGTATTGAAGTCGATGCCGAGTTTGCCAATCTTTCCTACATAGTAAACATTGCTTGAAAGTGTGCTCTTCTGCTCGAAGAAATTAGCGTGGCTGTCAGAGCTTTCTGTCTGATCTTCGTCTTGCAATATAGCAGTAGTCATATTGGCTTCGCAGGTCTGTTTCGGATTTCTCAGAAAGCCAAAGTTGGCACCTATAGAGTTGTTGGCATCCAACTGGTAGCTGGCATCCAGGCGGAAGTTCATGGCTTCAATAATATCTACTTGTCTTATCTCACTTTTCTGGTTCCACGTCTTTTCAAGATAAGTCTTCTGTTGTAAGTCTTGATTGTTTGGCTGGTATTGCTTTGCTCCAAAGGCGTATGCGCCCAAATCCAAGCCATTCTTGCGATAGTTCATATTCAATTGGCCAAATCCACCGAAGTTTTTCTTCTCATCATATTCACCTGTGGTTGAGGCGTCAAACCCGAAGCCCTCGCCTTGTATCTTCTTCGTTGTGATACGGATGACCGCCTTGGTGCTGGCAGCGTAACGGGCACCAGGGTTGGTGATGACTTCCACCGACTTGATGTTGTCGGAATGCAAACGGTCCAGCTCGCTCTTGTCTCTCATCTGTCGTCCATTGATATAGATAACAGGCTCACCGCGACCGAAGACCTTGATGCTACCATTCTGGGCAGACACGTTAGGGATGCGGTCGAGCAGGTTCTCCATGGTTCCTGCCTTCTCAAGTACGGATCCGACAACGGTTGTCGTCATTCCGCCATTCTTCAGGATTGTCTTAGGCAGGGATGACTTCACGACAACTTCACCGAGCATCTTGCTGTCTTCTTCCATCTTGATAATGCCCACATTCTCGCCTGTGCAATCCTTGCAGATTGTCTTATAACCTACGGATGTCACCTTGATGATTCCGCCGTTGCAGGAAGAGTCGATGACAAAGCTGCCATCCTCTCCACTCACAGCGCCCTTGACGAAAGCCGAGTCAGTTCTATTCAATAATACTACATTGGCAAACGCCAAAGGTTC
>OGRU01002802.1_pt1 | contig 10976 bp, 7 predicted proteins | sample 1553541 | NCBI WGS metagenome assembly OGRU01 (sample SAMEA2580068, study PRJEB22360) | human gut metagenome | biome: human gut; feature: human-associated habitat; material: faeces | place: Denmark | collected 2008/2010
CTTTACAATTGGATACACATTGGGTAAAGATGTAAATAATACACAAAAATAGCCGCCCTGTCTGTAAACTAAGCGGCAATTTTTGCTAACCAGTATATGGGCTAACCGTCTATCGGCAACACTCTTTTTCTATACTTATATTAACATTCTGTTGTCTTAATGTCAATTATCTATATTCGAATTTATTTCACCACGCGAACCTTTGAAACACCCTCAATAGCCTTCAGTGCATCCAGTGCCTCTGCAGAAGCCGCACTCTCCAGATCAATCAGAGTATACGCATACTCACCTTTACTCTTGTTTGTCATATCTGCAATGTTCAGGCCCTCAGCACCAAGAATCTTGGTCAGCTGGCTGATCATGTTAGGAATGTTCTTATGTGTAATGGCAATACGTCCAACCGCTACGCAGGTACCCATGTCACAGTTCGGGAAATTTACGGAATTTTTGATATTACCATTCTCAAGGAAATCACGAACCTCCTTCACAGCCATAACTGCACAGTTCTCCTCAGATTCCTCTGTGGATGCTCCAAGATGAGGAGTTACCAGAATGCCCTCATGACCTGCAACTGTATGGTTGGCAAAGTCTGTTACATACTTTTTCACCTTGCCGCTGTTCAGCGCCTCAATCAGCGCATCCTCGTCAACCAGAAGGTCACGGGCAAAGTTCAGAAGTACAACACCGTCTTTCATCTTCTCGAAAGCTTCTTTGTTGATCATCTTCTTTGTGGAATCCAGAAGCGGTACATGTACAGTGATATAATCGCACTTGCTGTAAATCTCATCTAAGCTCTTGCTGTGCTTAATAGTACGGGAAAGGTTCCATGCTGCATCGATGGAAATGTATGGATCATATCCATAAACCTCCATCCCAAGGGAAGCTGCTGCATTTGCCACCATGCTTCCGATAGCACCAAGACCGATGATACCAAGCTTTTTGCCCATGATCTCACAGCCTGCAAACTGTTTCTTCTGTTTCTCAGCAAGCTTATCAATATCTTCCTGGTCTTTTTCTCTCTGTACCCACTCAATACCTCCCACAATGTCACGGGAAGCAAGAAGCATACCGGCAAGAACCAGCTCCTTTACACCATTTGCATTGGCTCCAGGAGTATTAAATACGACGATGCCTTTCTCTGCACACTCTTTCACCGGAATGTTATTGACTCCGGCTCCGGCACGTGCGATCACAGCAACACTCTCCGGCAGCTCCATGTCATGCATCTTGGCACTTCTTACAAGAACTGCCTGGCAGTCATCCAGAGTATCTGCTTTTTTATAATTATCATCAAAAATGTCCAGGCCTTTCTGGGCAATGGGATTCAGGCAATGATACTGAAACATCAGGCATTTTCCTCCTCAAACTTTTTCATGAATGCAACCAGCGCTTCCACGCCAGCCTTTGGCATTGCATTGTAAATGCTTGCTCTCATACCGCCAACGGTTCTGTGGCCTTTCAGGTTCACAAGACCTGCCTTGGCAGCCTCAGCAACGAATTTCGCATCCATCTCTTTATCTCCTGTTACAAAAGGAACATTCATAAGAGAACGGTCTTTCGGAACAACGGTGCCATGGAAAAGCTTGCTGGAATCAAGGAAATCGTAAAGGATCTTGGCTTTCTCCTCGTTGCGTTTCTTCATCTCTTCCAGACCGCCCATTTTCTTCAGCCATTTGAAAACTTTACCGCATACGTAGATGCAATATGCATTCGGTGTATTATAAAGGGAACCAGCATCTGCATGTGTCTTATAGGTAAGCATGGTAGGTGTTCCCGGAAGAACATCCTCTGTGATCAGATCCTCACGGATGATCACGATAACCATACCTGCAGGTCCGATGTTCTTCTGAACACCGCCATAGATAATACCATATTTGCTTACATCTACAGGCTCAGACAGGAAGCAGGAGGATACATCTGCTACCAGAGTCTTGCCTTTTGTGTTTGGAAGTTTTTTGAATTTTGTGCCGTAAATGGTGTTGTTCTCACAGATGTATACATAGTCTGCATCCGGGCTGATCGGCAGATCACTGCAGTCCGGGATATAGCTGAAAGTTTTGTCCTCAGAAGATGCGATCTTGTTTGCTTTTCCGTATTTCTGAGCTTCCTGATAAGCTTTCTTTGCCCACTGACCTGTTACGATATAATCTGCGACCTTATTTTTCATAAGGTTCATCGGGATCATGGCAAACTGCTGGGATGCTCCTCCCTGAAGGAAAAGTACCTTGTAGTTATCTGGGATGTTCATAAGCTCGCGGAGATCTTTCTCAGCTGTATCAATAATCTCCTGAAACGCTGCACTTCTGTGACTCATTTCCATAACGGACATTCCTGTGCCGTTATAATCAAGCATTTCATCAGCTACTTCTTTGAGTACTTCCTCCGGAAGCACTGCCGGTCCGGCAGAAAAATTGTACACTCTACTCATGTTTCTTCATATCCTCCTCGTCAAATACATCATCAAGATTCGCACCAGCCGGTACCATCGGGAACACACTCAGATCCTGATCGATCCAGCAATCCAGAACGACAGGTCCCTCTGCTGCCAGTGCCATCTTAAGTGCAGGTTCCACATCCTCCATCCTTGTCACACGAATGGCTTTTGCACCCAGCGCCTCTGATAATTTTACAAAATCAACAGAATCATCCAGTACTGTGGAAGAATATCTCTTTCCATAGAAAAGCGTCTGCCACTGACGCACCATTCCCAGTACGTGATTGTTCATAACAATCTGGATCAGCTGTCTACCACAGCGCGCTGCTGTTGCCAGTTCATTCATATTCATACGGAAGCATCCGTCACCTGCTATATTAACAACTGTTTTTTCCGGTCTGCCCATCTTTGCGCCAATTGCAGCGCCAAGGCCATAGCCCATCGTTCCAAGGCCGCCGGAAGTAAGAAGAGTTCTCGGCTCTTTGTATTTATAATACTGTGCCGCCCACATCTGATGCTGTCCAACATCTGTGGAGATGATGGCATCACCATTGGTCAGTTCATAAAGTTTCTCTATAATATACGGACCTGTCAGCTGTGTATGATCATAATTCAGCGGATATTTTGCTTTCAGTTCCTGGATATGTGCGATCCACTCCGGATGTTCTTTTTCCGGAACTTCCTCCAGAAGACGTTTCAGCACTTCTTTCACATCTCCGATCACGCTTGCATCCACTTTGATATTTTTGTTGATCTCCGCAGCATCTACATCGATCTGAAGGATTTTTGCATTATGTGCAAAAGTCTTGGTATTTCCTGTTACACGGTCACTGAAACGTGCTCCAAGAACAATGAGAAGATCACATTCCGTAACACCAAGATCGGAAGTCTTGGTTCCGTGCATACCTACCATACCGGTATAAAGCGGATCCTCACCTGGGAAAGTACCTTTACCCATCAGTGTATCGCAGACCGGAGCCTGGATCCTGTGAGCCAGTTCGCGGACTTCCTGGTCAGCACCGGAGATCACACAGCCGCCGCCTACAAAAATAAAAGGTTTCTTTGCCTCTCTGATCATTTCCAGCGCCTGGTCCATATCTTCTTTGCGGATGTTTTTGATCTCACGGTTAACGGTAGCCGGATGGCATGGCTCGTATTCATATTTCATTCCTGTGATATCCTTCGGAACATCCACAAGAACCGGGCCAGGTCTTCCGCTTTTTGCAATATAAAATGCTCTTCTTAACGTATCTGCAAGATCCTCGATATTCTTTACAATAAAGCTGTATTTTGTCACAGGCATTACGATACCTGCGATATCAACCTCCTGGAAAGAATCTCTTCCCAGGAGTGGTCTTCCTACGTTTGCAGTAATGGCTACCATCGGTACGGAATCCATGTATGCAGTCGCGATTCCTGTTACCAGGTTGGTGGCTCCAGGACCGGATGTTGCCAGGCAGACGCCCACTTTTCCGGTAGCTCTCGCATAACCGTCAGCAGCATGGGATGCACCCTGCTCGTGGGAGGTCAGTACATGTGTGATCTCATCTTTGTATTCATATAAGGCATCGTAAACATTCAGGATCGCGCCGCCCGGATATCCAAATACGGTATCAACGCCCTGTTCCTTCAGACATTCTACGATGATCTCTGCACCTGTAAGCTGCATGTCTTTCGTTCCTCCTTATTTTGCTTTCGGTACTTCCAGGATCGCACCACGGTTTCCGGATGTTACCATGGAAGCATATCTTGCCAGATATCCGGTTGTTACCTTCGGCTCTCTTGGCTGCCATTTTTCTCTTCTTGCCTGCATCTCTTCGTCAGAAACTTTGATCTCCAATTTCAGTTCCGGAATATTGATGCTGATGATATCGCCTTCCTCAACCAGTGCGATCGGGCCGCCTACGGCTGCCTCCGGTGATACGTGTCCGATAGCAGCTCCTCTGGATGCGCCGCTGAAACGTCCGTCTGTGATCAGGGCTACGGAAGAACCAAGTCCCATTCCCACGATTGCGGATGTCGGGTTCAGCATCTCTCTCATTCCAGGACCACCTTTTGGTCCCTCGTAACGGATAACAACTACATCACCCTCTACGATCTTGCCGCTCTTGATTGCCACAATCGCGTCATCCTCGCTGTCAAATACACGTGCAGGACCTTCATGTACCAGCATTTCCGGTACAACTGCGGAACGTTTTACAACGCCGCCGTCCGGTGCAAGGTTTCCTTTCAGTACGGCAAGTCCGCCTGTCTTTGTATACGGATTGTCGATCGGGCGGATAACTTCCGGATTCAGATTTACACAATCTTTGATATTTTCCCCAACTGTTTTTCCTGTTACTGTCATACACTCTGTATGAAGAAGTCCGATCTTGTTCAGCTCATTCATAACCGCATAAACACCGCCGGCCTCGTTGAGGTCTTCCATGTAAGTCGGGCCTGCCGGTGCAAGGTGGCAGAGGTTCGGAGTCTTCTCACTGATCTCATTTGCAAAGCTGATGTCAAAGTCCATTCCGATCTCATGTGCGATAGCCGGAAGATGAAGCATACTGTTTGTGGAGCATCCAAGTGCCATATCTACAGTAAGAGCATTTAAAACTGCCTCTTTTGTCATGATGTCTCTTGGGCGGATGTTCCTTTTGTACATTTCCATTACCTGCATTCCTGCATGTTTTGCAAGACGGATACGCTCGGAGTATACGGCCGGGATGGTACCATTTCCCTTAAGTCCCATTCCAAGAACCTCTGTCAGGCAGTTCATGCTGTTTGCAGTGTACATACCGGAACATGATCCACAGGTCGGACAGGTTTTGTTCTCGAATTCTGCCAGGTCATCTGCTGTGATCGTTCCTGCTGCATAGGAACCTACTGCCTCAAACATGCTGGAAAGACTTGTTTTGTGTCCTTTTACATGACCGGCAAGCATCGGGCCTCCGCTTACAAATACAGTCGGAACATTGATTCTTGCTGCTGCCATCAGAAGGCCAGGTACATTCTTATCACAGTTGGGTACCATAACCAGAGCATCAAACTGATGAGCCATTGCCATAGCCTCTGTGGAATCTGCGATCAGGTCACGGGTTACCAGGGAATATTTCATTCCAACGTGTCCCATTGCAATTCCGTCACATACTGCGATCGCCGGGAATACAACCGGTGTTCCACCAGCCATTGCAACGCCAAGTTTTACGGCGTTTACGATCTTGTCAAGGTTCATATGTCCCGGTACGATCTCGTTGTAAGAGCTTACGATTCCTACCAGTGGTTTGTCCATTTCTTCTTTTGTCATTCCAAGGGCATTGAACAGGGAACGGTGTGGTGCCTGCTGTGTGCCTTTTCTTACGGTATCACTTCTCATTTTTTAAGGTTCTCCTTTTTATTCTTTACGATATGGTTCTATATCTCTTCAAATTTATTTATGCGATGGCATCTGCGATCAGATCGCCCATCTCTTTAGTTCCCACAAGTTTGCAGCCCTCAGACATGATATCTCCGGTTCTGTAACCAGCTGTCAGAACTTTCTGTACCGCTGCTTCCACAGCATCTGCCTCTTTGTCAAGATCCAGAGAATATCTCAGCATCATGGCTGCAGAAAGGATAGTTGCGATCGGGTTTGCCTTGTTCTGACCTGCGATATCCGGTGCGGAACCGTGGCTCGGCTCATAGAGGCCAAGTTTTGTCTCATTTAAGCTTGCGGAAGAAAGCATTCCGATGGAACCGGTTACCATACTTGCCTCATCAGAGAGGATATCTCCGAACATGTTCTCTGTAAGGATGACATCAAACTGTTTCGGATCACGTACCAGCTGCATTGCACAGTTATCAACCAGCATATGCTCCAGTGTTACATCCGGATAGTCTTTTGCAACATCTTCCACAACGCTTCTCCAGAGTCTGGAAGAATCCAGAACGTTTGCCTTATCTACACTTGTAACTTTATTTCTTCTCTTACGTGCGATCTCAAATGCCTTGATGGCAATACGGCGGATCTCATTCTCATTATAGGAAAGAGTATCTACGGCTGTGCGGACTCCGTTCTCCTCGGTAGTCTTTCTGGCTCCGAAGTAAAGACCTCCTGTCAGCTCTCTTACGATAATCATGTCAAAACCATCTCCAATGATCTCATCACGAAGCGGGCATGCATCACGAAGCTCATTGTAAAGATATGCAGGACGAAGGTTTGCAAAAAGGTTCAGCGCTTTACGGATTGCAAGAAGTCCTGCCTCCGGACGTTTAGACGGCTCCAGTTTGTACCACGGGGATGTCTTGGCATCGCCGCCGATGGACCCCATCAGTACGGCGTCAGAAGCTTTTGCCTGAGCAATGGCTTCCTCTGTAAGAGGTACTCCGTGAGCATCAATGGATGCACCTCCTAAAAGAACTTCTGTGTATGAAAATTTATGGCTGTATTTCTCGCATACTCTGTCTAAAACTTTTTTGGCCTCGGCAACAATCTCCGGGCCGATTCCGTCTCCCGGAATCAGGGCAATTTTGTACTCCATTTTATCTACTCCTCCGATTTCCCCTGTGCTGTAAAATTTTAACGCACTGGTGTGGATAATTGTTATTATCATAACGCACTTTTCGACGGATTTCAACCTATTAAATAGATAAAGTTATCTCCAGGATATAAAAAGAGCTCCTGTGTCTTTGATTTTCTTCCTGACTCCTGGTACTTTGGCTCCCTGCTTTCTGCCCGTTACCGCCACGCTCCCGCCCGAAAAGTATCTTATGCCACAGGATGTTCCACTATGGCAAAAGCTGCCTTCCCGTTTCCGGTACAGCAGCCTTTTCTTTTTCCTGTATTCTGTTTTTCAAAAAATCTCTCAGAATTTTCCACTGGAGCCGCCAAAAGTATCCCCCGAGGAAGACGTATGTGTACTGGAGCCCCCGCCACTGTCCTCATTTTTCGGTTTTGCGGATTTTGACACCGTACTGTAAAGATAATACTCGTTACTTCTGGTTACCTTCATACTGCCCTGACGTACATAGGAAGCAGCCTGATCCTGTTTTCGCACAGTTTTCAGTTTCCTCCTCATATTTCCGGTTATAAGCACGCCTGCCACAAGTCCCACTGCAAGAGCAATTAGCAGATTTGCCCCCACATCAAAAGGCTCCTTTGGAAGATTTCCCACATCATATGGCTCTGCCTCATCCGCCTGCATGATAAAGTCATCGCATTCCATGGCAAACATCTGAAACGCTTCGTTATAATCCCCATCACTTAAATAAGGCTTCACCTGCTCCATGATATATTCCTGTCCGGCATCGGTAAACGCTTCAATAGCATAACCATGTGTTGCAATAGCCCAGTTACGGTCACCCATATCCACCAGGAACAAAATACCGTCACCATCTTCTCCCTGTCCATATCCATGGTCAATAAAATAATCATCTGCATAAGCCTGCGCCGTTTTTCCTTCCAGACTATTGGTGGTAACAATGATAACATCTACCTGTTCCCGCTCACTGATCTCATCCAGTGTATTGCAAAGGCTCTCCTTTTGATCTGTATCCAGAAGTCCCGCCTGATCCGCAAGCCGGCTTTCTGTTTCCGCCCATACCGGAAAGGCACATGCCAGGCATAAAAGGATCACTGTCAGAAATACGGATATTCTCTTTTTCATGGCATTCACCTCCCCTACAAAGCCCAGATCAGATACAGGATAATATAGGCGATCACGCCAACGATCCCCGTCGTTCCCAGGAACCATCTCGCAAAAGCACTCTTATCTGTGGGCAGATTCCCCACAAATTTCCCAGTCTGGCCATTCATGGCAAATATGTAATTATCGCCTTTCCATTTCGTCTGCAGGATCCATACCGGATACAGTGCATACTTCGTAGTTCCGTTATGAAGCCGGATGCTGGTATTCTCCGGAACCACACTGGAATAGCCTCTGACCGTATCCCGGAATGCATCTTCCGTACTGTGACGGATACGCTCATTGGCACGTCCCTCGCACTCTTCCGCCGTCACATCATACTTATCCGCAAAATATCCCGCCAGATATGCAGTCTGGAAATCCACCGCCTCTTTAAAATCAAAAGGCTCTATGGACTCCATCAGATCATTTTCCATACTGGCCGAACCATCCACAGGTACATGATCAAATCCCAGAGAACCACTTCTGTGTACTGCATAATAACTGGTTTCCGTATAATCATAATCATTATCACTCCAGAAACGGGTCTTCGTAGCTTTATAGCGGATATCCGCACTGGCATCCGTATCATAAAGCCAGAACGGAACGTAGATCCCCTTCACCTCACTGATATGATTCTCCGACTTAAACGCTTTCGGGAGAAGGCGCTTGCCTGACAAATGCTTCTTCAGCTTCTCCTTTGCAGCCTTTTTATCCAGCTTAAACGGAATCACGTAATCTGGTTTCAGTGCACCGGACAGCTGTCCGGTCATTACCACCGGGCTGCCGCAAAACGGGCAGGCTGTCGCTGCCGTATTGGCATCACCCACGATCTCACCGCCACAGGACTTACACGTATAAGTACGTAATCCCTCACGCTCTCCATCCTGCCACTCACTGCCAGCCTCATCCGACCAGTTCATATCCTCCGGCTGTTCTTCTTCTACAGCCTTAGCATGCTCCGATAATGCCTTAACATCAAACTCCGTATCACAGAACGGACACTTCATCTTCTGTGCAGAACTGTCAAACTCTATGGAGCCACCACAGCACGGGCACTTAAACTCCTGCATCTTCGCCATATATCCACCTCAATTCATCCTTCTGTATCCATCGACCGGCAGGAGTTATCCTGTGAATTTCTCCTGACCTTCTCCATTTTGTGATTTATACAGCATCCTCCGGTCCGAACGGATCCCCGCACTCTGGGCAGAACTTCGGTGGATTCTCCGGATCAGCCGGTTCCCATCCACACCTGCTGCAACGATACCTCAACTTCTTCTCCGGTCTCTTCGCTCCACAGTTCGTACAAAACTTCCCTTTATTCACTGTACCGCAGGAACAAGTCCAGCTGTCCTCCACCGGACGCGGTGCCCCACACTCCGGACAGAACTTACCCGTAGAAACCGCACCACAACTGCAAGTCCAGGAATCTCCGCCTGCTGCCGGCCGGATCTTTGGCTGAGTCTGTACGTTGTTCTGCGCTGCCTGTGCCTCACGCTTCTGTCCCATTTCAAAAAGCTGCTGAGCATTCAGGCCCCCTGCGCTGGCAGCCATCCCCATGCCCATAAAACCAGTCATAGCCCCGGCTGAATTAGAAGCCGCAACCTTCATAGCATCCGCCTGGGCCCCGGTCAGTGTGGCTGCAGCCATCGAAGGATCACGCATCATAGCCGTGCGCTGGGCCTGCTTGATCATCTCGGCGTCCTCATCCGGAAGTGTAACCGAGCCCAGCGCAACACTTACGACTTTTAAGCCCCGAAGCTCTGCCCACTTCGCTGAAAGAACCTCATTCATGGCATTCTCAAGCTCCGTGTTGTGGGTCACGATCTGATTCGGACGAAGCTCCATCTCAGAAAGACGGCCAAAAGCCGGCTGCAGTGCGCTGACAAACTCCGTTTTCAGCTGTCCATCCAGCTCCTCTCTCGTGTATTCCCGCTCTACATTCCCACACACATTGGTATAAAAAAGAAGCGGGTCCGCGATCCGATAGGAATATACTCCATGACAGCGCACTGCAACATCAATATCAAGTCCGATCCTGGAATCTACCACACGGAACGGGATCGGAGTAGCCGTGCCAAATTTGTTATCCACAAGCTCCTTGGTATTAAAATAATATACCCTCTGATCCTTACCCGTATCACCACCGAACACAAAACGCTTACCGATGGTCTGGAAAGTCCTGCGGATACCTTCCCCAAGACTTCCCGCAAAAATACTCGGCTCTGTGGAAGCATCATAAGTATACTCACCTGGATCTGCACAGATATCCACAACTTTCCCCTGCTCCACGATCATCATACACTGACCATCTGCAACTGCAATCCCACTTCCGCTGGTAATGATATTGTCGCTGCCTCTCTTATTGGAAGACCTGGATGATGTACGCTTCGTACCCTTCACCACCATCACTTCTTTATCCATAGCCTCACAGTAAAAAAACTCCTTCCACTGATCCGCCATCGTACCCCCTGCTGCGCCAACAGCCGCTCTGATAAGACCCATAAACCCGACCCCTTTCTGAAAATTCATTCTTATTTGTAATTTTATAATATTCTGCAGTAACCGTCACTCTCATTTCTGATAGTAATACCATTATTGCATGAATTACATCAAAAATCCACTTATTTCTATACAATATTACATTTGTCACATCCCAAATTAAAGCTGACAGCACCGCGCCTCAGCCACATTCCAATCCCAATCTAACAACACAACCTCACATCCAACCTCAGGCTGACAGCACCGCGCCTCAGCCACACTCCAATCTCAATCTAACAACACAACCTCACATCCAACCTCAGGCTGACAGCACCGCGCCTCAGCCACACTCCAATCTCAATCTAACAACACAACCTCACATCCAACCTCAGGCTGACAGCACCGCGCCTCAG
>OGRU01002804.1_pt1 | contig 10972 bp, 9 predicted proteins | sample 1553541 | NCBI WGS metagenome assembly OGRU01 (sample SAMEA2580068, study PRJEB22360) | human gut metagenome | biome: human gut; feature: human-associated habitat; material: faeces | place: Denmark | collected 2008/2010
TCTCTTTTGTCTGGTATATCTCTTCATATAATTTCTCACATAAAGAATCTTCCCCAAACACCGTTTTCACTTCTGGATTAGCATTCCCTTCTTCAACCGCCCCAATTACAACATCATAAATCATATCCCGATTTTTCCATGTCTCCATAAAACCTTCCTCCTTTGATTTTTCAATCCTTCTTATTCTATAGCATATATTATAACTGTACAATCAAAATCGTACGTAATAATTCTACCAGTTTCGACATTTCCCCCATACCTTTTTTATCCCGTCTGATTTCCTGCATACTGTAATTATCACTGAAATATGGAGGTTTAATCATGACAAAAAAATATAGTGATTCTGAAAAGAAAGATAAAAAAGCAGCATTAAAAGAAATAACAGAACAACTTGAAAAATCCATCCATGAGTTCATGAATGGCGAAAAATATAAAAATTTTCTTAACCAAATGTCTAAATTTCACTCTTACTCTCTGAACAATCAGATATTGATTGCCATACAACGCCCAGAGGCAACCATCTGTGCATCCTACAGTGGATGGAAAAGTCAAGGACGACAAGTAAAAGCCGGGGAACGCGGAATCAAAATCATCTGCCCTGCACCGTATAAGAAAGAAAAAATCAAAGATGTCATAGACCCAAAGACAGGGAAGCCGGAGTTATTGGCAGATGGAAATGTAAAACGTGAAATCGTTGAAATAATCATACCGCACTTTAAAATCGGTTACACCTTTGATGTAAACCAGACTGAGGGAAAACCACTGGTTGAACTCTCCCAACAACTGACCGGAGAACTGACAGATTCTCAAAAGGAATTAAAAGACGCACTCCTGCAAATCAGCCCGGTTCCGGTTTCATTTCAACCAATAGAAGGTAGTGCAAACGGTTTCTACAGTCTGGACAAAAATGCAATCACTGTTGACAGCACCCTGTCTGAAAAACAGTCCGTAAAAACATTGATACACGAAATCGCCCACGCCACTATTCACAATATCAATATTCCAGATGCACCCAAGGACTCTCCTACCAGAGAGGTACAAGCAGAATCTATCGCTTATGTCGTATGCAAATATTTTGGAATGGATGTCTCAGATTATTCTTTCGGATATATTGCAGGATGGTCTACCGGAAAAGACACAAAAGAACTGAAAGAGAGTCTGGAAATCATACGTGATACCTCTAATGATATCATTTCCAAGACAGAGCAGACATTGACACAAATGCAATCAGTCAAGCAAAAAGTATCAGAAACAATACAGCCAAAACGCAGAGGGAGGTGTATGTAAATGGATAATTTCCAAGAACAAATGGAAGAAATCAAACAACTGAAAGCAGAACAGGCACTGCATCGCAAGCAATTGGAAGAGAACCGCCAGCGCGCCCTTGCCAATCGGAACCAAACTAAGCATTTAGTTACTCTTGGAAAAATAGTAGAAGGATTACTGCCAGAGGATGCAGCCTGCCTGACTGAGGATGAAATCCGAGATATTCTCGCTCAACGAATAAGTCCAAATATTCCATCACCAAAATCAACGGACAAAGAAAATCATTAACTGTCTCTTTCATAATGGAACCGTTCTGATTATCACATTATCAATCAGAACGGTTCTGACTTATTCACTGATATTAATAAGTTCTAATACTGGTCTCTTCAACCAGTCTTCATAAAGCATTGAGATTTTCGCAACTTGAAATGCCGAATAAATACCACCTCCGCCATTTCTCTCATCATCTTGTTTTATTTGATGCTCATATTTTTCGTAAACTTCAGCATCTGTATAATCATCAAAATGCTCTAATACATATCTATCAAAATCTAGTTTTTCACTTTCATCGGCAAAAATTAATAACTGATGGTAATTCGGCTCTCTGCTTGATATATCGCAACTTCCCTTCGTAAAGATTTTAAGCATTTTACCTTCAAAAGAATCTAAGAGATAATACGAATACCAGAAATTTCCTTTTTCTTTAATCATACTCATTTCAGCCTTCGGCAAATATTTTGTGTAATGGTCAAAACTCCAAAGTACTGTTTCATAAATAATTGTAGTATGATAAAGAATATTCAGCCTTGCTGAGTGCATTGCTGGATGTACATAAAAAGCCGCCGCAGGTGTCCAATCTGGTTTCATATCTTCAACTTGCACAATTTGAAACTCTGGAAAATCACAATGATAACAATAATTTTTATTTCCCCAGTCAAATTTCCATTTATCAGTGTCATTCAAAAGAATGTCTAATCTTTCCATTGCTGATAAGTCTATTCCGAAATGCCTTCTCCATAAATTCTCTACATCATTAATATCCGCACATTTATTTATTGGTGTATTATTATCTGCCGTTCTTGTATAAATATACGGACGAACAATTTTACCATATACTATTCCCTCAGAATTTTTAACACTTACATCTCTATATTCCTTTTCCAAATAGTATGGCACTTCATCAGAATCTTTTATAATAAGAACATCTATTTCATGTTGTTCTATTTCAAATGTATGGAGTTCTATTCGAGGTCTTGCACCGCCCGCAAAACTGCATCCTCGTAAAAAATCCACTATGTTCTGTTGATTTCTACGATTTGGTGTATTCTCAACTCCAACAATCTTAAATGTTTCATCCTCAACACCAAATATAATATAGGAATCTCTTTTGGCTCGGTTATTAGCCATACATATTATATCATGTAAAAGTTCTGCCTTATCTTTATGATGTTGTTGTTTGAAATCCCACCATTCATCCTCTCTTTTTGACTGTATTAAAGATAGTACTTCTTGCAACAGTCTATCTTTTCTTTCCATATAAATCTCCTCAAATTATTTAATAAAATAACAACTATGCTCTTAATCCTTTATATATTTCTTCTGCGAATATTCCCATTACCTCTTTTTTTATTTCATCATTATCAAGTAATAATGAAAAGAAATCATTATTCTGATTAATACCTTCAATCAAGGCATCGTCTATATTGTCAAAATAAGCAAATTCAAAATCCTTTTCTGTATTATTCTTTGCACTTGCTTTTAATTCTTCTGACTGCATCACTGATATACTAACCGGATGCAGTCCTTTTTAGTTTACATAATTATTTAGTCACCATAGATTTCGTCCAGTTTTTTCTGCAAACTTCCATCTTTTGCATAAGGGAGCGCATCTACCTGTTTAAAATTATGATGTGTGATTTTAACATCCTCATCAAATCCAAGGATATAACTGGTCGCAATCTTATAGATTATCTCAGTGGGAGCCAATCCATAGACCTGTTTTTCAAAAATATGTTTCAATCGGTCATATTTATCAGGATATAAGCGTTTCATCTCATCACTCTGATACAGCCTTTTAACAATCTCTGCAATATACAGTCCTGATTTCATGTAAAGGTCAATGAATGTTTTATCTGGTAAATCAAAACATCCGGGGTTCTCTTCCTCTAACATATCAACCATTTTCTTTACCATCTTCTTTGGTGTAAATATCTGATTCGTTTTCTGCGGCGGTATGTAGTCAAAGATATCTTCCACACTCTTTTCATCAAAGTAATCTGCCAGTTTCTTCTTCAATGCCAGAAATTCCTTCACAGAATCATCAAACACAACCGGGTCAAACAACTGACCGGAAAATTCCCTCTGTTCTCCTGTTTCCGGGTCTTCATAAGAACCACCATCACGCAGGAATCTAAACTGGTCAAGTGTGATACTCGTTACTTCCTTAAATACCTTATCCGGGATGACCGTATCAAAAGTCGCAAGCGTCACCTTATCATTTCCATATGCCATCAGGAATGACGGGATAGTACGTGAAAATCCCCTCAGATGGTTTCGTATGCCCTCTTCAATCACTGATTTTTCACGTTCGCGCTTATTGGTTTCCACTGTTTTTACGACTTCTTTTTTAGATTCTTCTACAAGGTCTTTTAATCCTGTCTGCAAAGTCTCTTGGAACTGCTTTGTTACCTGTTCAACCTTCTTGTCAAATTCTGCATTGATTTCTTCTGTAGAACGTCCAGATTCATGACGTGATTTCAGTGCATCTGACCTTTCCTGTTCAACTATATTCTTATCAATATTGTAATTTGTAAAGGTTTTATCAATCAGTTTATCTGCATTGCTGTTAATCTTGGATTCCAGTTTTTTCTTATCTGCTGGTTTCATCTCAGAACCATATGCATTTTTCGCTTCTGATATAATCCCGGCAGTCACCTGATTGTGTGTATCTGTTTTCAGTTTATTGACCACTGATTCTGCTCTATCCGGTTTTTCTACAATCTTTGAAACTGTCTCAACCACTTCTTCCTGTGAAGGTGCAAATATCTTTTCGCCAAATATATCCTGCGATACTCCAAGGATGATGCTGTCCGGCACTTCAACCTCTCCATCCTCATTCAACGATAAATCTTCCTTCACTTCCTCAGAGAAAGTCACTTTCTTATTTGGCTCTCCCACTGCATCAAAATTGGAAAGGATATCCATAACTGCCTGTGGTGCTCCAAACACCTGAGAAATATTCTGGAAAAGAAAGTTACTCATAAATCCCCTGCGTACAACCTCTACAGAACGAATCTTTCTCGGAATCGTCAGTACTTTTTCTGCATCCAGTTCTATCAGTTCACCGTTTTCATCTTCACCGATAACAGGGAAAAAGTTTAACAGTTCTTTGATATGCTCTTTTCTCGTTTCTACATCACCGCGACCTGCAGATGTATCAGCAGACAGGTCATTGGCAAATTCCTCAAATATGGTCAATGTTCTCGCCGGGTCAAAGTCAAATACATATGCATTCTCTTTTCTGGCATAACCGGAACTGGTCTTATACAGGCAGGGATTTTGCGCCCGAAATGCAGCCTGCATATATAAAGCCGGGCTTTTCACATTGCTTAACATTAATACCGCTGACCATTCAGGAATTGTGATTCCTGTAGTCAACTGCCCTACTGATAAAGTGATAGTTTTATCATTCTCTTGGATTGCTTCTACGACTTTATCATATGACTTTTTTGTTTCCTCATCATCGTCAAGTTTTCCATCTCCGGCAGCCAGAATCACTGTGTAATCCTTGAATACCGGGTGGTCTTTTAACTTTGATGCCAATGCTTTTGCACTTTCTACTCTATCCAGCAGCCAGAAAGTATGTTTTAATTCATCCCGTAATTGTGGTGTAGAGAACGGGTATTTTTCCAGTAACGTCATTGCATCCAAGAACTTATCAACAGATGAATCATATTTGAATTTCCCATTATTGGTGCTGAAAAATTCATTCAGGTCAAATGCATATTCCGCTGTCTCACCATTGATTTCCACACCCTGTTTTATTTCGTCCTTGATTATCTCTGACATCTGATAAGTAAACAGGTTCAATTTTGGCAATGCAGCATACGGGTTTTCTTCCTCAGAAGCAACATCCCAGTCACGCTTTGCAGCCTGTTCATCCGCATATGTCCAATTATAGATTGCATCATCCTCAAATTTATTATTCGCCAATGCTTTAAAGGGTGTTCCCGATAAATGCAGGGTAAATTTTCTCTTAATACGTTCAAAAGCAATATCTGTTTTAAGGGTATCTACACCTTCATGCGCTTCATCAATAACAAGGACATCCCACTCCATCTTTGCAACTTCCTGTAATTTATCAATCCCGTCAGTACTGAAATATTTTGAGCCTTTCATATCCTGAAGACTGACAAACTCAATACATTTACCAAAGGATTCATCATCATGCTTTAAAAGTTCTTTTGTATATTCGTTTCTTGATAGTACACCAGCCTTTCCCTTTAAAGCATCTACCTCGCTGACAAACAGATATCCAGATTCCTTTCCTAAAAACTTCATGTAATCATCATACCAACTATTAGCAATTGCAGGTCTATTTGTCACAATCAGTACTGTATTCGCCCCTGATTTTTTGCAGAAATCATACACTGACAACGTTTTTCCAAAACGCGGCTTTGCATTCCATAAAAACTCCCCATTCTTATGTTTTGCCTCATACTCTACAGTCTTCTCAACTGCTTCTTCCTGCTCTTTCCTCAGTCTATATGGAATCACCGCTGACAATTGCTGTAAGATTCCATGGTTCATCCTGAAATCATAGAATTTTATTCTGGATTCCTGACCTGTTACATGGAACCACTCATTATTCTTTCCTTTTTCCTGTTCCACCCCTGATTTTCTTAGATACGCATGAAAATCTTTATCAGTGAAACGCTCGCCAGAACCATCATCAAAAAGTGCATTTCCTTTCCATTCCAGATGGTAACTAATATCTGCTGTATGCGTCTGCTGTTTAATACGTGTTTCTACATCCTGTTCTGTATATCCAATTTTAGTCCATCCATCATGTCTTGCAATCTCAGGAGTGGTATAAGCATAAATCATAGGCGTTACGTTTTTCGCCGTTTTAATATTCGGTCTCTGCATTTATTCCATCTCCTTTACATTGTTCTCAATAAAGTTAATTTCTTCATCAGAAAGATTGTATTTTTTATAAAGTTGTTTATCAATATTAGCAATAGACTGTGACCAGTCAATGTCTGATGATGATTTAAAATCTTGAAGCGGAACATATTTCCATTTTGTCGGTGTTAAATCTTGAGTTATCTTTATAACACCAAGCATAGTCCTTGCAAATTTAGATTTTATATATTTCAATGCATTCTCATTCTCATCCTTAGAGTCAAACAGTCCAATACCAACAAATGACTCTGTACTTCCAACTCCGGGATTACACATTTCTGGCAATGTTAAAATTTCTCCAAATGCTCCTGTTCCATTTGCTTTTGGAATAAATAATTTATATTTATCAAGATTTTCGACTTGATTTACATAATCTCGTCGAATATATTTATATGTTCGCTCATTATTTTGTCTTCCTAAAATTTGGATATAATCATATCCATCCTCTGGTTTTCTATCTTTAAATATCATTGGCAATCTATCAAAAGCATTTGATTTTAAATCATTTGCATGACCTCTACTCAATAAGCCCGCAGCCTCTGGATAATCTTGGTGCATTTTTTCTGTAAAATGATAAGCAAAACTTGTAATAATAATATTGCAGATTGTCAAAAAATCTTTTCGATTTTTTACCTTATGTAATATAGAATTTAATTCTTGATATGGTGTAAAATCTCCTATTGCTCCTACATTTTTATTAGTGTCTCGATATGTTACCGCGACTCCACCTTTGATATCCGTATTCGGAAATATTTTGCCACTATCTGGTTCATACAACAATACCTTTAAATATTCATCTGACAGCATTTTCTGATTCCACGCTTTGGAAGTCTTCCCAGCATTAAAGAGAAATCGGGCTGGTGTAATTAATTCCACTGCATCCGCCGTTTCATATGCAGCATTCATAAACTCGTTATATACAGGCTTATCTGACGTATTTTCCAGTGTTTCTTGATACGGTGGATTCCCTATCACAAAATCAAACTTCATATCTTTCTTTATTCCTCCCTCATACTCTTATATGTGATAATTTTATTTTCATCCCAATCGTAAATCTTACAATCTATTGTCTCAGGTAATTCTTCCTCCGGTTCCGGCTCGGCTTCCCCAGCAATTCCATATATCTCAAAAAGAGTCATCTGGTGTGATTCCTCTTCTTCCTCTTGCACATATACAGCACCTTCATATGGAATTACCCCATAAATTCCATCCATCTGCCATAAATTCCAGCTAATGATATCAGCAATACGATTAAGAGATGTTTTATTTGGTTCTTCATGCCATCTGTCTCTTGTGTATTCGCAGAATGTTTCAAGAAGATTGATTCTTGCAATCAAAAGATTATCGCCCTGATACTCATATCCGTATACACTTTCAAATGCACGATACACCCACTGAATCCATGTTTTATATGTTGTCACGTTCTCATTTATGACTCGCAGTTTTCTATCCAATAGTCCAATTCTTTGATAAATCGGGATAATCTCACCTGTCACAGTATCATATCGTGACACAAGATATGGCGCTTCTCCGCAGGTGATTTCCAAACGTTTTGATTCCACATAATCCTTCCATGTTTTCCCGGCAGGAAATTCTATCTTTTTATCATTTGGAATCCACTTTTGCCCGTCTTCTATATTAAACACATTTTCTCGTCCAAAAAATTCCGTATCACAGTGATTATTCATTTTATTGCAAATCCATGATGGCGTAAATACTTCTGCTTTTTTTCGCGTTCTTTTGACCTGTTCCTCCAAACTTTTTGATACACGCGGTCTTATATCTATACGGTTATCCTTCAACAATAAGTCTTTCGTAATATTCGTTGTGAAATGGATATCATCTGATATCTCTGTTGCAAATATGATGTTTTTTCCCGTAGTTCTGTCTTTTAAAAGGCTCGATAATACCAAATTCACATTTGGACTCTTCAGGTCAATTAAATTCCGCATTTTTCTCTCCTTGCTCACATTCTCTTATACCCTGTATTATACATCCCACTCACCCACATTCCAACAAAAATCGTCAAAAAAGGATGCCATCTCTGACACCCTTATCCATTCTAAATATATCTTTCTATTTTTCTTCCATCCGCTAAGACAATATCCAGACTAAACAGCCCTTTTCTTACATGGAAGTAGTTTCTAATGCTTTCCAGCAGCATCTCTTCTTTACTCATATCCTTCCCTCCCTGCATCATCAATGCAATAACTTACTATGTTTTATTTTTTCTTTTGCCTGCGAGATTTCCTGCCTCTCTTCATTCACCACTGAAAGTTTCCTGCCATCATAACGAAATATCTTAAATGAGAGCAGTTCTTCCGGTCGTACCTCTGACACGTTTACGTCATGCACCATACGTTTCATTTCATCTGGTGTCAGACCTGTGCTTTCTTTTACAAGCAATACCTCGTGTATAGAACTTGGCATAATATAATAATTTTCCCCCAGTTCCTCATACACATGCTGTAAAACCTCCGGGCAGACAATCGCATTTGCCCCATTTACTCTCTCAGAATTTGTCAAAACATATAACGGCGTCTCTTCATGTGTAAGTTCTTTTACAATCTCAGGGTCTAATCCTTCTGAAGTCATCAGTTCACGCATGATTTCATTTAGATTTTGCAGGGAATACTTTTGAGCAGCGGTATTGTGATATGCCTGCTCCATAATCTCTCCCTGTGTCATTTGGAAACATTCCATATTTTCCTTAGTTACTAAAAATGAAGTCACGCCCTGTTCATCGGATGCAATCCTGCATCTGGCAACCGCCGCAACATCCCCCATGGTATCATGCACTACATTTTTTAACAGTTCTTCGTTCATATCAGCATTTATCACTTGGATATACAGCTCTCTTCTAAATTCTTCCGGTGTTTTCGGCATCTGTGGAAAGCCATATCTTTTTTGCTCTGCCTCCTGTGCCAGATGCGTTCCGATTTCCTCAATGCTGGTTCCTGACCTCAAAAGATTTTCATATTCATTCGGATATAAGACGACCATGAACTCATCACCCTGAAATCTACATCCTATTGCCTCCTTATCGCCGCCGATTTTCTTTACGCTCATCGGCTTTATCTCCCATTTTTCGCCTAAATTCTTCTGCATTTCTCTTTGTAATTTATCTATTTCTTCTTTTCTCATCTTTTTTCTCTCCTGTTTTATTTTGTTCTACTATATACATGAACTTTTTTTTCAAAAATCCGCCACATTGTTTCAATATGTCATTTAAAATATCCATCCAGTTTTTATCCGCTTCCTCTGCATCCACTGAATAAACTGGCATCTGCACTGTATTTTTTCCTTCTATCCCCAGTGCCTCCTGATTATATGTCTGCACCTTCCTAGATAATTCACCCAAGACTGCATCATTGAAATAAAAACTCTTCTTCACCCTACAATATCCGAACTCTGCAGAAACGATAATCGCCTCATCTGCTACAACCAGTTTTGACAGGTCAGAAGGCTCCAGTATCGGCTTGTCCCTGTAAGAAATACTCACGCTCCTGTTCTTTCCGGTTCCTGACCACGTTTTCTCCCTCTCCTTATAATTCCCTACCATACTGCAAATACTTTTTGCAGTTTCAGGACTCTTACAGTCAAGAACAACGACATACGCGCTATTCGCCACGATGCTCTGTATGTCATCCTTGCTATACGCTCCTGACAGTGCCTCATAAGACTGTGTAACCATAATCAAGGTGATATTTCTACTCCTTCCTGTTAATAAAATCTGATTATGTAAACCATATATCGCACCACGAGAACAGAGCCTTGCCATCTCATCAATCACAACCATCACCGGCAAACTCCCCTCCGGTCTCTTTATCAGACTGTCAAAAACCTGTGCAATGATAAGGTTAATCACGTTATAATATGCCTCCAGTTTTTCTTCACGAACAGCCAAAAATATGGCTTTCCCATCTTCTATCATCAGAGGATGCGCCCGTTTCGTATTGGACTCAAAGGCATAACGGATATCATCATCAACAAAAACCTTGATAGATTCCTGCATCTGTTGTACTACTCCACTCAGTGTCTCATCAGCAAGATTTTTAAACGAAGAAAGAAATTTCGTTTCGGATGCATTTGGTTTTGCTTTATCCATCAGTTCCTCAACCAGTTCTCTGGTATCTCTGGACAATATTATATTGATTAATTCTGACAGGTTTTTAGTATCTCCATTTTTCCATAGACCTATCAATTCTCCTGTCAAGAGAGAGCGTCCAGATTGTTTCCAGAACTCATTGTTGTCCTTTGCGGAAATCGGTATCAGACTATTGGCTATCATCTCCATGCATTCCCTCACATCCCTATCCCGTATCTCCATTTTACTGTTCAACATATACAGACCATCCCATCCGTATTTTGACCTATCCTGAAAATCTATGATAATCGTGTTTTTATCATCAACGCGGCGGCTTTTTCGCCAAAGTTCGCCTTTTATGTCCACAATGAACATTCCCATGTTATCAGGGGATGCCAGAAGTGTCGGAATGATGACAGATGCACTCTTTCCGCT
>OGRU01002807.1_pt1 | contig 10968 bp, 9 predicted proteins | sample 1553541 | NCBI WGS metagenome assembly OGRU01 (sample SAMEA2580068, study PRJEB22360) | human gut metagenome | biome: human gut; feature: human-associated habitat; material: faeces | place: Denmark | collected 2008/2010
CTTCATAGTTAAAATAACTTCACCCATTGTCGAATCCTCCCTTATGATCAGTTCTTTCTGCGTCTTGCAGAAACGTCAGCGTAAACTGCTACAATAACAATGATACCTGTAATAATCATCTGCTGTCCTTTGCCAAGACCAAATGCCATGATTCCCTGCTGAAGAAGAGAGATGATAAATACACCGATTACAGTACCGCCGATGGAAGCAAGTCCACCAACCATGGATGTACCACCCATTACACAGCCTGCAATTGCCTCGTTGTTATACTGATCGCCATATCCTGGCTGAACGGTTGTATAAGTAGCTACAAAGAACAGTGCTCCGATTCCTACCAGGAATCCACAGATCACATATGCAAGCATTCTCCATTTTCTGGTATTGACACCAGAAAGACGAACTGCCTCGCTGTTAGATCCAAGACAAAGGATATAACGTCCTGGCTTTGTATTGTAAAGAACAATACCGCAAACCACTGCCATTCCAAGGAAGATCACAAGACCAACCGGGAATCCATTATAAGATGCGATATTACGGAACCATCCGTTTACCGGATCAGAACTCTGCGGCCAGCTGACTGACTGTGTCTTGGTAAATACAGAAGCAATACCTTTTGCAATGTTCATGGAAGCCATGGATACGATAAACTGACATATAAGAAACCAGCCATCCATTAAATATACCAAATGCAAGACCAATGAGCACACACAGAACCATGGCAGCTGCACAAGGAACTCCATAAGAAGTCATGCAGTAACCGGAAACCAGTGCACAGCAGAACATAACCGGTCCGATGGAGAAATCAATTCCTCCCGTAGCAATTACAAATGTTACTCCAAGTGATAAAAAGCCCAGGAAGTATACATAGTTCAAAGTAGATTTGATACTGTCGCCAACAGGGAATTTACTTCCGAGTACTACCTTGAAAACTACGAACATAAGAACAAGAATACAAACAAGCATGATTCTGTTCAGGCCGAGCTTTTTCACAATTGGATTTTGTTTTAACTTTTCCAACTTTTCACCCTCCTTGATTTTTTGTTATTGTCCAGGTTTTCCTCACTCTTCCTGAGCAATAACTTTTTGCACTCTCTGCGTTTTCTATATAATACCTTGAATTCTGCACAATTGTAATAGAATATCTTTCAAAAAAAGGTTAAATATTTACGGTATGGTCATAAATTTTTAACCTTTTATGTGAAATATGCACTAACACTTTACCATGTAAAATCAAAAAACCTCAAATTCAATCCTTTTCATACGTAAGAAACGCAAAAGGATCGAACCTGAGGTCTCATTTTATCTGACAAAGTATATTAAAAAGATCTGGTACAGCATAAATCGGGTAACTCTTCCGCAAAACGTGCAGCTGTGAAGATACAGAACAACTACAAAGTCTGTTTTATGGTATTAAATGGGAAGATCAGCTTTTCGATTTCGCTGGAATACATATTCTCCGGAGTTACAAGCTGACAGCCGGAATTTACATTCTCATCGTAAGGTTTGCCCTGCAGCATACGCACAGTCTCCGTTACACCCAGATAGCCCATCTTAAACGCTTTCTGCACAACAATTCCCTTGAAGACACCCTTTTCCATAAGCTGGACTGCTTCCTGGGAGCTGTCTACCCCCACTACCTGGATTTGGCCTTCCATATCATGCTTCTGTACCGCCCGTGCTGCGCCTACAGAGGAATATTCATTCATTCCTGCAATCATTTCAAGATTCGGATATTTCTCCATCAGTTCTTCTGTAAGCTGGGAAGCCTTATCAAACTGGGAATTACAATATACTACGTCTACAACATTCTTATTATAATCCCCCAGACCTTCCCGAAAGCCCTGTTCTCTTTCGATTGCAGTGGAAACACCTTTTACATGGCTTACAATTGCAATCTGGGAATCCTTATTTAAAAAAGTTCTGGCATATTCCCCCAGTTGCTTTCCTGCTTCCAGATTATCTGTGGCAACTGTCATATCCTGAATATTGCTTTCTGTATAGGAATCTATAAATGTGATCTTGATTCCCTTATCTTTTGCCTCCTGCAATAATTCATCGGAAACATCAAAGCTGGAAGGGGAAAATAGTATTGCATCCGGATTTTTCTCAATGGCCTCTTCCAGAAGTTTATTCTGTACCTCCACATCCTGTTCTCTCTCCGGTGCCAGCACTTCCAGTTCTGCACCGCATTCCTGCGCCGCCATTCTTGTCCCGGAAATCAGGGAGGTCCAGAAGTTATTGGTTCCATCCTCTGTTTTCGGTATGTAAATTAATGACCACTTTTTGTTATTATTTTTTTGACGAATATAAAGCATTCCTCCGGAAACCAGACACACCGCCAGCGCTATGCATACAAGCATAAGCCATTGTTTACGCTTTTTCATGATGTTCCTCCTGCTCGATCGGAATTACCACTGTAACAGTCGTACCTTTTCCTTTTTCACTTTTATAGCTCAGACCATATTCCTTTCCATAGTACATACAGAGACGTCTTTGAACATTGTATACACCGACACCATTAGAACGATAATTGACTTTATGCTTCTCAAAAATCCGGTTCAGGGTCTCCTCATCCATTCCCACACCGTCATCTGCTATTTCGATAACTGCATTTCCATCTTTCTGGTATCCGTTAACAGTAAGCATCCCTTTTGATTCCTTATATTTAAGACCATGATAAATTGCATTTTCCACAATTGGCTGAAGTACAAGCTTCACTATATGCACACTATTAATAGATGGATCCACATTGATCTCAAATTCCAGTTTATCCTTATAACGCATTTTCTGAATGGTGAGATAACTCTTTACATACTGGATTTCCTGGCCGATGAGGACCGTTTCATCTTCGTTGCTGATACTTTGCCGCAAAAGCCGTGCCAAAGAAGCGGTCATCAGTACTACATCTTCATATTTCTTTCCTTCTGCCATCCAGATAATGGAATCCAGCGTATTATAAAGAAAGTGGGGATTGATCTGGGACTGAAGAGCTTTCAGTTCGCTCTTTCGCTTCAGTTCCTGTTCATGGACATTCTGTGCCATCAGATCTTCAATCTTATGGGTCATCACATTGAATGATGTGGTAAGACTTCCAATTTCATTCTGGGAAGGTATAACCAGATCATCTGCTGCCTTGAAATCTCCTTCCTGAACCCTTTCCATAGAATCACGAAGCTTCTGAATCGGAAGAGTTATGCTTCTGGCAATAAAGCTGGAAATAAGCATGGCGATCACAACCAGTACAATGGCCGTCATTACATATATGTTATTGGCCTCTTTGCTACTCTTTAAAAGCTCTGCCATATTCATGCAGCCAACAATCGTCCAGCCAGTTATCTCAGAGCGGGCAAGTGTATAGATTTTTTCGTCATCTCCCTCTCCTGTTACTACCGTATCTGTGTCGGCATTCATAACAATATCAATGTTCTCCGTCTGAAGCTCATTATACAGTTGCTGCTGGCTTGGATGATAAACGATGTTCCCATCCTGATCCAGAATAAATACATATCCCTTATCCCCAATGCTGTTCTGGTCGCATAGCTCACTGATGGCGCTATAATTCAAGTCAATAAATACAACACCGTCACTGTTTCCCGTGCCATAGAAATTATGGACTTCGCGGCTTAATGTAATCACCCACGGACGCTGGTCCTTAATCACATGCTGGACATGGGAAGAACTGAGACAATACTGATTATAATTATCTACTGCATTGGTGTACCACTCCTGAGTGGAAAGATCCAGATCCGGATTGGTGGCCTGATATCCGCTGTTTATAAGCATAACCCCATCTTTTTGCACGATTCCAATGTTGTAGATGTCATCACGTCCTTTCAATATCGTACTGAATTGTTCCTGGAGACGCTTCCTGTGCCCTTCTTTTACAGCCTCATCCTCACCGATACGCTGGTACAAAAGCTGATACGCATCCTGGCTTTTTGCAATAACTGAGGCAATATTATCCATATATGTAATATACGAATCAACATTCTGATTCAGCTGATGTATAATGGTCTGGGTATAAATGGCAGAGTTCTCATAAACTGTAGAATTCGTATATCTTACTGATACTGCAGTCGCTGCAAGCACCGCACAGAGAACCAGAACAGAAACAGCCGCAAATATAGTGCTTTGAATACTTTTAAAGCCTTTAAGAAATTTTCGTTCTCTTTTGTTTTTATTCATAGGCTGCTCTCCCTTGCGTTTTCTCATTCATTTAACTTTTTATTTTTCATATCTTTCATCACTGATTTCTGTAGAAATAATCCACCTGCTGGCAGCAAATCTTTTTATAGCTGCAATTATTCACTTCCGGATTCAATCATTTCCAGCTCCCACTCTGTCTGAAAATTTCCCTTAAGATTCTCTGAAATATGAATCTTCCCATCATCTGTCACCAGGATCACATTGAATCCTTCTCTGTGCTGCCGCCAGAATTGACAAGCCTTCTCATAGCCCATAATATAAAGAGCCGTGGACATTCCATCCGCAAGTGTACCGTCCTTTGATACGATTGTCACAGACAGCAGATCTCCATCTGCCGGATATCCTGTCCTGGGATTGATGATATGAATATAGGTCTCCCCATCTTCTTCAAAATACCGCTCATAACCGCCAGAAGTAACTACGGCTTGATTTTCCACAGATAAAACACCAATATAATCCTGCTGTCCGCCTTTTGGATCACGTATTCCCACTTTCCAGCTACTGCCGTCTGGCTTCGTCCCTATCGCCTGAATGTTTCCTCCAAGAGAAACCAATGCGGAAGAAACGCCATATTCTTGAAAAAGCTCTGCCAGCTTCTGCCCTGTATATCCTTTTGCAATTCCTCCAAAATCAATCTGCTGATCTGCTCCAAGAGTTACAAAATTTGCTTTTTCTTTGCTGTCCCTACCCTTTTCATCAGAGTCCCGGGTCTGTATTTCTACTTTATTTCCATCCACCAGTGCCAGTTTTTTTTGTACTTCTGCAGCTGTAGGCACATGATAATTGCCTGTAGGGAATCCCCATAGCTTCATCACCGGATAAATAGTATCGTCAAAAAGTCCGTCTGTCTCCTGATAAATCTCTTTTCCCCGGAGGATCAGCTCTGCCAGATCATCTGTTGCCTGCAGATTTCCCTGTTCGTTTAAAGCATATACTTCACTTTTACTGTTTTCTGCTGATAACATCGCATCCAGTTTCTGTACTTCTTCTATAGCTGCATCTACAGCTTTTTCGCTGTTTTTACCATATGCTGTAAACTCCATATAGGTGTCCATCGCAAACAGCTGCTTCTGGCATTTCTGATTCTGAACAAAATACCTGCTGCCTTCTGTAAGAATCAAAATTCCAATACATATGCCGGCTGCCGTCAGTACTTTTCTTTTCATATGGATCTTTTTTCCCTTGCATACTCGGTAGGAGTCTTACCTGTCATTTTCTTAAAAGAAATCCCAAAATAATGGGGATCTGAAAAGCCCACCTTCTCCGCAATCTCATAGTTCTTAAGTGCAGTCTGTTCCAGGAGTTCCTTTGCCTTTTCCATACGGGTCTTACTGAGGAATTCCAGGAAAGTGCCTCCTGTGGCTTCCTTAAAAATAGTACTGAAATAGCTTGTACCAATATTCAGATAGGAGCAGATATCATTCAATCCTAATTCCGGCTCATTGTAATGCTGGCGAATATATTCCATAGCAAGTACCGCCTGCTTCTGACCGCTGGAGCTGTTCAGGGAAGAGCACCTTTCGAATACCTCGTGAACATAGTCCTCTGCCATTTTAAAAGCTTCCTTAAAAGTTTTCTGTTCGGTTACCCGTCCCATGAGAATTTCTCTTTTGTGGAACAGATCTTCATTCTCAGAAGAAAGAGCTTCCCAGCAGCTTCCTGCATGGCGCAGAATCATCTGAAGGCAGACACAGGCCTGACTTTTATCCACTCTGGCCTTTTTGATCTCAGATTTCATAACAGAAAGAGCCTGATTCATCTCAGCTTCATTGCCTTTCTTGATTCCATCTACCATATCGCTTAATGGCTGCTGCAAAGAAATACTTCTCTCCGGATTCAGTGTTTCTGTATCAATGAGCAGATTTCCGCCCAGTAAATAGCGCAGTTCAATAGCCTTCTCAGCCTGGTTATGAGACTGGATCGTATCTCCGGGATTCCTTACCCAGCCCCCAATTCCTGCTGAAGCTTCAATGCCGATCACTTCTTTTACTTTTTTCTGGATTTCCTGACAGATTTCCTGTATTTCTCTGGAAAACTCCCTGCTGCGGTTTCCCATAAAGAGGATACACACCCGGTTATTTCCTTCCTGATAGGCAATTCCTGCATTACGATCTGTCACGATCTCATCTGCAACATTAAATAAAACAAAAGCCATTAATGCGCTCTCCTGGCGTTTTTCCATATCAATCTGATGAATATCGGAAAACAGATCCATGTCAAATAACGCAACCCGATAAGATGCTGCCTCCAGATTAATTCCCATTCCAGACAATTCCTCCAGGCTCTCCTGCACATCCCGAGTACAGCTTACCAGAGATTCAATCGCTTTCGAACGAATCACCAGAGCATTTTTGTGATAATCCTGAGATGTCTTTGTGAGGGATTCTATTTTCTTCTTTTCTTTTCTCTGCAGATCTACTTTTTCTTTCATTTTGCCAATAACTTCTCTGAGCTCCATAGCAGTTACCGGCTTCAGCATGTATTCGCTTACATTATACTGAATTGCTTTCTTTGCATATTCAAATTCCCCGAAGCCACTGAAGATCACAATTACGATCTCCGGGTAATTATCATGTAGAAAATGGCTCAGTTCCATTCCATCCATATACGGCATCAAAATATCTGTGAGAACAATATCTACCGGATGGCTCTTCACAAAATCTGCTGCCTGCTTTCCGTTTTCGCAGTCTCCTACAAGCTGGCAATCCATGGACTTCCAGTCAATATTCTCCTTTATGGCGTCACGTACCAGGATCTCATCATCTACAAGTAAAATTCGATACATAGTTTTCGCTTTCCCTTTCTATACACAGCATGTACCTCATCGGCTCCCCCCCCCGATGCCTGTTTGCACATGGTATTCTATTAATTTCAGCTAAATATTATATTATCACATACCATAAAATCATGCAAACTAAACAAACAATTCCAGAGTTTGTTTGGTGTGTGTTACTATTACTGTTTACTGGTAACAAAAAAGCTGCAAAGTTATAAGAATTATAAACCCTGCAGCTTTTCTGCTGTGTAAGATATTTAAAGAAGCTTTGAAATTATAACCATTATTTTACAATCACTCCATCCTCATCCCAGAGATCGTGCCAGTCCTTTGCACCTTCCCACAGGAATACATGGCCTTTGATCAGACGGTTATTCTTATCAAGGGAACGGATGGTTTCCATCTCTTCTTCTGTCAGAGGATCTTCCGTGACACATTTCAGGTTCATGGTGTAATTCTTCTCTTTCAAAGAGAATGGAATTGGGGAAGCACCTCTCTGTACAGCCCATTTAATGCAGATAACTGCTGGATGTACACCATGTGCCGCTGCAATTGCTTTCAGCTCTGGCAGTTCAATATCCGCAATATCTTCTGGCATCTTATCACGTTCCGGACGCTCAGGAGAACCAATTGGGCAGAATCCTACCACTTCAATACCATGCGCTCTGCAATAATCAAACAGCTCCGGCTGCTGGAAGCATGGATGAAGCTCCATCTCGATCGCAGCTGGTTTAATTCTGCAAAGTGGAAGTACTGCCTCCAGTTTCGGGATTGTCATATTAGACATACCGATATGTTTCGTCAGACCCATATCTACCAGGCGCTCCATCTGGCGCCAGGTTTTCATAAAGCGCTCTACTGTAAACGGTTTGGAATCAGGATTTCTGGAATCCACATCACAATGTGGTGCATGATAGTTCGGGAATGGCCAGTGAACATAATACATATCCAGATAGTCAAGCTTCAGATCCTTTAAGGTCTTCGCACAGGCAATCAGTACATCTCCGTCACCATGCATATCGTTCCATACTTTGGAGGCAATAAAAAGTTCTTCTCTTTTTACAATACCTTCTGCAAATGCATCTGCGAAAATCTTTCCGATCATATCTTCATTTCCGTAACATGCAGCACAATCAAAAGAACGGTAACCTACGCGAAGTGCACCTGCAACAGAAGCAGAAACTGCGTCTGCATCTGCATGGTCACTTCCAAAAGTACCCATTCCAACAGCTGGCATCTTAGCGCCAGTATAAAGTGTTCTCTGCGGAACAATTGCCGGATCAATCATTGTCATTTTCTTATCCTCCTTAACATTTCTTTTGCACTATGGCTTTCAATTACAACGCAATTTACTTTCGCTTAATATCTTTTACTACATTTTCTTATAATTTAGTAACCTCAATCTGTGGAAGCAGTTTTTCCATATCTTCCATCACAAAAAATCCAGTCTCCTCGCGCATGGCTGCTGCCGCTGAAATAGCACTTGCCAGTTTCATTGTCTCAGGAAGTGAAAGTCCCCTGGATAAACCCAGTGCGAATCCTGCGATCATAGAATCTCCACACCCAACTGTGTTCACTGCATTTATTCTCGGAACCAGTGCACGGAAAATTCCTTCATTACCTACTGCAAGAGAACCGTCAGCTCCCAGGGAAACAGCTACGATTTCCACACCTTTTGCATGAATCTCTTTCGCCGCATCTATAATATCCTGAATATTATCACATTTCTTGCCTGTGAGCATGCGGATTTCATCAATATTGGGTTTGATCATAGTAGGTGCTGCTTCAATTCCCATTTCAAGAAGTTTGCCACTGGTATCCAGAATAACCGGAATTCCTGCCTCTTTTACAATCTTTATAAGTCGCTGATAAGCAGTTCCATCAAGTCCTTTCGGAACACTTCCTGACATTGCAACTACTTTCGCTTCTTTTACAAGATTACAGAATTTTTCCTCAAATCCGGCAAAATCCTCTTCTGTAAGGGTAAACCCAGGTTCCAGAAATTCTGTCTGAACTTTATTAACTTCATCCCAGATATTAATACAGGATCTGCTTTCTGCAGCTACATGATAAAAAGCACTTTTAATACCAAACGGCTTCAGTGCATTCTCAATATAAGCTCCTACATAACCACCTACAAAACCTGTGGCAGTCACCTCTGCTCCGTAAATTGAAGCCGGCTTGGATACATTCAGACCTTTTCCACCAGGAACATAAGTACATTCCTTTACACGATTCACTTCTCCAGTCTTAAAGTTATTTACCACATACCGCTTATCAATGGCTGCATTTAATGTTACTGTCAGTATCATATGCTCAATCCTCATTCGTCAGAAGAATCTTCCCCTTTACAAGACCAGGTGTCTTATAGAGCTGGAATGCTTCCTGAGCCTGACTCATTGGCATTTTACGATAAATAAATCCCGGATCAAATTTCAGCTGACCGGTTGCAAAATAATGAGCTGTAAGATCCCACTCTTTGCCTGGGAACGGGGAACTATAGGACATCCAGGAGCCTGTAAGTTTAAATTCTTTACGATTCATATTCTCCCACTGCTTTGGTGTAAATGTAAGATCTGCATGAGGTGTTCCAATGAAGCATACGTGTGCCTTATTCGCAGCAAGTTCAAATGCCATATGCATAGTGGGAACCTGTCCGGCTGTTTCAAACACATATTCATAGCCCTTACCACCGGTAATTGCCATAGCCTCTTCCATATAATTCTCTTTGGTTGTATTGATAACTGCATCTGCGCCCATTCTCATGGCAAGATCCAGGCGTTCCTCACTAATATCAAATACGACAACCTTCTTGGAACCAAAGATCTTTGCCCACTGCATTGTGAATATGCCAATTGTTCCACATCCTAAAATTGCTACGCAGCGACCGCCCTGATAATCATTCTGAAGGAGTCCATGAAGAGCAACTGTGGATGGCTCGAACATTGCACCCTGTTCATAGGAAATAGACGGATCAAAAGGAATCGCATTCTGCTCTGGAATTACTACATAATCCGCATTACTTCCCTGCTGCCTGGAACCGATAAAACTGTAATGCTTACATAAGGAGAAGTTTCCATTCTGACAATCATCACACTTCATGCACGGAAGAAGCGGAGCCCCGGAAACGCGGTCGCCAACTTTCACCTTGGTGACCCCTTCTCCAACTTCTACTACATCACCAGAAAACTCATGTCCAAGAACGATAGGATAAAAATGAACACCATGATTCAATACTCGCGGAACATCAGAGCCACAAATGCCGGAAGCTTTTACTTTAATCTTTACCCAGCCTGGTTTTGCCTGTGGTTCTTCGATTTCCTGGTACTGTACATCCTCGTTTGCAACTACAACTGCTGCTTTCATCTTGAAATACCTCCTTACTTCCGTACCATCATAGCTTTCAGAGATTCATATAAATCCCTATATGTACGGTATGTCTTATTATAAACTTCTTTATTCTCAGGATTGGGCTCATGGCGTCTTGTCTCTTTCACTGTCATGGAAACCGCTTCCTCGTAATCTTTATAAAATCCAACTCCTACGCCAGCCAGGATTGCAGCACCTAATGTGGTTGCTGTATCGGAAGCAGGGACCACCACTGCCTTGCCTGTCACATCAGCCTTAATCTGAGTCCAGAGAAGGGAATTGGCTGAACCTCCCATAGCACGAAGAACTTCTGCTTTAGCACCTGCCGCTTCAGCCACCTCCAGATTATGGCGCAGGGAAAATGCTACGCCCTCCATACAGGCTCTTACCATGTGTCCCTTGGTCTTAGCAAAATCAAGTCCATAGAAAACGCCTTTGGCGTATGGATTCCAGACAGGGGATCTCTCCCCGGACATATATGGAAGGAACACAACGCCTTCACTTCCGGCTGGTACTGCCTCGGCAATTTCATTCAGTTGTTCCAGAGAGGATTTCCCGGTATCCGCCTTGCGGCTCCCCTCATCAGCTGCAAATTCTCTCTCCAACCCTGTGACGGA
>OGRU01002819.1_pt1 | contig 10924 bp, 7 predicted proteins | sample 1553541 | NCBI WGS metagenome assembly OGRU01 (sample SAMEA2580068, study PRJEB22360) | human gut metagenome | biome: human gut; feature: human-associated habitat; material: faeces | place: Denmark | collected 2008/2010
GGAAAATCTGCAAGCAGATTGCGTACAAAGCCGTCAGGCGGGCTTTATTCAGTGTCTCCTTAAATGGAAACATATTCTGAATCTGCGTTTACAGCTTGCAGATACGCATCGATCTTTTCCTTTTTTACCTTGTCCCCGATCACGATCAAGACGGACTGCCCGTCCGCCACCGGAGAGATCTCGATTTTTTCCGCCGTAGCATTAACTTTCAGCCAGCCGCCGTTCTCTGTGGGCAGAGAGCCCTTGATGCGGTAGATCTTCCCGCAGTCGGAATCAGCAAAAATCTGCTGTATCAGTGGGGCGATCTGTTTTTCCGGCATGGCAACGTGCATGAAGTAGTGCACCTCGCTCTCCAGCGTTTCCGTGCGGAACTGCTTGACATAGCTGCAATTCCGATAGCCGGCGGACTGCAATGCGGCATAGTCAGACGGCTGCAAATTCGACCAGTCCATTACCAGCAGGTCCTTCGGCTGAAACTGCCGGCTGCATTGAATGCCGGTCAGAGCACGGTTCAGGTGGTTCAGAATGCGTTCTGTCAATACCGGCAGTGCTTCCTCTTGTACATTCTGCCACTTGCTGAGAAGCAGCTTCCCGCAGCATGCCGCCTCAGAAGCCAGCAGATATTCCATTTGAGCAGAAAGCACCTCCGGCATTTCGGCATCGATTATCGTAAGAATGCTGCCGATCTCAAACCACCGATCCAGCGGTGATTCATACAGGGTATCAAAAAATTCGTCCATATCAAAAATGCCGGACGGTTCTATGATGACACGATCAAAGTGCTGCATGCCCAGCGAAATCAGCTGAGTTTTGAACCGCCGCTTGTGGCAGCACGGATCACCGCCGCCGGCAATCATTTCCAGCTGACAGTTCTCGCACTTCAAGTCCTGTAGCATGACCATATCCACATTGACTGCCCCGAAATCGTTTTCCAGAATGGCAATTCGCTGCCCTTGCTGAATCAGGTGCTCGGCGTATTGGTGGATCCATGTGGTTTTTCCAGAGCCTAAAATGCCGGTAATCAGATCAATTTTTGTCATGAGCGTTTTTCCTCCCTTAAAGTGATGCTCTCGAATGATATACCGCATTTATTATAGCAGATATGGAATCACTTTGCAAGGGAAACACGGCTTCACGCACGGAAATCAATTTTCATGATAGCCTCCCCTGAAAGGGGAGGGGGACCGCCGTTAGGCGGTGGAGAGGTTTTTTCGTAAAATCTTTTTATGACGTTTTCGGCATAAGTGGAAACCCCTCAGTCAGTGCTACGCACTGCCAGCTCCCCTTTCAGGGGAGCCTCACTTGTCAAACTTCATAATTTGGCACAATTTAAATCAACATATTTTTGAAAATTGATTTCCGTGGGCTTCACGCCGCATGGAATCGCTAGTTTGTTCAGCAGTCACAGCCGCAGGAATTTCTCTGCCGTATGCAGCATGTTCTCCAGCAGTTCCTTTGCCGCATCGCTGTAGAGCTGCACCTCGCCTTCGTTCATCTGGTCATAGTCCGCATAACTTAACATATACGGAAACGATTTCGGCATGACATTCAGAATCTTTCGGCAGAGAGCCATGGGAATCTCCTCATTCGGTTCACAGTTCTGATAATACCACTCACTAAGCGGAGAAAGATTTGCAAAGCAGAAATCGCACAATCCCATGTCAGTTTCGCAGTCATCGATATAGCTTCTTCTCAAATGGTCATAGAGTTCCAGCTCGGAAGCATACTGGTTGAAATTTTTGCCGTTATCCTTGTAGATATTATAATTCTGATATTGAAAAATCGATTTCAGATTCGGCATGAAGTACTTTCGTTTCTGCATCATACCGGTCTTTCTTGCCAGCACCGCAAAAATGATATACGGCTTGACCGCTTTTAACTTGGCATCGTTGTTGATGTGCAGTTGCAGGGCACGCAGATTTTCCTCGTACACCGGATTGGTTTTGCAGCCGTACAAAAACGCGTGCTGTGCAGTGAGATGATACAGCAAGTCAAAATCTTCCTCGTTCCGGACACTGCTTTCCACACGCCGCGGCTTTTTCAGATATTCCAGCAATGCATGATATTTCTGTAAATTTTCAGACTGTGCCTGAAAAAAGTCTGTCAATTCCCGCAGTGCGTTCTGCTGGCGGAAATAATTGCGGATCTTCTGTTCCTCCGTGCGGTCTGCGGCGTTGACTGCATTCAACAGACCAAAGTCTGTTACAACACAGAAATAGAGGTACTGCAAATCCGGATGTTCCGGCTGCTGCTCGATGCGTTCCATTAAGTCCCAGCAAATGACAACCAGATCCTGATTGCGGACAGCATGCTTTTCCAGCAGGCACAAAAACTGTTTCCGAAATTGTGCTGCCTGCTCCAGTGCTTCGCTGTAGGAAACGCCGTTCTGTTCCAGCAGATCGTCCAGTTCTATGTACTGATCGGCAAGTTCGTTGATATACTTGTAGATCTCGTAATCTATATCTGCCATTGGCGCTCCCTCCTCGCCGCTTTTCAAAAGTCTTCCGAAATCCCGCCTGAGCCGTTTTCCGGCATCGCCGTTCAGAATCCGCTTGTCCTCCAGATGCAGACGAAGCTGTTCCCGCAGCTGTTCGCCGTCTGATTCTGCTTCCATGTCCAGTTTTCGTTTTCTGCTGCGAAGGACTTCGTCTTCTTCAGTACTTTCCGATAATTTTGTCAGTGGATTTGGCATCAGCCTATGCATGTTTCTCCCCCCCTCTCTTAAGGCAACACCGCACAAAGCTTGTACGTCAGGTGCGTTATCAGATTGCGTACAAAACCGTCGGGCAGGCTTTGTGCAGTGCTTCCTTCATTATACACTTTTTGAAGTACTATGGCAAGTATAAAAATTGCGTGTCAAGCCGTCAGGCGTGCTTTATGCAATGTTTCCTTTGGATATGAGGAACTGTGCGGTAATCTCCCTGTAGTACAAAAGAGCACACCATCGGGGATCAGTGTGCTCTTGGGGTGTGCCGGTCAGACCACAAAAGATTTCCGGCTTTACGCAAAATTACGCCGGATCTTCTCCTCCGAGTCTTCATACGGCAAATCCAAAATATCATACAGCCGAATCAGCAGCAGGGCGTTGTTTTCGGAAATTTCCTGAATTTGTTCTGCTTTTTCATGCTCGCCGATCTTTTCAAGAAAAATTTCCAGTTCGCCGTTGCCGTAGCTGTACAGCAGTTCATCAATGGAAAAACAGCGTTTTAAGTCATTCAAATCGGTTAAGATCTCACCATTCATAAACATCTGTTCTCACCTCCTGCAAACAGCATAGCACAGTTTTTCAGGAGAGTAAATACAAAACAGTTCCAAAAATACGGGACATTTTCGGAACTGTTTTTGATTGACAAGGGCAATTTGAGAAAGAAGTGTTTCCCGATCTTTCCAACGAGGCAGCCATACAGGTGTTCGAACGGGAAGCAGCAGCCACGGAGTATGAATTTGTGTGCACCGGTGATTCCGGAGAAAATCGGCTGGAAATCGTTGACTTCTGGGGCGGATAGTGGTATGATAAAAGTAAGGCTTAGGATTGATCCACAATTTTTTCAAACAAAAACATTCCTAAGATGTCAACGCTGCAATTGGAAAAGTCTATTAAATGGAAGTTATCATGTACAAAATCCTCCGGTACTTGTACGAGTGCATGAAGACTGGAAAAACGCCGGATCTGGCAGACATCATGTGGAATTATAAGATGTTTGACATTCCGAAGGCATACTGACTTGCAATATGTGCCAATATAAAATTTTGAAACAAATCATTTTTAGCGACATTTGCTCTGACTTGGAGAAAATGTCGCTACTTTTATGTCCACTTGAGCTTTTTAAACGCATTTTAGAGATTTTCTATTGACAATTACAAAGAATTATGTTATAATCATAACATGAATATTATGTTCGATAGTCGATATGATAATAATTATATTTTCCAATTTTAAACAAATTCATATGTAAACCATCTGCCAGTTTTGCACGATATTGCCTCCGCAAAAAGTGAAGAAAACACTGCATAAAGCTTGTGCGTAAAATGCGTCATCAGATTTTTTGGCAGATTGCATGCAAAGCCGTCAGGCTGGCTTTATTCCGTGCTTCCTGAATCATCCAAATGCATCAAAATCGGTTTCGTACCCTGTCCCCGCCTGTTTTTCAGAAATCCCCCGCAAATACATTTTAAAGGCAATACCGCACAAAGATTGTGCGGCAGATGCGTCGTCAAATTTTTCGTCAGATGAAACAAAAAGCGGAGTGAATACTTGATGTATTCACGAGCATTTTTGTGAAATATGACGGGAAATTTGCAAGCAGATGGCGTGCAAAGTCGCCAGACGCTCTTTGTGCGGTATTGCCTAAAGATTGGAGGAAAACTTATGAAGAAAAAACTTATGAAGCGAGTGATCAGCATACTTCTGTCCGTTGCTGTACTGTGCTGTGCTGCCGGTGCGGAAGGATTGCTTATCAGTGCAGAAAACCGCTATGACATTACCTTGACCATTACATATCCGAGATCAGGAGAGGCTCCGGAGATACCGTCCGATTTTGAAAGCCTTTCTTCTTTGGATCTCACCTATCTTGGGTGCGAATGGAAAACTGCCGATGATACGGAACAGTGGGACGACGGCACAGAATTTATCGAGTGGATGTATACATTTGTGAACAGCAGGAATTATAACAGCCTGAACACTTTTGAAGATGGGATCATGTACCATCAACGCACCTATTTTAAGATCGCAAATGTTTCTGTATCCGGCGAAGAAGAGGCAGCCGTCACTCTGGTGGACTCTGCGACAAATCAGCAATTTAATTCATCTGAAGTCTATCTGATAAACGGCGAGGAGCTTATCAGCGAGCTCGGAGGAGCAGTAGCTTTACCTTCCGGTATAACGGCAAACGATTCATTAATGTATATTGACACAGGTGCCCTAATTGGCTCACCTTGGGGACATATGCATACCGAAAGCTCTGAATACACATTTGACGATCAGAACCATTGGAAGGTGTGTCCGGAATGCGGAATCAAGCTGGTAGATACCGTTTGTAATCACAGCAGTTCTTATGGCATACTTGAAAGATGGACATCTACACAGAGTGCAACTGAAACACGAGAAGGCATTTGGCAGAAAACATGCAGTTCCTGTATGTATGCATACGACACTGTAACATCTCCTGCTGTTTCTGAGCAGACCATTGTTTCCAGCTACGAGGAATTACAAGCAGCACTTGCAAAAGGCGGAAAGCAGTGGATCACTTTAAAGAAAAAAAGTTCCGAAAACACATGGATTTATCAGGAAGACATGGAAAGTGATGATATGCTGGTTCTGGATGATCCAGATGCCGACATCACGATCGACCTGAATCACTGTAGTGTGATTCGGGATACAGGCAGATACGATAATGCCTTGTTCGACATCCGGCAGGGCAAGCTGCGGATCTTCAGTACACAGCTGACGGGCATTCCGGCAAATGATTGGAATATGCAATTCCGGAGTGCAGCATATACGTCCTGTTTGTTCCGCGTTGGAAAAAATGGTGCCCTGCATCTGACAAATATAAGTGGTGCTACGCCTTATCAGGGCATGGCTTATGGACAGCCCATGATCATTTCCGAAGGCGATCTGCAAATCGATGGCGGGCATTACCGCAATATGATCGACACGTTCTCTCCCGACAAAGAAACTCGCGGAGCAGCAATTTTGATCGATGGCGGCACCGCGGTTATCAACGGCGGCAAATATGAAGGCACGGCATGCGGCGTGGCTGTACGGAATGATGCTCAGCTGACTGTGAATCATGGATATATCGGCAGTTGGGATACTGGCTTGTACATTGGAGGTAGTGCAAATGCAGTAATCAATGACGGAGAATTTGACCGTTATGAAACAACTTCCTCCTCTTCCAAATCTCAGAATTGTGCTGTGATGATGGAAAGTTCTGGTGATCTGACGATACACAACGGTAACTTTTACGGAGCAAAACAGGGTTTGTTCCTGAAATCGGCAGGACAGGTTACCATTTGGAACGGTTCTTTCAAAAGCAGGAATCCCAGAGAAGCCCAACAGGCAGCTATGGTGATTTCTGATATGGAAAACATGAATGTCACAGTCTATAACGGGACATTTTCAGGGACAGCCGGAATACGGTCCAACGTAAAATTCTCGTTGAAAGACATTCTTCCGGACAAAAACGGCAATGGCATGAAAGCTATGGATAATGGTGTGGTGATCGATCTCAACACAGAAGCATTCATATTTGGCGAAAACCGTCTGACGATTGAAAAATCAGTTCCTATAATCACGAAACAACCTCAGAATGTAACGTTGATTTCGGGCAATGATGCAAGGTTCTCTGTAGAAACAATTGGTGCCGTGCGTTATGAATGGGAAATATTTGATGTAGAAGATGAAACACAGCAGCCCTATTCCAGAGAAACTGTACTGGCACACTGCTCTGGTGTCAACAGCTTTGAAGAAAGTACATTTCAGATCTATGGCGTTAGCTCCTGGTTTATGAATAAGGCAGTACATGTATGGATCAAAGGCAAGGACGGCGGTGTCACCTCTCACACAGCATATTTTAACATCATTGTCAAACCTCCGGCAGAAGTATCTCAGCTTAAAAACGTGATCGTTGCTCCCGGCGGCACTACGTTTTTCACTTTTGAAACTTTGTATGCAGATGAATTTCGCTGGTATTTTACCAATTATGAATGGGATCAGATAGATAATGAAGAACTGTTGGAATATAAAAGCGACGGTCGCACATTGACGCTGTACAATGTTTCTGAGTTTTGGGACGGAGAAACTGTTTATTGTGATGCACTCAATGAATTGGGATCTATTACCTCGGATAAAGCAGTTATCACAGTAGGTGTTGCAGGCGATGTAAATACAGATGGAAAACTGACCGCTGCAGATCTGGTAATGCTTCAAAAATGGCTTATCCAATCCGGATCTATCAACAATAGCCGACTTGGTGATTTGGACGGTAATGGCATTCTGAACGGTATTGACTTGGCGATGCTTCGAAGCCTGCTGATTCGCTGACTGCAAGCAAATAAATCAGAGCACACCAGGAAAAAATACACAGACAGTGATTTCCCCCTGGTGCTTGTTTGAAAAATTCGTACATTTGTCAAAACACTCATAAATCACATAAAGGCAACACCGCACAAGTTCTGTGTGGCGTTGCCTTTACTTTTTTACACGGCATTCCTTTTCAAGCAACGGGAAGTGAATCCTTCAAAAATATTGTTTTTATCACGAGGAATATTGTGAAATTTATACATGATTTTCTTGCTTTCAGCAATCCGTACAAATTCTCTGAAATCAGAATTTAAGGCAATACCGCACAAAGAGCGTCTGGCGACTTTGCACGCCATCTGCTTGCAAATTTCCCGTCATATTTGGTTTTACTTCTTTTCTTTCAGCCTTTTAATGCTAAAATTGCATTGGCACTGTCAATCTTCCTCAAAGAAGAAACACGGTTTTCCACCGGTACGAATCGCCACTTTATTGATTTCTTTCGCTTTGCTTACGATTTCTTGCGGTGTGTTTTTGGAAAAGGTTCGTGTTTTTCCTTTTATCATATATTTACGCCATTCCATTGGATAATCAATCAGCATTTTCGTCCTCCCTTTTGTGCTACATTTTATACATTTCTTTTATTCTTTTCTTTTCTTTCTCAATGTAATCCTCGAACCACTTCTCATGCTTTTTGCTTTCCGCCGCCAGTTCCTCGGAATGCTCTTTTGCATAAGCCTCGTCCGTGTCATCTTGGATCATAAACAGCTCTTGATCTGCCATATCAATCATCTTTTCCTTTTTTTACCTTGTACGAAAATGCCCCGCAAAGAATAAAGGAAACGCTGCATAAAGCTTGTGCGATGTTTTGAGAAGCTTTTCGGTTAATGTACAAACAGTCAGTCTGTTTCAACTCTGCTTTTTTTTAAAACATCTTCCACTTCTTTTTTGAATTTTTGAAAGATTTTTTTCTGTTCTTCCGTTGCTTCGCCGACCAGATAAACAGAATTATTATGGCATTTTACGTTTTTCAGAATTTCCTTCGGTGGCATAATCATCGGCATTTTGTATCCCCCATTTCTTGATTAGCAGCCGTTACTTCATTCACTAAAACGTTATCATCAGTGCTTAAAAATGCTTCAACGATAAACTCAACCGCATATTCACTCAAATAATTTTCAAACACAGATGTTGTTTTTCAATATTTTAATCCTTTTGGTATTTTCTTATTTTCATTTTGGAATCCATCTGTATTCATTCTTGATATATGGCATGCGTGCTTGCAGGTGTTACACCAAATATCACAATACCCCATACCGTTTGAAATCGTTATAATAGAAAAATCAGTCTCTTTACTTCCGCAAAAAGGGCATTCACCAGAATTTCTGTCAGACAAAATACTTTTAAATTTTTGTGTCCAATTCATGACTTATACAGTTTTTTTAAAAATGATAATAAATATTTTCAAGATGATAAGCTTGCTTTTCCATTTCTTGCAAATGCTCTTGTGCATATTCTTTGCCGTATTTTTTCAATTGCTTTACATGACACTTCTTATGGATAACTGTTCGTATAAGCTGTTCTTCGTCGGAAAACGCGTTTGGGAACAAGTCGATTCGACCAATGTCATTATAACCTGTTAAACCATTTTTCATCTCTTTGAATTTTAAATCTTAACCCGCTTGTTTCTACATTGTACTTTTTACAAATGTTTAGAACTGCTTTTTGCATCGGAATTTTCAACTCGAAAAATTTACCGATATTTTTGCTCCGACGATTCATGCCCCTTTTTCATTATACCACTATCCACCCTGGAAGTCAACGATTTCCAGCCGATGGGAATCACCCCCGCCTATGCGGGGAAAAGATCCGCCCTGCTTGCCCATATCTCCGGTCATGAGGATCACCCCCGCCTATGCGGGGAAAAGTCCGATGCCATAAGTCCAAGATACGGCACGCTGGGATCACCCCCGCCTATGCGGGGAAAAGAACTGCCGGAAAAACATGGGCAAGGGTAGCTTAGGATCACCCCCGCCTATGCGGGGAAAAGTTTTTGATGCCCTCGACGATAGCATTAAAAATGGGATCACCCCCGCCTATGCGGGGAAAAGTGGGGCATGAGTGAGAGTATCGCACCGGGGGCAGGATCACCCCCGCCTATGCGGGGAAAAGTTCTAGGATTGCGAACATCAGGGCTGCTTCCGAGGATAACCCCCGCCTATGCGGGGAAAAGCCACAGCAAGAGGACACGCGAAAAAATCAACGGGGATCACCCCCGCCTATGCGGGGAAAAGGCCGTCGTTGGAAATTACAATAGAATCTTCGTAGGATCACCCCCGCCTATGCGGGGAAAAGTCCGCGAATTCCTTTTTTTCCGCTTTATATTTGGGATCACCCCCGCCTATGCGGGGAAAAGTCTTTTTCTTTGATCCGGAGCATCTGCGGATCGGGATCACCCCCGCCTATGCGGGGAAAAGTGACTTAATGGGAGGTTTCAAAATGGCACAAGAGGATCACCCCCGCCTATGCGGGGAAAAGTGACAAAATGCTTGATCGTTTGGCATGTCATGAGGATCACCCCCGCCTATGCGGGGAAAAGAAGTGGTTCATGACCAAAAAGACCTTCATGGCGGGATCACCCCCGCCTATGCGGGGAAAAGGGTGCTTTTCCGGCTCTCTCGCACCGTGAGTTGGGATCACCCCCGCCTATGCGGGGAAAAGTCAGCGTGAAGCTTGATGCTCTCGCCACCGCTGGGATCACCCCCGCCTATGCGGGGAAAAGGTACTGCTTGAAAGACCGCTTGACACGGTCGGAGGATCACCCCCGCCTATGCGGGGAAAAGTTATCATTTCCACTTCCAATAGTTTCCGTCATAGGATCACCCCCGCCTATGCGGGGAAAAGTTTTTTTGCCGATTTTCGGAGCAATCTTTCTTGGGATCACCCCCGCCTATGCGGGGAAAAGCAAATCAAGTTACAGTAATTTAAAAAGAAGCCGGGATCACCCCCGCCTATGCGGGGAAAAGTTTTCTTCCAACCACTCGCCAAAAGTTTGGGAGGGATCACCCCCGCCTATGCGGGGAAAAGCCAAATTCGCCTTGGATTGACTTCTTGAGTGTAGGATCACCCCCGCCTATGCGGGGAAAAGTGAATTTTGTCCAAAGTCAAGCCGAAGCGGACAGGATCACCCCCGCCTATGCGGGGAAAAGTAGCCCCCCTTGGTCAGGGCGTACTCCATTTTAGGATCACCCCCGCCTATGCGGGGAAAAGACATCTACATCATCGCCACTTGGGCGACCTCCAGGATCACCCCCGCCTATGCGGGGAAAAGTTTATTTTTGTCACCACGTGTATAATCTTGCGGGGATCACCCCCGCCTATGCGGGGAAAAGCTTGTTGACGGGGAGACTTATGAGGATCACAAGGGATCACCCCCGCCTATGCGGGGAAAAGAATCTGCCAATTTGCCGATATTTGTTGAATTCAGGATCACCCCCGCCTATGCGGGGAAAAGACGGATTTTCCGGCAATAATTACTGAAAAGAAAGGATCCCCCCCGCCTATGCGGGGAAAAGATATTTCCATTTTTATATATAATTGGAATATCGGGATCACCCCCGCCTATGCGGGGAAAAGTTGAAAGCGGCTATCTCAACGATGATGAAACAGGGATCACCCCCGCCTATGCGGGGAAAAGGTACAGCAAGTTTAAAACGCTGGGTGCAAAGCGGGATCACCCCCGCCTATGCGGGGAAAAGTCTGCGGATCTCCAATGGAAAATGGCACTGGTAGGATCACCCCCGCCTATGCGGGGAAAAGCACGCTGCACGAAGTATCCGCTCCGGACGGCTAGGATCACCCCCGCCTATGCGGGGAAAAGCGGTGACACCGAAGAACGCTATTTCG